>FMJZ01022850.1_pt1 | contig 30898 bp, 25 predicted proteins | sample 1987881 | NCBI WGS metagenome assembly FMJZ01 (sample SAMEA4378227, study PRJEB15110) | soil metagenome | biome: soil; feature: Field; material: Soil | place: India | collected 2015-03-11 | depth 0 m
CTTCTACCCTTCAAACCAACCCTTGCTGTAACAGACACCCAGAGAGACCCGGCAGGAGGTACACACACCCATCACGAATGCACCTTCTGGAAACTTCGCTTTGTCAGGAGGTGATTGACGGATGAACTGGAGGCCGGTTGGTCTGTTTTTGCCTGCTCTGCTCACCGCTGCATCGGCAGGGGGACAGGTGCAGTTTCAGGAGAAGGTGAATTATGGAGGCTGGCCCAACTGCGTTCGACTGACCAACGGCAATATCGAGTTGATTGTCACCACCGACGTCGGTCCACGTGTTATTCGCTTTGGATTCGTGGGTGGACAGAACCTGTTTCACGAGGTGAAGGAGGATCTGGGCAAGATCGGCGGAAACGAATGGCGCCCCTATGGAGGACACCGCCTCTGGCACGCTCCCGAGGCGATGCCGCGCACCTATGCGCCCGACAATGAACCGGTGCAATACACCTGGGACGGGCGAACGCTCATCCTGACCCAGCCGGTGGAAGCCTCTACGGGCATCATGAAGCAGATTGAGATTACGCTCTCTCCGAATGAAAACCACGTGAAGCTGGTGCATCGCCTGACCAACAAGAACCTGTGGGATGTGGAGGCGGCGCCGTGGTGCCTTACTGTGATGGCGCCGGGTGGGCGCGCTATTCTCCCCCAGGAGCCATATCGCCCACACTCGGAGTACCTCCTCCCCGCTCGTCCTCTGGTGCTGTGGTATTACACCGACATGCGCGACCCCCGATGGACCTGGGGTAGCCGGTATATCCAGCTCCGGCAGGACCCAACCGTGCCCAAAGACGACCGGGGCAAGCAGAAGGTGGGCATGTTGAACAAACAGGGCTGGATGGCGTACGCGCTAAAGGGCGAGGTGTTCCTCAAGCGCTATGGCTACGACCCCAGCGCCACCTATCCTGACTATGGCTGTAACACCGAGGTCTTCACCAACGCCGATATGCTGGAAATGGAGACGCTGGGACCGCTGAGCAAGATACCGGCTGGCGGCTCGGTGGAGCATGTGGAGCACTGGTTCCTGTTTAAGGCAGATGTGGGCACGGAGGAGAGCGATATCGACGCGAATCTGCTGCCGCTGGTTCAGGATACGGATAAGGTCACGCGATAGCCAATTGCGGCACCCCTCTCCCGACCTCTCCCCGACGCGGAGAGAGGCGATGCGCCCCTTCCCTCGCAGGGAAGGGGCTGGGAGTTAGGTTGACAACGGCTCGGCGGGAGCCTCGCCCCAGGGCATGATGCATCCCCCTTTGGAGGGCGAACCTCCCGGTGAGTTGATTCCTCTTCCAACCTCTCCCCGCGCCAGGGAGAGGGGAACCTTTCCTTCCTTTGCAGCGCCGGGGGTCAGGCTGACAGAGGCCTGGTATCTGCCCTGCCCCCCAGAGATGAAGCTTACATCAACCCGTTCTTCAGCCGGGCATACGCTCCCAGGATGCACTGGTGCAGAGGCATGTCCGGGGTAATGCCGGCAATCTTTTCCAGCACGGTGGATACCCCTTCCTCCGCGATGCGCCTCTGCAGGGCAACAGCGGATACATCCTCCGGGTTGTCGTAGAGCAGGGCAGCGGCAATCGCCGTGCAGAAGCCCGCAGGCTCCAGCCCGGAGTCCAGCAGGAAGCGCACCGTCCCAACCAGACGGTCATCCGGACGCAGTTTGCGTTCGGGGTCGCGGGCAACTCGCGCGATGGTATCGCCGAGCGCCGCGTTCTGGAAGCGGCGATACAGGTCGTTCAGATGTTCCTGCATCTCCTCACGTGTGAAACCATGTTTGCGGATAAGGGCTTCGCTCACCTCCTGCATCGCCCCGTCCAGCAGAGTGCGTATCTGCTCGTCCGCCATCGCCTCGTGTACATAGGTATAGCCCTTAAGCCATCCGAGATAGCCCAGGATAGCGTGCGCCGCGTTGTGCACATAGATTTTACGCTCCGCATATCCCAGGAAGTTCTCCACCGGCTCCAGTCCCACAATGGGCGGAACCTCGCCTTTGATGGCTTTGGCATTGACGGGAAGACGTTTATAAGCCTCCACTTTAATCGCCAGCGGGTCGGCACGCTTCTCCTCCGGGGTCATCAGGGGCACCATCCGGCTCACCACGCACAGCACAAAGCCAACATGCGAGTTCACATACTCGTGCAGTTCAGCGGGAAGGTGGCTCAGGACGGCGTCGCGCAGTATCTGGTCGGCATCCAGCTGGTTCTCACAGATGAAGACGTTCAGGGGCGGAGCATCGGCATTCTGGCTGCGAAGGGCAATTCCCTGTGCCAGCGACGGCGCAACCTGCTTCAGCACGCTGACCCCAACCGCCGTACAGGCGATACCCGCGCGGGCAATCTCCTGAGCCACCAGGTCCACCCTCTCACTGTGTATGGCCCGCACATCGGAAATCTGCACGTCTTCCGCGCCATCGCCCACAATATGGATGGTGTACTTTCCGCGGCGGTTAATCTCGTCCACGATGGTGGGCACGGACTCCACAAACACCACTTCGTACCCCGACTCGTGGAACAGCTGCGCCGTAAACCCCCGTCCGATATTGCCAGCGCCAAACTGTACGGCAACAGGTTTCATCGTTTACGTCCCTCCCAGAATCAGTTCGTCTTCGCCAGTCTGCCGGGGCTGCAGGTTGAATGCATCGGGCAATAACTCGCCCAGACGGTACTCCCGAACCTCTTCATCCTCGTCGGAGGCGCACCAGACCAGAGCATCTTCATCGGCGAACTCTGCCAGCACCTGCCGGCACGCGCCGCACGGTGTGCCACCGTCGCGGCTTACCACCGCTACCGCCCGGATGCGCCGAACCCCATCGCCAACCGCTCGAAGGACCGCTGCCCGTTCGGCACAGATACTCAAGCCATAGCTGGCGTTCTCCACATTGGCGCCCGTAAAAATGCGCGCATCCTCGCCCAGTACCGCCGCTCCGACCGTGTAGCCAGAGTATGGGGCATAGGCGTTGCGCCGTGCTTCCCGCGCTGCCGTCAGCAGCTTCTCGCGCAGGGTATCGGTTTCGGGCCCAAAGGTCATCGCCGTCACCCGGCAAACGATATTTTTCCCTTATAGTTATTATACCCTTAGCCAGCAGAGGAACTTTTTCCTTTTGCTCGAAAGGGAACACGGATAACTCTGACAGGAGGAAAAGGGCATGAGCGTGCGTGTTGCCGTTGTTGGCTACGGGATGGGCAGATACCATTGTTCGGATATCAGCAAGACGCCCGGATTGAAACTGTACGCGGTGTGCGATATTGACGCCGAAAAGCGTCGGTCGGCGCAAGAGGAGTGGAAGGTCAGGACCTACGCCAGCTACGAGGAGGTGCTGGCTGATGACAAGGTAGACCTGGTGGTTCTGGTGACCCCTCATGACACCCACGCCCCGATGGCTGTTTCTGCGCTGGAGGCAGGCAAGCACGTGGTCACCGAAAAGGTCATGTGCCTGAACGTCGCCGAGGCGGATGCGATGATTTCTGCGGCGAAGCGGGCGGGCAAACTGCTCTCCGTCTTCCAGAACCGCCGATGGGACAGCGATTACGTTACCGTGAAACACGTCATCGAGCAGGGTATGCTGGGCGAGGTGTTCCAAATAGCCAGCTGCGTGGACGGCTACGGACAGCCGGGCGGCTGGCGAGCGCACAAAAAGCATGGCGGCGGTCTGCTGTACGACTGGGGCGCGCACCTGACCGACCAGATGGTGCAATTAGCCCAGAGCGACCCCGATACGGTGTTCGCCCAGATAGAGAGCCGCGTGTGGAACGTGGATGTGGACACGTTCGCGAAGGTGATAGTGCGTTTTAAGAATGGGATGGTGGGCGAGATAGAGGTAGGATGCATCTCATGGATACCGCGTCCGCGCTGGCACGTTCGTGGCGAGAAAGGTGCGCTCCTGCTGGAAGGCTGGGATGACCAGTTCCGCCTGCGCACGGAGGTGAACGGCATCCGCACCGACATGCGCTTCGACAAGCTGCCCTCCTCATGGCAGGAGTATTATCGCAACATCTCGGCGGTGCTGAACGAAGGTGCGGAGCTGGCGGTGAAACCCGAACAGGTGCGCAAGGCGATACAGATTATCGAAGCCGCGTTTCGCTCGGTGGAGACGGGAGTCTCCGTGAAGATATAGTCCGCTACCGTGCGGTCATCTGCTGGATAGATTCCATCGCCAGTTTGGCGACGTCAGAACCCGGCGCGGCTTCAATGGCGCGCTGCCAGTAGTCCACGGCGTCCAGACGGTTGCCGCGCCGGAACGCTTCAACCCCTTTCATGTACAGCTCCTGCGCCAGCTGTTCGTTGGCAGGCGAGCGTGGAGGGGGCGCAAAAGGGGCGGGCGTCTGCTCCCATCTGGCAGGAGGCGGCGGCTGAGGTATCTCTACGCCCCCGGAAAAGGTGCGCGACACCTGCTCCAGCCTCTGCTGGGCGGCGACGGAGCTGGGGTCGTACTGCAAAGCCTGCTGGTAGTACTGCACGGCAAGAGCGGGGTTGCCGGCACTCAACGCCTGGTCGCCCAGATGCACCAGGCATACCGAAGCGTTGCGCGCTGCAGTAGCTCGTGTGCTTGGGTCGGTGGCGTGCTGGTAGACGTTCACAAAGCGTGCCAGCGCCTCGCGGTAGTTGCCCGCCTGCGCCAGCTTCACCCCATCGCTCATCTGCGTGTTGAGCATCTCCATCCGCTGAATCATCGCGTAACGCTCGTACGCGACGTTGATGCCGAACGCAATCAGCACGATGAGCACGCCAACGAACAGTACCAGCACGATTTGCTTCATGGCTTCACGCTCCCTTGGGGTAAGAAGCGGGTCTCGCGGTTTGGGCAGAGGAGGCGGCGGCTTCTTCTGCTGAGCCTGCGGCAGGGAAGGTACAGATGCCTGCCCCCCCATCGGCGCGGGGTTCGGCACAGGGTTCAACAGAGGCGGCAGCGACGAAGAACCGGCGGGAGCGGTAGACGGTACCGGACCGACAACAGGTGGCGGAGCCGGCATCACCAGCGCGCCCGGTTCCATCGCCCGCTTCAGGTCCTCGCTCATCTCCCGCGCAGAGGCATAGCGGTCAATGGGGCGTTTCGCCATTGCACGCATCAGCACCCGCTCAATGCCGTAGGGCACGCCCGGCGGCGGGGTTGGCTCCTTGTGCATGATGTTGTAGGTGATGGTAACGATGCTCTCGCCCGTAAACGGCTTGCGACCGGTGAGCATCTCGTACAGCACCACCCCGACCGAGAAGATGTCCGTGCGCTGGTCAATTTCGCCGCCTTCAATCTGTTCGGGTGACATGTAGCTGGGCGTGCCGAATATCTGCCCGTCGATGGTGATGTTGGGTTCAAAGATGATGCGGGCGATGCCGAAGTCGGTCAGTTTCACCAGTCCATCGGGCAGGAGGTGGATGTTTTCGGGCTTGATGTCGCGGTGCACCACGCCCATGCGGTGCGCGTGTTCCAGCGCGGCGAGCACCTGCAGGGTGATGTCCACCGCTTCCTTGAGGGGGATAGCACCCTGTCGCTGCAGGCGTTCGCGCAGGTTCTCTCCCTCCAGATACTCCATCACGATGTAGTGGCGCCCCCCATCCACCCCCACTTCGTGGATGGTCACGATGTTGGGATGGCTCAGACGCCCCGCCGCCTTCGCCTCGCGGAGGAAGCGGTTGATACGCTCCTGACGCTGTGCTTCGGTGACACCTTCGGGCAGATCGAGCTCCTTAATCGCCACGCGCCGACCCAGCTCGGGGTCCACCGCCTCCCACACGATGTCGTTGCTGCGGGCGATTTCGCGCACAATCTGATATTTGCCCAGCGTGTTCACCGAAGACTGCATCGGTTACACCCAGCCTATCTGCTGTGCCTGTTCCCAGCTCAGAATGTCCAGAATGTGTATCACGATAACCGTCACGTTATCCGAGCCGCCCTCCTCCAGCGCCATTTCCACCAGCTTCTGCGCCGCGGCAGAAGGTGAGTGCGTGCGCACCACTTCGGCAATCTGTTCATCCGAGACGTGCGTGGTTAAACCGTCCGTACAGAGCACCAGGCGGTCGCCAGCCTCCAGCACCACCCGGTAGATGTCGGGTTCCACCTGTTCCATGCCGATGGAGCGGGTAATCACGTTGCGATAGGGCGAATACTGCGCTTCCTGCAGGCTCATCAAGCCCTGTCGCACCTGCTCCATCACGTACGAGTGGTCATCGGTTATCTGCTGGATGACCTCGCCGCGCACCAGATAGCACCGGCTATCGCCCACATGCACCACGTGCGCCTCGTTCTCCAGCAGGATGGCGGCGGTCAGCGTCGTGCCCATACCACGCCTGCCCGGTATCGCCTGCGCCACCTCGCGCACCAGCGCATTGGCGGAAAGCACCGCGGAATGCAGGGCGGTGTCGACATCGGGCAGTTCCAGATCATAATACGTTTTCAGGAAGGTCTTCAGAGCCAGCTCGCTGGCAATCTGCCCTGCGCTGTGCCCGCCCATGCCGTCGCACACGGCGTACACACTGCCCCGCTCCGCCAGAAGGGTCGGCTCGGTCGGCTCAAAGAAGTCAAACTTGTCCTCGTTGTTCTCGCGCACGTTGCCCAGGTCGGTTTTGGCGCCGAAGCGCACAAAGGGCACCACTTCGGGATGCGCTTTCGGTTCGCGCGGCGGTTGTGCCAGCACCTCGCGGCGCTGGAACTTGGCGGTAATTTCCACCTCGTTGGCTACACTCTGTTCGCTACTGTTGGCTTGCATCGTCTATGTCCTCTTCGCTTGCCGTTTGGGTCGCTTCGGCTGTCTCCTCGTCGGACGGTAACGCCCTCTCCGCCGCTTCCAGGTAGAAAGTGCCCTGCCCGATTTGCACCTTCACGCCGAACGGCAGGGGCGCCGCCACATGCGCGATGAGTTTGGTTTCATCCACAAAGGTGCCGTTGGTGCTGCCCACGTCCTCAATGTGTATCAGGTCTGGCTCTACCAGCAGAATGGCATGGTTGCCGGACACGTAGGGGTCGGGAATGACGATATGGTTGGACGGTCGGCGCCCGATGGTGTACATGCCCGGCGACAGGGGAACGCGCATCGTGCCGTCCTCACTGCACCAGTACGCCACCACCTCTGCCTCCTCGGGAGCCTCTTCCGATGGCGTCTCCTGCTCCTCTGCGGTGACCGTCAGCGTCTGTGTGACGGGCGCGGAGGTCGCCAGCACCGCCTCTGAGACTGCCGGTTGGACAGGAGGCGCAACGGGTATCCGCAGGGTCATCCTGGTGCCGCCGAAGGTGATTTCCGCGCCGTCCGCCAGCGGTACAGGAACCTGCGGGGTGAGCTTCTGCCCGTTGACGAACGTACCGTTGGTGCTCCCGACGTCCTCTATGGTCACCGTGCCATTCTGCACGATGATGCGCGCATGACTGCGCGACACGCTGGGGTCGCTCAGGAGTACATCGGCGTTCAGCCGTCCCACGGTGTTCACTCCCGGGCGCAGGGTGTAGGTGTTCCCCTGCATGTCCACCAGCACAGGCAGCTCCGCAACATCAGGCGGCGTCAGCTCCTGCACCCCCTCTGCCCCTGATAGCGCAAAGCCGCACTCCTCGCAGTAGCCATCTATTGCCGAGGTTTCGGTCTTGCACACGGGACAGGTCACGCGAACGCCCATCTGCGTGCGCTGGACGTCCGCAATCTGCTGAGTCGCCAGCAAATCCGGCGCGGGAGCACCCACGATAGTGGGCGCAGTCTCAGGGGGTGGTGCAGCCAGCGTGCTCAGGTCGGGACGGGGGCGGGCTATCGCCGCCTGTTTGTCGTACTCGGCACGCAGTTCGGGGTTGCTCAGCACCTCAAAGGCGCGGTTCAGCCTGGCGAACTTCTCGCGGTCCCACAGGTATTGCTGTACCAGCTTGCGGTACTGCTCGCGAATCTGTTCGTCCGAGGCATCGGGCGGAACCTCCAGCAGAGCGTAAAGGTCTTCATGTGGGTCAAAGGTACTCATCGCTGTTTACTCTTCCCTACCTCCAGAGAGTATGCCGTTCCCATCAGCGTCTTCTCCACCACCGTGCTATCGGAGCCAAGCGCCGACAGCGCCTGCTGTATCTCCTGCGCCTCCTGCAGTCTGCCCTGTCGGGTGAGCATCGCCATGGTGCGCTCCAGCTCCTGTCGCACTTCGGCGGGGGAGAGCTGCTGGGTTTTCAAGCCCAGCACGGTGCGCTCCAGGTTGCGCGAAAGCTGCTGTATCTCGATCTCGCGCTGAACGCGAGGATTGACCTCCTGCGGAATGCGCGACACATCCTGCGTGAACTCCATCACCGCGTCCGCTTCGATACGCTCGACCCTGCCGGTTACCGTGTCGTCGTAAACCAGCGCGACCTTCGCCACACGATACTTGCCCGGCGGGCGCATCTGCAGGTCCAGCTCCACCAGCTGCGTAACCACTGCCCCGCGTTCGATATCCACCTGCGGGATTTCCACCACTCTGCCCTGAACGCTGGGTTGTGCGCCATACACCTGCCGAATCTGGGTGAAGCGAGGGAGAGTGAGAATCAATCGCACGTTTTTGGCAACCACCGTCATCAGCAGTTCCAGCTCGCGCCGAAAGACCTCGGGGATGAGCTCCGGTCGCTGGATGTAGTAGTAGTTGCCGCCGCTGCGCCGGGCGATGCCCGCCAGCAGTTCCTCGTTGAACTCGGGCCCGAAGCCCAGCACGGTGATGGTGATGCCTCGCGCCTTCTGTTCCGCCGCCAGCTGCACGATGGAGGCGAAATCCTTGATGCCCGATGTCGGCTCGCCGTCGGTAAACACCAGCACGCGCGTGAGCACCTGCTCGCTCATCACGGCAGATACCTGCTGTGCACCCACCAGCATCCCGTCGTACAGGTTGGTGGTGTTGCCAATCTCGATACGCTGGATGTGCTCTTTGATGAGTGTTTTGTTCACCACGCGCCGGGCGGGCATTACCACGTCCACGGTGTCGGAGAAGGTGATGATAGAGAGGATGTCGTTCTGGTCCAGCAGGTCCACCACATAGCCGCAGGCGCGTTTGACGTATTCAATCGGTTCGCCTTCCATTGAACCGCTGCGGTCAATCACGAGACAGAGGTTCAACGGCAGCCGCCTGCCCACGCCCGCGCTGGTGCCGGTGATTTCCACCAGCAGGTGCTCGCGCCCACCGTAGGCATTGCCCACCTCCCTGCCCAGCAGGCATTCCATCTGCAGAGCGCGGGTGGGTACGCCCATTACCGTTGGTGTGCCCGCTCCGACCTGCTGGGTACGCTCGGACATGGCGGGCATCTGCTGGGTCGGCTGAGCGCCAGACGGGTCCAATCGTTGTGTGAACTCCATTATCCTTCCCCCTGCAAAAGGAATAGTACGCCTTCTGAAGTGCTCCGTCCGCCGTGTGCACTCCTTCCAGCTTTTAGACTAAAACAGGGTGGTTTTGGGTTCCTTTTTGGCTTCAATCACTTTTTGTCGCGCCGCGGCGATGTCCTGAACCAGCAGGCGGTAGTTCTGCTGGTAGCTTTCGCCCTCCTGTCGCAGGATGTATGCAGGATGAAGCGTCGCCATCGCGTAGCGCGCGTATTTGCAGGGGAACCAGATGCCCCGTTCCTGGGTCATCTTGAAGTTCTTGTGTATCAGCGTGTTGGCGGCGGGTGCGCCCAGACAGACGATAACCAGCGGCTGGATGATGGTCAACTGCCTGTCCAGCCAGGGGTGGCACGCGGCAATCTCGTCCGCATAGGGTGGTCGGTTGCGCACGCGCCCGTTCTCCACCACCGACGCGCGGCACTTGATGACGTTGCAGATATAGACATGCTTGCGGCTGAGACCGTTCTCGCGCAGTGCCTGGTCGAGCAGTGCGCCCGCTCGCCCCACGAAGGGACGTCCGGTGGCGTCTTCGTGCTCGCCTGGTCCCTCGCCCACGAACACCAGCGGCGCGCGCGGGTTGCCCTCGCCGAACACCACGTTGGTGCGCGTCTCCGCCAGTCGGCAGGCGGTACAGGTCATTGCCTGCTGGCGCACCTTTTCCAGCTCCTCTTCGGGGTTCTCCACTCCCCACAGGTCAAGGGTCAGGTCGGTTTCCATCGCGTTGACTCAGCACCTGGCGCAGTTTGGTATAGGTGTTTTCCAGGCTATCGGGGATGACGCGCACGTCTGCCAGCACGGGCATGAAGTTGGTGTCGCCGTTCCAGCGCGGCACGATATGCCAGTGGATATGGTCTTCAATGCCTGCCCCCGCCGCCCTGCCGAGGTTGACGCCGATATTGAAGCCGTCGGGACGGTATGCCTCGCGCAGGAGGTTGACGCACTCGCGCACGAAATGCGCTACCGCCAGCAGTTCGGCATCGGAAAGGTCGTTCAGGTCGGCGGTGTGACGAACGGGTGCAACCATCAGATGCCCGTTGGTATACGGAAAGGCGTTGAGCATCACCAGCGCGTGCTCGTCGCGCCACAGCACCATGTTCTCGGCGGAACAGGGTTCCTGCGCCCGCTGGCAGAACAGACAACCTTCTGGCTTGTCGCGGGTGGAGGAGACGTACTGCATCCTCCACGGCGCCCACAGACGTTCCGTCATGCCCCTTGCTACTCCTACCAGTATGTGTTTTCAGTTTACCGTATGCGGGCGAGAGGGTCAAGAGGGGGGCGGGTATTTGTGAGTCGTGGGGGCTCAGCAGATAGAACGATTGGTCTCATCTGACCTCTTAACCTCAGCTTAATCCCAGATTCGTTGTACACCGTAAGCATCCAACACTGCATCGCCACTGGCAACCATCACTTTTTCCACGTGGGCTTGAGCCACCAGCAGACGGTCAAAGGGGTCGCGATGATGGAAAGGAAGCTGCAATAGCTCCGACAGGTGCGCCACCTTGATGTCTAAAAGCTCTATGTTGTTTATCTCCATCTGGCTACGGATAAATAGGTCAAACGGTTGGGCAAGCATCAGTCGTCCAAGGCTAATCTTGATCGCCATCTCCCACAAACTGGCAATACTGAGCAGTACCCTGTTCTGTGGCATTTCAATAGCCCTGCGAGCAGCTACCGGCAAACGCTCGTCGCCTGCCACAAACCAGAGAAACGCATGTGTGTCCAGCAGAATGGTCATTGCATATAGGGAAGAAAGTCGTCTAATGGTGCGTCGAAATCCTCGCCAATAGTAACCATTCCTCGAGCACTACCGAATTGACGCTGGCGGAGTGCAGGGATGGCGGTGAGCTGCACCATGCCTTCCTTGGTGGCGATAAGTACGGTATCACCTTTCAACACGGAAATCAGCAGGTCGCTTAGCTGCTCGCGTGCCTCTTCTGGGGTTACAATGCGCATATGATATATCCCTCCGCCCAGAAACTCCTCGTTAACTATAGCATAAAGGCGGGGAGTATTGCAACACGCGCGACAGTAAACATCTGAAGTCATGCTTCAGCGGTACAAAGCCCGCAACTTCCATCCGCAGGGGTGTTCCTCCCCCTCTGCAAAGTGCCCCTTAGTGCATAGCCTTTGCCAACCCATGTTAACTGTGTGCTTCTCTCTCATGCTCTTCGCTGGAGTCTTGAGCAATCTCCAGCGTTTGCAACCCTCTATGGACTCCCCAAACCAACACCAGACCACTTGCCAGAAGCCAGATGCCAATCAGAATGCGTAACAGGGTCAACAGCATGCCGGCTGATAACAGACAGGTAGCCACAACTGCAAAGAAACCAACTAACATGCCCACACAGCCCACACCGAAGAGGCGCAGGCTTTGCCGGGCATGGTGTTCAAATGCTTCCGTTGTGTTGTTCATGTTTGCTAACGGTGATGGCACAGCCATCGCAGCACATCCTGTGCGGCTCCATGCAGGAAGCCACCAACCACCGTCCCGACGAAAGCGCCTGCTCCCCACGCGCGTGGCTCCCTTCGCGCAAACAGCACAGCGACGAGTACCCCGAAGCAAACGATAAACAGTCCGAACTCGGGGAACGGTGTACCAGCCCGAACACAGCATAATGCGTTCAGCACGCTGGTCTGCCCTGTACAGGCATCGAGACGGCTGAGAAGGCTGTATTCTTCCCCTGCAACCGCTGCCAGGGTCAGTAGCGCGACAATCTTTCTCCATAATATACGATTATTGCTATTGGGCACGCCGATAGCACCTCCCTCATCCCCAATGCGAAGGTATGAAACAGGCTAGTAAGCAGGGTAACAGCGATACGCAGGACCATAACGCCCTCCTTGCCCTCCACGACCAGGGCAACGGGGCGGTGCTGACGGAGAGGGAGAGACTCCGTTACAAATGCTGTTCATGATATCATTTATACCACCCCACAGTGAGGACACGAAGAACCCGCATACAAACCCCACTCCTGGGATTGTAAAGTTGCAAGCCGCACCCATAATGCACGCAAGACACCCCTCCCCAATTACGTCGGGTAGATCTTGGATTCCTCTCCACACGCAGCAGAGGAAAGATTGACCGCCCGCGGACGAAGAACAGCTCCATATCGCCTGAATTACCTTTGCCAGCAATACTCCACAATCGACAGCGCACAGTATTTTGACCAGTTTGAAAAGCTTACGGTACAATTCTTCACGCGGAGTCGGGATAGGAATCCGGCGTGGAGGATTGGGTTTCCCACGGGGCATTAGTCCCCACGAATCGAACTCCACTACCACCCCATTGCCCACATACGCATACAGGTTCACTCCCCCTTCCACCCCAATCGGGTCTCTGGTCAAAAACCTGCCCGTGGCGGGGTCAAGGTAGCGATGGGTTAATAGCAGTAACCCGGTCTTCATGTCCCTGTAGTAGCCCCATTGCCCTTTGTAGCCATACGGCGTGGGGTTATTGCCCCATGTTAACTCGCCCCAGGCGTCGTAGGCAAGGTGTGCGACCGCATAGCCGTTATCGTTGAGAAGGTGCATGGCGTTGCCCTGCGGGTCAAACTGATAACCCGCACTGCCATACACCAGCAAGCCGTTTGCGCCGTGCACTATCCCCGCCACCACATTGCCGCTGGCGTCTAACTCACACACCAGCTCTTCGCCGTTGTACAGGAAATACCTCCTGTGAACAGCGTGGGGTTCTGCGCCAGCAGGTTTTCCACTTCCTATATATAGCAAGAATCGTACCAAAACCGATTTTTTCAGGGTCTACAGCCCAAAAATCGGGTGACGAATTGCCGGAACACGCGAATGCAGGAATCTCTCCCCCGCTCGCGAACACTTGTCTCAAACCTTCAGGAGGGTGTCCTGAACGATGAGGCGTGGGATAATGGGCTTGGTGTGCCTGCTGATGATGGGAGCATCTGCCATGAGCCAAACGGTGAATCCAGAGTTTGACCCTAACGAAAAGCCGGGCGAACGCCCCTACGAAATGGTATGGGCAAACCGCAAGGAACCTGCCCCACCGACCCTGACCTTCCACAACCTGCAGGGCTGGCGCATGGAAGTCCACAACGGCGCGGAGGCGGTTCTGCAGGTCAGCAGGGCGCAAAACGTCTGGGATAGACCCGTCGCGAAACTGCGCTACCGGGGCAACGGGCAGGCGAACTCAGCGCCGCGTATCGTGATCCTTCCGCCCGCGCCGGTGGCGATACCGGATGGTGCAGACTGCGTGGAACTATGGGTGTACGGCAACCGCTGGAGCTGGGAGAACCCGCCCGACACGCCGCCCGTGCATATCTCCGTGATACTGCGCGATAGCGCAGGTGGTGAGTACACCGTACAGGTTGCCAGCGTGGAGTGGAAGGAGTGGTGGTTGCTGCATCGCAGGTTGCCCGCCGGCATCCGCTTCCCCGCGCAGATGATGCGCATGGAGGTTTCCGGCGGCTGGCAGAACGACTGGCGCGAGATTTTCTTCGACTCGGTGCGCTTCTATCGCGAGCAACTGCCCCCCTTGCAGTTCGCCCCGCGCCCAAAGAGGAACCTGACGCTGTTTGAGGGACAATCGCCGGGAGCAAACACCGGTCCGGGCAAACTCCCCTTCCCCACGCGCGATCTGACCATCCTGCCCATGCACTTCAGCGGCGCGTTCAAAAACCACCTTCAGCCCGACGGCGCAGGGCGATTCGTCTTCCTTTACGAGGGCAAGGACGGCAAGCTGGTATACCGATTTGACGCCAGCAGGGGCATCAACGGCATCCGCGCCGAATGGAACGGCAGGACGGTGTGGCAGTTTTCGGGCGCGGGCGTGCGCTTCGGTGAAAGTATCGGTGAACCCAAACTGAAGGGAGTGAGCGCCCAGCGAAGCGTCATCTCCGCCGAATACGACGACGGCACGACCCTGCGCCTGCAAATCGTGCAGAAATCGCTGATTGTGGACGTCATCAACCGCACCGCCAGGGCGACCGAACTGCACTTCGGACAGCTGGGCGGAGTCCACCAGCCGCGTGCCATGTACATACCTTATATTACTTATGGCAGTTCGCACCCCACCGTTCTGCTTTCGCGTGCGGGCAACCGCTGGCTATTCAGTTCGATATGGCTGGACTGGTATCGCTCCAACGGTTCAGAGCCGTACGGCGCCGAGTATGCCTCTGGCGACATCGCCCGCATCAACGGCGGCGTGCGCTACCATCCCAAAACCGACGGCACACGCAACCCCATGTTCGAACGCCTCTTCATCACCGTCTCGCCCATGCTGGAAGAGGTTCTGCCCACCATCGCCAACCCGGTGGGACTGCACGCCAAACAGGCGGTAGACCGCCTGTGGCAGGAATCGTGGGGACCGGACAACTACGAAAACCAGATGAAACGCAGTCGGATGCTGAGGGCGTATGGGATTGAGAAGCTGATACAGTGCAACCATGAAATCTCGTGGCGCGATGAGGGCGAGAGCTTCACCCTGCGCACCCGCGCCGCGCCGGGCAAAGGCGGCGATGAGGCGTTAAAACGCTACGTCGCGCATCAGCGGTCGATCGGCTGGTTCAGCGGGCTGTACACCAACTACTGCGACTTCGCCCCCGTCAACGAGCACTGGAACCCCGATTTCGTCCAGCGCCAGCCCGACGGCGAATGGCGACCCGCCTGGCCCCGAAACTGGGCGCTGAAGCCGCTGAAAGCGGTGGAGTTCGACGCCATCCTCGCGCCGCAGATTAAGGCAAAATACAACCCCAACAGCGCATACACCGACGTGCACACCGCCGTACAGCCCTGGTGGTATACCGACTACGATGCCCGCGTGCCTGGCGCGGGAACCTTCGCGCAGACCTTCTACGCCTACGGCGAGCTCCTGCGCAACGACTCCCGCGTGTACGGCGGTCCCATCTTTTCGGAGGGCACGTACCAGTGGCTGTACGCCGGGCTGGCGGATGGCAACTACGCGCTGGCATACAACGGGCGACCGCTGGCGGTGGAGCCGCTCCTGCCGGTGTTTGACCTCTATCAGATACATACCAAAGAGTGCGACATCGGCATGGCGTGGACATCCTTCTTCTGCGATGCCATTCCCAACTGGCGAGCGCCTGAGAACATTGACCGCGCCATTGACCGCTTCCTTCTGCACACGCTCGCCTACGGGCATATCGGCTGGCTGGTGGAGGAAGAGCACGGCATTGAGCGCACCTGCCGCTCCTACTACATGCTCCAGCAGGTTCAGGCGCGATACGGTTTGCTGGCTCCCGCCCGCATCGCCTACTGGGATGGCGCGAAACTGGTGGGCGTCTCGGAGGCGGTTGTGCGCGACCTTCCTCGCACCCGCCGACAGCTCTATGTAGAATACCCCAACGGGCTGAAGCTGTGGCTGAACGACCACCCCTCCGAAGAGTGGAGAGTGAACATCGGCTCACGGGCGTTTATCCTGCCCCCCGCCGGCTGGTTAGCCTACCAGAAGGATGCGTTGCTGAGCTACTCCGCGCTGGTGGAAGGGCGCAAGGTGGACTACCTGCGCAGTGAGGCATACATCTATCTGGACGGGCGCGGCGAGCTCTTCAACGCGCCAGAAGCCTCTTCAGACGGCGGACTCGCCATCACGCGCATCGCACCCAACCGCCTGCAGGTCATCCACATCAGCGGCAAAGAGCAGTTTCGCATCGGGCGACCGTTCGGGGTCCAGGGCGCGCTGGTCTCCTGTCGGGCATACGATGTGGACGGCAACGAGCTCGCCAGACCGGCGACGCACGACAGCGGGCAGGAGACATGGGTGGAGCCAGTGGAGAAGGCGGTTCGCTACGTGCTGGAGTTTTCGGGGAAACGCACGTGGAGCATCGCGCCCGAGCGGAGAGAGGTTGTGCCCGGCGGAAGTGTCAGGGTAACCCTGCAGGGTGTGGCACAACAGGCACGGTGGCAGGTAGAAAACGGCGCATACGCGGACGGGGTGATACGTATAGACCCAGACCTGAGTCCGGGCGACACAGTGCTGGTGCGTGCAACGATTGGCGGCGGGAAGCGCGAGGCGGTGCTGAGGGTGGTGGAGCCGGTGCGCTGGCGATGGCAAACAGGCGGCTGGCAGAACCCGCAGCGCCTGACGCTAATCCCTATCTGGCGCATCGCGCCCTCGAAGGACGAACCGCTCTCTGTGGAGTTCAACACCTCTGAAGGCTGGCAGGTGTCGCCGCGCTCCCTGCGCGTTGAGGGCGGCAGGATGCCCGCAAAGATTGACCTGCAGGTGCGAACCGACCTTCCCACAGGAACGGAGGGCGACCTGAGCATCACCCTGCGCGACGGCATCGCGCCCCACCGCGTCGGACTGCGCCTGTGCGTGACGGAGACCCAGCCGGTGCTGACAGAGCTGACCAGCGCCGTAGCGATGTGGGGCATCGCGCGACGGGGACAGAAGGAGATTCCCGACCCCGGCGGCACCGGCGCTCTGTATTACACAGGCGACCTGCCCGTGGGCGGCGTTTCAAAGAAAGGCATCTTCATGCACCCGCCGTACACAGGCGGGGTGGGCTATACCTGGGCGGAACTGAGAGCGATAACGTTACCCAATGCACCTTGCCTCTTTCACAGCTGGATTGGCATCCGGGACGGCGGCAACCCCAGCGACGGCGTGCTGTTCAGGGTGGAACTGATAGACCAGCAGGGCAAGGTGCATCGGCTGGTGGAAGGTACGGGAATACAGGGCACGTGGCGCGAGCTGACCGCCGACCTCTCATCGTTCGCTGGACAGACGGTACGCCTGCGCCTGATCGCAGACGTGGGACCCAACGACGACTCCACCGCCGACTGGGCATCCTGGGGCGAACCGTCGATAAAGGTCAAGGCGCCGGTGCGCACGCTACAGGTTGCGGAGGCGCGATGAAGCTTCCTGAATACTGCGTGGAGATAGACCCCTTCCTCGGAAGGTACTACGCGGGTCGCAGTATGGAAAGCATCGCGGAAGAGCTGGCTGTGCACGGGTTCGACGGCGTGCAGTACGTGATTACCCGCGATAGCCGCGTGAATCGCGACCTGATTGACGCCCTGCATCGGCGCAAAATACACGTGGACTACGCCACCTTCGGCAACGGCACATACGACACGCAGGATTTGCCTGCGGGATGGGAGGGGTGGCGTATGGTCACCCGCCAGCCGATGAACGACGGCTACACCCGCCTGTGTCTCAATCATCCCGACTACCGCCGATGGAAGAAAGCGCAAATCGCCCGCATCCTGCGGGAGCACCCTTTTGATGGCGTGCATATCATGGAGCCGTTCTGGCCCGAGTACCCGGGACCTTCCGCCCCGGCATATGCTTGCCTGTGCGAACGGTGTCGTGGGCTGTTTACTCAGATGCACCCTGGCGAGGAGCCGCCGGAGTTCACGGATGAATCGCATCCTCTCTTCTGGCGCAAGCAACCGGAGCTTTACGCAAAATGGGTGCAGTTCCGCGCCAGCTGTCACACCGACTTTCTGCATGACCTGCTGAACGGCGAGGGTGGCATCCGCCAAACGCGCCCGCGCACGCCGGTGACGGTCTGGATACTCGCTATTGACGTGCCCGACCCGGTGCGCTTTGTCAAGGAGGTACACGGTCAGGACATCGCCGATGTGGTTCGGCGGGCGCGCCCGGACGCAATTTGCCTGCAGACGCACTGGCCCGACTGGATCAAGGCAAACCTGCTTCCCGATTACGTGCGCGCATATCAACCGCTGGTGCGTGCCGCTCGCGCGGTGCGCTCCAACCTGCCGATAATGGTGCAGGCGGACATCGGCTCACAACCGCAGAACCGCCAGTCGTGGGATTGGATTGCCCGTTTCCGCCAGGCGTGCCGGCAGATTGGAGTACAGAGCGTCACGCTCTACGAATATATGCTGGGGATGTACATGTACACCGACCCGCCGCGCGTGATGAGGGCGATAAAAACCGCACAAAACACGGTAATGCTCGTGTTCAACAAACGGGTGGACGCCCAAAACGCGGGCGACAAGAGCAGATATACTTTCGCGCCGCCGCTGGAGATTGACAGCGTGCAGGTGGACGGTAATCTCGTGTACCTGCACACCGCCGCGCTTCGCCGGGGGCAACGCTACCGCCTGACCATCAAAGCGGTCAGAGATGACCCCTCTACTCGCTGGCTACCCGACACGCCTGCCTGTACGCTGGAGGAACAGACTGTAACGCTGTGATGCAGAACGTCACACATCGCGTGCTGATACTGAACTCCACCTATTCCGTAGGTGGTGCAGAACGCATCCTTCAGCAGATTGCGCTGGGTCTTCGTTCCCGCTTCGAGATTCACGTTTGCGCCCTCTATCAGCCCGGCGTCATCGGGGAACAATTGGCTCAGCAGGGTGTCCCCGTACATGCCCTGTACGGCGCCTCTCGCACCGACCTGCGGGTGTTGCCTCGCTTTGTGCGCCTGTTACGACAGATTCGCCCCCAGGTGCTGTTGACCGTCGATTCGCCGCACGCTGTGGTGTATGCGGTCATCGCGAAACGATTGCACCTGGTGCCGAGGCTGATTATCGCGGTACACTCCTTCGGCAAATCGCAACGAGCACGCGAGATAGCCATCGCGCGCCGCCTGGCATCAGGGGTGACGGACACACTCATCGCGCTGACAGACCTGCACCGCCGTTTCCTGCTGGAACAGGAGGGATGGAAGGCACGGCAGGTGCTGGTCATTCCCAACGGGGTAGACCTGCAACGATTCTCACCAGAGGGACAGCACCTCCGGGAGGCATTGGGGTTGAATGCGCACACCGAATCATTCGGAATCGTCGCGGGACTGCGCTCGGAGAAAAACCTCTTCCGTTTCCTGCGCGTGGCTGAGCAGGTGCTCTCTGCCCTGCCGAACGCCCGGGCTTTTATCGTCGGCGATGGCGAACTGCGCGACGACCTGCAGGCGTTCTGCCAGCAGATGAAGCACGCTTCACGAATAACCTTCACCGGCGCCCTGCAGGACATTCCCGCCGTGTGGCGCTCGCTGGACGTGGCGGTGCTGACCTCCGACCGCGAGGTGTTACCCATGACGCTGATTGAAGCCGCCGCGTGTGGCGTGCCCGCAGTTAGCACCGACGTGGGCGCGGTGCGCGACATCGTCCTGGAAGGCGAGACAGGTTTCGTGGTGCCGGTGGAGGATGAAGGGCTTCTGGTGGAACGCATCATTTACCTGCTACAACATCCCGACGAGCGCAGACGTATGGGCGAACGCGCCCGCCAGCACGCCGAAGCACACTTTGACCTGCAGACCATGCTGGAACGATACGCGCAGGTACTCGCCCTTTGACTTCTGCCCGATTCTGGTGGTAACATTAATGGGGAATACATCGTATTCTACGTAGCGGAAACAGCCGAAAATAACGTCGTAGCAGTTTTGTGGGTGCCTCACAAGCGCCGAAGGAGTACGCCATGCGATTCTTACTCAGCCTGTTCGACAGCAACGAGCGCGACATCCGACGCTACCGCAAGGTGGTGGAAAGAATCAACGCGCTGGAAGACCAGATATCTGCCCTCAGCAACGAGCAGTTGCGCGCCAAAACCGACGAGTTCCGCAACCGTCTGGCGAAGGGCGAAACGCTGGACGACCTTCTGCCGGAAGCCTTCGCGGTGGTGCGGGAAGCCTCCAAGCGCACGCTGAAGATGCGCCACTTTGACGTGCAGCTCATCGGTGGGATGGTGCTACACGACGGGCGCATCGCCGAGATGAAGACGGGCGAAGGTAAAACGCTGGTGGCTACCCTGCCCATCTATCTCAACGCGCTGGAAGGCAAAGGCGTGCATCTGGTGACCGCGAACGACTACCTGGCGCGGCGCGACGCCGTGTGGATGGGACCCATCTATCACCTGCTGGGCATGAGCGTCGGCGTCATTCAGGGGCAGAGCCCCGAAACAGGCGAAATCGGCGGCTCCTACATCTACACACCCGGCTACCAGGCGCCCGACCCGCGCTACCTGCACCTGAAGGAGTGCAGCCGGAAAGAGGCTTACCTCGCAGACATCACTTACGGCACCAATAACGAGTTCGGCTTTGACTACCTGCGCGATAACATGGCGTTCTCCATCGAGGAGGTTGTCCAGCGTGAACTGAACTACGCCATCGTGGACGAGGTGGACAGCATCCTCATCGACGAGGCACGCACACCGCTCATCATCTCCGGCTACGCGGGCGAGTCTACCGACCTCTACTACCGCGTGGACCGCGTGGTGCGCCATCTCCAGCCCGGGCGCGACTATACGCTGGAAGAGAAGCAGAAGATAGTCACCCTGACCGAAGAGGGCATCCAGCGCGTTGAGCAGGGACTGGGCGTGAAAAACCTCGCCGAAGACCCCGACCTGATGCACCACGTCAACGCCGCGCTAAAGGCGCATACCATCTTCAAGCGCGATGTGGACTACGTGGTGCGCGATGGCGAGATTATCATCGTGGACGAGTTCACCGGACGCCTGATGTTCGGGCGGCGCTACTCCGACGGCTTGCATCAGGCAATTGAGGCAAAGGAAGGCGTGCCCATTCGCCAGGAAAACCAGACGCTGGCGACCATCACCTTCCAGAACTACTTCCGCCTGTACAAGAAGCTGGCGGGCATGACCGGTACCGCCAAGACCGAAGAGGACGAGTTCCGCAAGATTTATGGGCTGGACGTGGTGGTCGTGCCGACCAACAAGCCGATGATTCGCATCGACCACCCCGACGTCATTTACAAAACCGAAGAGGCGAAGTTCCGCGGTATCGCCACCGAGATTCTGCGCCTGTATGTGAAACAGCAACCGGTGCTGGTGGGCACACGCTCCATTGAAATGTCCGAAAAGGTGAGCGACCGCCTGCGCCCGGACAGGTTGAAACTGCTGTGTCTGATCCACATCCTGCGCGATGAGCTGGAGAAGCGCAAAGACATCCCCAACGAGAAGAAGAAGGAGTATCGCGCGCTGATGAATCGCCGGCTGGATGAGCTCAGCCTCAGCGCGCTCACGCCGCTGGCGAAGGAACTTGGCGTCGTGCCCGACATGAACCTGCCCGAAAATCTCCAGCGTGCCGTCCAGCTCATCGGGGCGCCGCCGGAGAACATTGAATATCTCAAAGAGGCGTTCGCGCACGGCGTGCCACACAACGTACTCAACGCCAAGTATCACGAAAAAGAGGCTATCATCATCGCCGAGGCGGGACGCAAAGGCGCGGTGACGGTCGCCACGAACATGGCAGGACGCGGTGTGGACATCATCCTCGGCGGAAGCGTGGCTCCGCAGACAGCGCAGGAAGGCGAGGAAATGGACGAGGAGGCGGAACTGCAGTGGCAGTCCTTCCGGCGCGGGCGTGCCCTGCCTCCGCCACCGCTCAGCGAAGCCGAGCGCTCCAAAGCCGCCGAAGAGGTGCGTCGACTGGGCGGGCTGTTCATCCTCGGCACCGAGCGCCACGAGTCGAGACGCATCGACAACCAGCTGCGCGGTCGTTCAGGGCGACAGGGCGACCCGGGCGAGAGCCGGTTCTACGTCTCCTTAGAGGATGAGCTGTGGCGACGCTTTGGCGACCCCTCCAAACAGCGACTGCTCGCGATGTGGGAAGAGAGCGAGAGCGTGGACGTAAAGCTCCTCTCCCGCCTCATTGAGAAGGCACAGAAGAAGGTAGAGGCATATAACTTTGAAATCCGCAAGCACGTGCTGGAATACGACGAGGTGATGAACGAACAGCGCCGCGTCATCTACGGCGAGCGACGGCGCATCCTGGAGGGACACCCGCTCACCCCCACCATTCACGACTTTATCCGCCAGAAGGTGGAAGACTCCGTGATGATGTTCACCCTGCAGGACACGCGCAACGCCGAGGTGGACGCGGAAGGGCTGTTCCGTCGGCTGGAGGAGCTGTTCGGCATCTCTCGCTGGATTACCCCAGACGACCTGAAGCGCCGCCCCGCCGACCAGCTGGTGGACTACCTGCAGGAAGTGGCACTGCAGGCTTACGCCCAGCGCGAGGAGGAGCTCGGCTCGGAGCTGATGCGTGCGCTGGAGCGGTGGGTAATGCTTCGCGTCATCAACGAGAAATGGATGGAACACCTCGCCAACATGGACTACCTGCGCGAGGGCATCGGCTTGCGCGGCTACGCCCAGCAAGACCCGCTGGTGGCGTATAAAAAGGAAGCGTACGAGATGTTCCAGCAGATGCTGGCATCCATTCAGGAAGACGTGGTGCGCTGGATGTACCACGTGCAGGTAGCGCCACCTCAGCCCCAGCCGAACGTGCAGGTTACCCGGATGTCCGGCGCAGGCGACGCGGCACCCGTTGAAGACAATGGTTCCCCACGCTCTGCAGGACGTCCTGCACCTGCACCAGTTGGCACCGTGGTCAAGACCCAAAAAGTCGGGCGCAACGACCCATGCCCCTGCGGCAGCGGCAAAAAGTACAAAAAGTGCTGTATGAATAAAGACCTCGCCCGGTAGTGGGAAGCTTACAGCTTCCTCAAAAAATCAGCCAGCGCTTCGGGTGATTGCTCCTGTGGGGGAATGCGGTACAGCTCCCAGATTACCTCCAGGGAGACGCTTTCCCCCTTACTGAGCACCTTTAAGGGCGAGGTGAACTCCAGCTCGATGTACGGTAACTCGTCCGAGTTGGAGAATATCTGAGCATGGTCGCCCGGCTTGTAGGCGGACAGCCCCTCTGCAACCAGCGGTGACTTCTGCACCACCAGATACGGCGCACGAAACCATGCCAGTATCTCCGCATCACAGCCCAACTTGACCGCCACGTCGGAACGTCTCTCGGGAATCAGAATATCCTCGCCCAGCCGACGGACGCTTTTCCACGGGTCTGGACTGAACAGCTTGTAACCATCGGGCAGTGTCGAGCCTGGGTGCAGGCGCACCAGAAGCGTATCGGGCGCGGGTAGCTGCGAGACCGTCCAGGCAGACACCGGGAAGTCTGCACCGCCGCGCAGCTTCTCCAAACGGGTCAGCGTGTGCACGCGGGTTCCCGTCGGCTCCAGCCAGACCTCCCGCACGATTCGCACCCCATATCCTGCCACCACAGGCGAAACCATCCGAATCCTGTTGCCCTGCACTATCTCTACCTGATGAGGCACCTGGTCGGTCGCAGAGGGAGGCGGCCACCCCCTGCCGATGCGCAGGGGCCATTCATCCTGAGGCCAAACCCATGCCTTATCCCCACCGTGATTGGGCCACTCGCCCGGCTTGACCGGCTTGCCCTCTGTGGCAGGGTTCACCCACAGAACGTTCGGCTCACCCACGAAACTGTAGTGCATGATACGCGCGATGGACGGGACGACCACCACTTCCACCGTGCCGTTCGTGATACGGTAGCACCCTTGCCAGCCCCGGTAGGAGACCTGCTGGACCACCTGGGCGCCCGCTGATGTCCACAACAAACCAATACCCAAAAGCAGAACAATTCGCCTCATATGCATTCTCCTTCCGAACACACCTTTTCTCTATTCCCCCAGTATCAGGCGATTCCTGCCATTGATGCAATCTCGTATATCCCGTTACCTTTGCCCCGCCAGTTGCGTCTAACGAGTGGCAGGCGGTACACTATGGAAGAGAGAATTGTGGATGCAGAGCAGGAAATCCGCCTGTCGTTGCCGAAGAGTGCACACCAGAAAAGCTTTCTTAACGCCAAATGACGAACGAATGGGAGGAAACCAGATGAGGAACATGGCAGGCTTGCTCCGGACAAGCGGGGTAGCAGGTGTCGCGGTTGCGGTTTGCTTGCTTGGGCTGATGAGCCCGGCTTACGCCGTCGAGCGCCAGTTTCTGGGCATCCGCATGTTGTCCAAAGTGCAGACCGTTCTGTCCCGGTTCGGCAACCCCACCCAGGTCACGGTCGGGCAGGTAGCGTATAACCTGCCGGGAGCGCAGGCGGGTATGGCTGGCATGGCAGGTGTGCCCGGACGCGCTGGACTGGCGGGTGCACCCGGTGTGCCCGGAGTGCCAGGAATTCCCAGCTACGCGGGAACCGGACCGACACCCGGAATGCCCACCTACGGATACGGTGGGATGCCTCCGATGGCTGGGGTCGGTGCCGCCACCGGAATGGGCGGGATGATGACCGGTCCCCGAATGGGCGGCATGGTCGGTGGAGGCATGGGCCGCTTTGGCGGTGGTGGAAGGCTTGAAGAAGAAGAAGGCATGGCAATGATGGGTGGACCGATGATGGGCGCTCCCACGTCAGGTGCACCCGGTTTACCCGGTTTGCCCGGTGGCATTGGTGCACCGGCACGCCCCGGTATGCCTTCCATGCCCGGTACTCCTGCGATGCCCGGTATGCCCGGAATGGCTGGGCTGGGTGGAGCACCGTCGGGACTCGGACTGCCTTCCATCGGCTTGCGCACCACGCCGGGGGGCATGATGTATGAACAGGAGACCACCCTGATATACGAGCGACCGGGTGGCGTTATCTACGAGTTCCTGGTGAACAAAGACGGCTATGTCGTACAGGCGAAAGCCATCGGCTACGAGGATAAATCCGGGCTGGCACGCACATCGCGCGGTATCAAGCTGGGCGACACCTACCAGAAAGTGGTCGCCGCATACGGCTGGCCCAAAGAGCACCAGAACATGGGAGCTACCCTGTACATCCGGTATCCCGACCACCATGTGGGCTTCCAGCTGTACGACAACAAGGTGGTTTCTATCATCGTCGCCGCGATGGAGGAATAAGGGGTAACCGTTCGGATACCCAGCAGGCAGGAGCCAGCCTGATGATGGAGGAAGGTGTCTGTGGCATCACGCGCCAGTGCAGACCTGGACGAGATCCGTGCGCGCAGCGACATCGTGGAAGTGGTCTCGCAGTACGTGGCGCTGAAGCGAACGGGCAAAAACTTCAAAGGATTGTGTCCGTTCCATGCCGAGAAGACACCTTCCTTTACCGTTAACCCGTCTCTGCAACGCTGGCGTTGCTTCGGATGCGGACAGTATGGTGACGTGTTTGATTTCATCATGCGCATCGAAAACGTCACCTTCCTCGAAGCAGCCAGAATGCTTGCCGAACGGTTAGGGCTGGAGTTTCGAACCGCAGGAACGGCGTCTACGCAGGAGCAAAAAGACCGTCGCGAACAGATACTGCAGGTTAATCAGCTCGCCGCGCAGTTCTTCCGGGATATGCTGAAGCGCTATCCCCTCCCCCAGCGCATCCTGCAACAGCGGGGAGTGCTTCCTCAAACACAAGAGCGATTCGGCATCGGATATGCCCCTCCCGAATGGTCAACGCTGACCAACCTTCTGCGGGCGAAGAAAGTGCCTTTGACCGTTGCGGCAGAAGCCGGGCTGGTTGTGATGGGCGACAACGGCGAGTACTACGACCGCTTCCGCGACCGCCTGATGTTCCCCATCTGGGACCGGCAGGGGCGCGTGGTCGCTTTCGGGGGACGCGCTCTGGGCGATGCCCAGCCCAAATATCTCAACAGCCCCGAAACCCCCGTCTTTCGCAAAAGCCGCACCATCTACGCCCTGCACCTCGCCAAAGAGCGCATGATGACCGAACGCACCGCACTGCTTCTGGAGGGATACATGGACGTGGTGGCGGCGCATCAGGCGGGCTTTACCCACGCCATTGCCACCATGGGCACCGCTCTCACCGAGGAACAGATAGCCATCCTCTCGCGACTGGTATCGCGCGTGATTGTCGTGTACGATTCCGACAGCGCAGGCGTGGAGGCGGCGAAACGGGCGGCGGAAATCCTGCGCCAGCACGAAATAGAAACGCTGATAGCCCGCCTGCCCGACGGTGAAGACCCCGACAGTCTCCTGCGCCGGCTTGGTGCTTCCGCGTTGGAAGAGTGCCTGAACAAAGCCGAACCGCTTACAGCATTTCTGATTAACGACCTCTACCGACGATACGATGCAAACACCGTGGAAGGCAGGATCAAGATACTGAAATCATCCATTCCCATACTGGCGGGGATACCTTCCGGTATCGAACGAGATCGCTATATCAGCCTGCTGGCGCCGCTTCACCCCGCATATTTTACAAATCCCAGTAAACCTGAGGAGCTGATTCGGCGGGAAGTGGAACGATTCTTGCGTTATAAAGAGTCGGAAAAGAAAAAGGAGCCATCGCAGGCGGAAGAACCCCCGGTTGTGGAGATAGACGAGCAGCTTCCGCCGGCGGTGGTACGAGCGGAAAGCACATTACTTCGGGGTATACTATCTGACGAGTGGAGATCGCTGGTACTGCAAATTGCCCAGGCTGGCGATATGGTTTCAGAGGCTGGAAAGCAGTTTTTCGAGCTGGTCAGGCGTGCGTGGGACGCGGGCATGGAACTGCATCTTCCGTCGCTTCTTTCTGCACTGAGCAACCCGCGCCTGCGAGAGGCGGTGTCGACAAGGCTATCGCTGGAAGAGCCGCTGAGTGAGCAGGTTCTGCGTGACTCGGCGTCTTTCCTTCAGCGGTGGCACAAACGCACGCGGCAGGTACAGATTTCAGCACAACTGGCGCAGGATTTCTCGCCCGATAGCGTGAACTATCAAGAATATCAGAGGCTCATAAACGAGTTGCACTCCGATGCCCGGCACAACCGAAAGGAGTGAAACAAGGCATGGAGATGGACAATAACGATAGCGCACAGATGCACCGGCTTTTCCAGCAAGGCAAAGACAGAGGCTACATCACCTCTGACGAGCTGAGCGATGCCCTCTCGGAGATGGATATCGACACCGACGAACTGGAACAGATGCTGGAGTTCTTTGACATGCAGGGTATCCAGGTAGTCGGCTCCGTCAAAGGGATGCCACTGCTTGAGGACGGCTACCCCTCGGACATCTCCGCCAAAGAGTACGAAATCGCCGACCAAGAAATCGCGCAGCTGGAAGGTGCTCCCTTAGACGACTCGGTGCGCATGTGGCTTCGCGAAATCGGCAAAACTCCCCTGCTCAGCCAGGCAGAGGAACAGCGCCTCGCCGAGCTGGTAGCCCAGGGCGACGAGGAAGCCAAACGCAAACTGATTCTCGCTAACCTTCGCCTCGTGGTCTCAATTGCCAAACGCTACAGCGGACGCGGAATGCCCTTCTCCGACCTCATTCAGGAAGGCAACCTGGGGCTTATCCGCGCTGTGGAGAAGTTTGACCATCGCCGCGGATACAAGTTCAGCACCTACGCCACGTGGTGGATCCGGCAGGCGATTACCCGTGCCATCGCAGACCAGGCACGCACCATCCGCATCCCGGTGCACATGGTGGAAACCATCAACCGCCTGATGAAGCGGCGCAGCCAACTCGAGCAGGAGCTGGGGCGCTCCCCCACCCCCGAAGAGCTGGCTGAGGACCTGGGCATGTCGGTGGACAAAGTCTGTGAGATTATTCGAATCGCGCCAGAACCCCTGTCGCTGGATACCCCGGTGGGAGAGGAAGAGGATACCCAGCTGCTGGACTTCATTGAAGATGATTCCTGTGATTCCCCAGCCGACGCTGCAGACCGAAGCCTGCTGAGAGAACGTATTGAGGAAGCCCTCCGTGTGCTCACCGACCGCGAGCGCGAGGTCATCAAGATGCGCTTTGGACTGATCGACGGAATGCCACACACGCTGGAAGAGGTCGGCAGGCATTTCAACGTAACGCGCGAACGCATCCGCCAGATAGAAGCCAAAGCCATCAAAAAACTGCGCAACCGCCATAACTGCAAGAGGCTGCGCGACTACTCCACCGGTTTGTAGGGATGCCGTCCGGGCGCGTTCACGACGCAATTACCATTCTGACTGCCGTCGCCGCGGTACCCGTCATTGAACGGATATATCCTCACCCCGACTGGACAGCGGTTGGGGTGGGTATTGGTGCTTATGTCTTCTCGGGGATGGCGCTGTCGCCCGACCTGGACGTGAACTCGCGTGCCTACCGCAGGTGGGGTATCTTCCGGTTCTTCTGGCTTCCATACCAGTGGCTGATCCCACATCGGCACTGGCTGTCGCACAGCTGGGTGTTTGGTCCGGTGCTGCGTGCTCTTTACTTCTTCCTGATGCTGTACCTCCTGCTGAGACTGGGCATTCACGCCATTGACCAGTGGGTGGTGCCGGTGAACCAGTCGGAGATACTGCGTGCGCTGGAACGTGAACTGCGCCTGACGCTTCGCGCCCATGTGACCTGGACACAATCCGCACTGATTGGGCTGGTCGCAGGCGGCGTTGTGCACTCCCTCACCGATGGTTTCGTCACGTGGTTCAAAAGGACGTTGTGAGCGCGAACGATGGAGACCGTTACCCAGCTGAAACACCCCGTCTTCCGCGCTGCCTGCCGCCTGACCGAGTCGGCGCCGCGCGAGGCAGAGCGTCGCTTCCTGCTCGAGGGGGCGTCGCAAATCGCCAAAACGCTCCATGCTCCACTGCGCCCCCTGCAGGTGTTCATCAAGGAGCAGACGGAACCCGACTTAGCCCGCACCTGCGAGCAGGCAGGCATCCCCACCTATGCCGTCAGCAAAGGACTGTTCCACCGACTGCTGGTCAGCGGATACGAGACCAGCACCACCGCCGTTGCCGTCCTGCCATACTGGGACGTCCGTCTGGAAGAGGTGTGCGCAAACCCGGCAGGCACAGTGCTGGTCGCCGAAAGGATACAGGACCCGCGCAATCTGGGGATGCTGATACGCACCGCCGACTCGGCGCAGGTGCGCGCTCTGGTTCTCGCCTCCCCCATCGCCGACCCCTACAGCCGCGCCTGCGTGCGCTCTACTACCGGCAGTATCGCTTTTCTGCCCATCGTCATCTGCCCCGACACCGCAACGGTTCTGGAATCTTTTCGCCGGCACGGCTGGCGACAGGTCGGCTCCAGCGCACATGCCGAAAAGCTGTTCTGGGATGAAGACCTGACGGCGCCGCTTTGCCTGTGGGTGGGCAATGAGGAACAGGGCTTGCTTGCCGAAACGCGCTCGGCGATGGACACGCTGATACGCATCCCCATGGGCGGCGGCGCGCACTCGCTGAACGTTGCCGTGGCGACCGGTATCCTCCTGTTCGAAGCTATCAGGCAGAAAAGAGTTTCACAGGGATGACCCGCAGGAGTGTGCGCCTCCTGTCACGAAAGGGGAATCAACATGTGTTACTGGAGGTGAAGCATGTCCGTTCGTATCGGTTTCTTTGGATGTGGAGGAATTGCCAACGCCCATTTCAACGCGCTTGCCCGGATACCCGAAGCGAAACCGGTAGCGTTCTGTGATATCGACGCCTCGCGGGCAGAGTCCGCCGCACAGCGGTTCGGCGGCAGGGCATACACCGACTGGAAACAGATGCTGGATAGCGAACAGCTGGACGCGCTGTATGTGTGCGTTCCACCCCATGCGCACGTGGGCGCAGAGGAAGCCGCCGCCGAAAAGGGCATCCATCTGTTCGTGGAGAAGCCGGTGGCGCGAACCTTAGAGAAAGCAAAAGCCATCGAGCAAGCCATCGCCAAGAACGGCGTCATCAGCAGTGTGGGCTACCACTTCCGCTATATGGCAACCACCGCCAAAGCCCGCGAACTGCTGGAAGGCAAGACGGTCGGCATGGTCACCGGCTGGTGGATGGGCGGGATGCCCGGCGTGGCTTGGTGGCGCGTGATGGACCAGTCGGGTGGGCAGTTTGTGGAACAGACCACGCATATCGTTGACCTCGCGCGTTACCTGGTGGGCGACATCGTGGAGGTGTACGCGCTGATGACCAACCGCCGGCTGGATAAAGAGGTGGAGAACTACAGCGTGTACGACGTGGGCACTGTGGCGGTGAAGTTCGCCAATGGCGTCATCGGTGCGATACACAACACCTGTCTGCTCAATATGGGCTGGCGCGTGGGGCTGGACATCGTGACGCCCGATATCGTGATTGAAACCGACTGGGGCAGTGTGAAAGCCACCGAGCCCGGCAAGGTGACCACATACCACCTGAGCAGTGACCCCTATCTGGAAGAGAACAAAACCTTCATTCAGGCTATCGTGACGGGTGACCGATCGGGGATACGCTCCACGTATGCCGACGCCGTGAAGAGCCTGGCGGTAACGCTTGCGGCAAACGAGTCGGTACTCACCGGTCAGCCGGTGAAGGTTGCGGGATAATCTGGGGGTCACGGCACCGGATGATTCGGAGGGCACGCCCGGCGCGTGCCCTCTATTCCAACTCCTGTTCCAGCGCGCCGTCCAGCACTACCGTCACGCCCATCTCTCGCGCTGACTGATGGGCATTGGGGTCGATACCCTCGCCAGCAACTACGGGTACAGCAAGCAGTCCCGCCTTACTCAACGTCTGCGCGCGGCGCGCCGCCCGCTGAACATCCTTCATCCCAACGCCCCATGACGCTTCTACCACAAGATAGACCTCCTGTCCATCGTCGCGGCGTCGCCCACGCACGATAACGTCCGCTTGCAGTAAGTCAGCCACCTCATGTGGCGTCAGTGTGCCCTGCTCCTCCAGGTCATCCAGCATCGCGCTGATTTCTTCAGGTGGCAGTGCCCGAATCCGCTTCAGAAGCTTGCTGAAATAGGCATGAGCGCGGGTAAAGTACTTCTGCTCGTGGTAGAACTTCTTCAGCTGGGCAATGTCATCCGCCATCCTTTGCTGGCTCATCGCCAGTTTCTGTACATTGGCGGTCAGTTCGTCCACCCGTTGGGTTAAATCACTCACCAGCTGCGTTAATTCGTCTACCCGAGCGGTCAACTGGT
>FMJZ01015245.1_pt1 | contig 30815 bp, 22 predicted proteins | sample 1987881 | NCBI WGS metagenome assembly FMJZ01 (sample SAMEA4378227, study PRJEB15110) | soil metagenome | biome: soil; feature: Field; material: Soil | place: India | collected 2015-03-11 | depth 0 m
CCAGCCGCAGCACAATCCCCTCGGCGTACTTCTCCGCCAGCGTGCGTGGCACCAGCGTGCCCACCACCAGCGCCGCCAGCCCGGTCAGCACCGTCACGCCAAACACCGCCACCGCTTCCGTTCGCGCCTGCCACCACTCGGAGCCCGAAAGCAGTTTCAGCGCGTCCGCTACGGCACGCGACAGGTCCGTTGCCGCCACCGCCGCCGCCAGAAAACTGCCCAGCACGATGCCGATTTGCGCGGTGGCAATAAGGCGGTCGGAATGCGCCAGCAACCTCTCCACCGTTCGGGCTTTCGGCACGCCTTCTTCCACCAGTTCACGGATGCGCGCGCTGTGCATCGCTCGCAAAGCGCTATCCGCCATGGCAAAGAAGGCGGTTACCAGTATCAATACCACCACCCACAGCAAGCCGCGAAGATAGTTTGTGCCTGCCGCCTCCGGCTCTGCAGACGCGGTTCCCTGCGCATACAGCGCACCAGCCAGCAGTAGCATCAGTAACGCCCAACGTAGAGGTTGGGGACTGGGACTGTCGGTTTCTTCCTTTTGTGCTGTCAAGGTTGCTCGTGTGCCTCCTTCCTCGCTCATGCCAGCCAGTAGATGGCTCCCGCCAGCAGAACCGCCACCAGCGCACCCAGCAACACCTCCTGCAGGGTATGGATGCGTCCTTCCACGCGGCTCTGCGCGATAAGAACCGCCATGCTCAGGGCGAGTATCGCCATCAACAGGTTATTGGAGAGGAAGATGATGGTCATTGCCATGAAGAACCCCAGCGCACTGTGTCCGCTGATGACACCACCATGCAGTAACGAACCTTTGCGTCCGAACACTTTGCCCAGGATGATAATCAGCAACAACAGCACCGTGCCCACAATCAACGTCACCAGCGGCTCGGGCTTGTGTTCGGCGAGGTTCAGGCGAATCTCGTCCAGGTGCTGTTCGGTGAGGAACAGCAGAAAGCCCACCACAATGGCGTTGACGGTGGTCACCAGCACCGCCCCCGCCGCGATGTCTTTCGCCAGCTTCGCTAAGGGATGGTAGGTATCGGTAATCAGGTCAACGATTGCCTCCACCGCTGTGTTGAACATTTCCGCCACCAGCACCATAGATACCGTGAACAACAGAATAACCATTTCGGTCTTGTCCAGCCGGAACAACAGCCCCACCAGAAGCACCAGCACCACGCTGAAAAAGTGGAAGCGCATGTGCTTCTGCGTGCGGAAAGTGTAGATAATGCCCTCAACGGCATAGCGGAAGCTATCCAGCGGATTTTTGGCAATCCTCATACGGTATCACGCCCCGGTCGGGCAGATTGCACAATCGCCCATCCTTTCCGAAGCATCTGCTCGTAGCCTTCCTGACTTTCGTCTTCGTAGCCCAGCAGGTGCAGAACGCCATGAACCGCCAGGAAGGTCACCTCCTCCTCCAGCGTGCGCCCCCCTGCCTCTGCCTGACGCCGGGCGGTCGGTACCGAGATGTACACCTCGCCGAGGGGCGGTTCCTCGTCCAGCTGGGCGAGGTCTATCGCCGTCTCGTCGGAGGAGATCTCCCTCAACGAGAAGGACAGCACATCGGTCGGCTCATCTTTGCCGCGATAGGTGCGGTTGAGCACCCGGATCTGTTCATCATCGGTTAACACGATGCTAACCGCTCCTTTATCACAGCCCTCCTGACGCAACAACAGGGATATCGCTCTGCGCATCCACGACCGCTTCAGAGGGTGTGTCTGTTGGTTCACTATCACTACCTGCATGGGTAATCGCCGCCGACGATGGATACTCCACGCGCGAGTGAAGCATGGCTACCAGCAGTCGGCAGAACGCCTCCTGTACTTTGTGTACTTCGCTGAAGGTCAAACTGCATTCGTCCAGCTGCCCGTCGGCAATCTTCTCCTGGATGATGTGGTTGACCAAGCTCTCGATTCGCGCCGGGGTTGGGCGTGACAGCGACCGCGACGCTGCCTCCACCGCGTCTGCCAGCATCACAATGCCCGCTTCCTTGCTTTGCGGCTTGGGTCCGCTGTAGCGGAACTGCTGTTCCAGCACAGGGGTGTGCATCTCACAGCCAGCCAGCGCCTGCTGATAGAAGAACGAAATCAGGCTGGTGCCGTGGTGCTGGGCGATGATGTCGCGAATAGGTCGGGGCAGGCGATGCTGGTCAGCCAGTTCCAGCCCGTCCTTCACGTGCGCCGCGATAATCAGTGCAGAAAGAGACGGGTTCAGGCGGTCATGCACGTTTTCCATGCGCTGGTTTTCCACGAAGAACTCGGGGCGGCGCATCTTGCCCACGTCATGATAATAACTTCCCACTCGAGCCAGCAGGCTGTCCGCACCAATCGCCTTGGCGGCGGCGTCTGCCAGGTGGCTCACCATGATGCTGTGCGCATAGGTTCCGGGTGCGCGAAGCATCAGCTCCTTCAACAGCGGATGCTCGGGCGAGCTGAGCTCCAGCAAGCGCAGGTGCGTCACCGCGCCGAAGGGGCGCTCCAGCACAGCCACAAAGATGGCAAAACCGCCCACCGCCAGCATACTCATCAGCATCGCCCAGGCGGAGCCGACGCTCATTTCGGTAACCGTCTCCTGGCTCATCCAGCCCAACACCCAGGTCAGCATCAGGGAGGTTGCCCCAATCCAAAGCCCTGCTCGCAACAGGTCGTAACGGTCATGCAGGCGTCGCACCGAGTAGATGCCAACCAGACTGCTCATCAGGCTGATGGCGGCAAAGCGCATCTCGCCGTTCATCAGCAGGGCGGACTGTATCGCCAACATGCCCACCAGCAGGGTGGCAAGGTGCGGCGACACCAGCACTGCCAGCAACATGCCCGCCATCGTGGTGCTCATCACTGTCAGGTAGCCCAGCTGTACACCTGACAGCGGAAGCCCCAGCAGGCTGCTGCCTAGCTTAACTCCCAGCGCGCTAAGCGCGACCACCACCGAAATCAGCCACAGCTGGCGCGGCTGCTGGTAGACGCGCGGATGGTAGTGGGCGATATGCAGAGCCGCCAGCACCACCAGCATTGTTACCAGTATCAGGATAGCAACCACACTTGCCCAGTGCAGGCGGGGGTTGCGCATCCCCAGCGCGGTAAACATCTCAATGTGCTGTTCGGTCACGCGCTCGCCGCGCCGGATAACCACGTCCCCCGCCACCAGCGTGCGGTACACCGGGCGCACTTGCCTGCGTTCCCGTTCGCGCAGTGCCTCGGTGCGGGCGATGTCCGGAACGCGGTTGGGGCGCAGGGCGTTGACGCATATCGCGGTAGTTAATCGGCTCAGTGAACCGCGCCCCAGCTGCTGTGCACAGGCGGCCTGCACGGCTCGTTTGCGTTCTGCGAGGTCGCCCGTATCGGCGCGGATTTCTCTCTGCATCGCCTCGTCCACCTGCGCTATCGCCACCTCGCGTGCTTTCTGCAGGTCGCTGGCGGGCAGTTGCAGGGCGGCGAGCGCAAGGTCGGCGGGCAGGTAGGGCAGTTGCTGAGTGAGCCAGCGTGCGGATTCCGGGGAGCGCATCGTGCGCGCCCGAGCGATGGTCTCAAAGGCGTCCTTCACACTGCGCACGGCATCTACGCGGGCGAAGGGGAGATGTTCATAAAGGAGGTTGACCTGCTTTGCCGCCATTTCGCGCAGGCGGCGGGTCTCCTCCAGGTCCACATAGCGCACCGTGCGATGGGCGCGAACCTCTCGGGGGCTGATGTCCCCGACCTGAAGAGTCACCTTATCGGGGATGAATCGCCCCGAGAAGACCAGACACAACACCGCGATGGTAACCACAGCAATGCCCAGTCTTTGCCAGTCCCAGCGCGGAAACAGACGTTGCCGCAGCCAGGTAGATACTGCGCGTAACCGTTGACGTTCTATTCGTTTGCTCATCGGTTCAGTTGGCTCAGCTCCTCGCGCCTCGCCCGGCAAAGCTCAACGGCTCGGCTGAACGGTGGACAGACCATCGCGGCGTCGGTACAGCCAGAACGGTTATCTATTTGGAACGCTGTTTGCGCTTGCGCGCCGCCGCCTGCTTGCGGCGCCTGTCGCTTGGCTTCATGTAGTGTTCGTGTTCCTTGTACTCCTTCAGAATGCCTGCGTTCTGCAGCTCCTTCTTGAAACGCTTAAGGGCACTGTCTAAGGACTCGTTGGGTAAAACCTGAATCTGCGCCAAAGCAGATGCCTCCTTCACCGATATTAGATATTTTGGTCTTCAGCACAACCCCCTTGAGGGGCTTCCTGCTGTCTCTTCAAAATTATACCGAACCCGCCCGCAAAAAGCAACCGCTGAATAGGCGAGTGCAGGGTGTTTTACTCTACTCGCATATCCCCCCATTGCGCCCAGTCCCAGCCGTAGTCGCCCAGCGAGTCGGTAATCAGGCGCAGGAGCACGGTCTGTCCACGCCATTGGGACAACGATACCTCCAGCGGTTGCCAGCCAGTGCCGGGCAGAACGGTCTGCTCCCACTGCACCGCACCGTTGACCTCCACGCTGAAGCGGACGCCGTTGGATTTGCCCTCTGCCCCATTGCGGATGCCTGCGAAGCCTCTCAATGTGGCTGGGTCGGATGGCAGTCTCAACAGGAAGGCGATGAACGTTCTGCCTGCAGGCGGGGGGTGTGCGCTGAAGCCGTTCCGGGTGTCCCCTTTCACCGTGCCCGGCGATACCGCTCCCCGCAGGTAGTCCATCGCAGGCGAGGCCGTACCGTCAATCTCCAGCCCGGTGGTAAATGGCACACCGGTCAGGTCGCAGGGTAAGGAGACGGAAACACCGTCTGTGTAGAACAGGGTAACCGCGCAGGGTTCGTCCGGCAGGGCGAACCGATACCGACCCGCGCTGACCACCTGCCAGCCAATACTGGCGCCCGCGAACGGCTGAGGGGAAACAATCTCGGCAACCGCCTGCTGGGTTCGGCGAAGCACCACGCGCGGACGGCTCCAGTAGCCCCAGTCGAACTCCGGCGAGCCTTCCGGTCCGGGGTGTGCTTCCAGTCGCAGGCGCACCTGCTGCCCCCGATACGCGCTGAGGTCCAGCGTTATCTCTTCGGGCGTGGTCGAGCGGACATGTCGGGAAGCGCTGCTGCTTTCGCGTTTGCCAAAGATGGTAACGGTAAAGGTGATGCCATCGCTTCGCGCGGCGGCGTTGGGGTCGGTAAAGCCCAGCTGAGTGCGAAACTCGCAGGGCACGTCCGCCGGCAATCGCAGGGTGTACTCTAACCACACGCGCCCACCAGCCAGAGTGCGCCATGGCGGATGCATGAAGATGCCTTCACCGCGGGGGCGCGCGACGCTGCCGGTTTCGTGGTCGGGCAGGTAACCCGACTGGGGGCGACCTTTGCCCTGTGGGTCGGTCACGCAGGCGCGCACATTAGCCCGCTGTCGCCAGAGAGGAATGCTTCGCTCGTGCGGTGCGAAGCGAAACTGCGCCCACTCGCCGGGCTGTACCCAGGCGGATTCCAGCACTACCGAGTCGGGAATAGAATGCACGTGTACCGTCTTCAAGTCGGGCGGGCTGGGAAGCCAGGGGTAACTGCGGTCGGGGTGCAGACCCAGTATTGCCCGTTCGTTATAAGCCAGCCAGCCGGGCACAGAGCCAGTAATCATCGCCCGATTGACGCCCTCGATGCGCCGGTAGACCGTTATCCATCGCTTCGGCGCGGCGGATTCGAGCACCACGCCTGCAGAATCCCTGCGGTAACGCGCCGGCTGTCCGCGGGTTGTTCTGTAGGCAAACACGGCATCTGCGCTCCACGCGGCAGGCGAGAAATCGGGCACAGGGCGGTTTTGCTGGAACCACTGCGCCTCGTGCCAGAGTGCCTGCATTGCCGGGTCGGGCTGAGTCACCTGCTCTGCCGATAGCCAGGCAAGGGTTGGCAGAACCCCGAACCGCTCGTAGGCGACGCGCCACGCTGCGAAATACTGCCACATGCGCGGGTTGGTCACCCCCAGGTAGCCGTAGAGGCGGGTGTGCGGAGTCAAAAGGGCGGAGCTGACCGGATGCGCCTGGCGAACCATCTCTATGTCCCACCATGTATCGGCGTGATTGATACCGAACACATGCCTCTGCGCAAAACTCTCGTAGCGGAAGGAGATTTCGTTCAAGCCCTCGCCCGAAAAGGCGACGCTGGGCAGAGCCTGCCGCAGCTCACGGTGCAAAGCGATGTTGCCCTGCATGGCGTTCATGCCGTCGATAAGCCCGTTGGCGTCATTATAAATACACAGGGTCTGGTCTAAATGCAGGGCGTCGGGCTGGAGAAGTCGGCACAGCGCCACCATCTTCTGCACAAACAGCGTGCGCCACGCCTTCGAGGCGGGGTTGATGTAGGCGAACTTGATGGGCGGGTCCGCCCTCCGCCAGTCCCAGTAGAGGAGTTCCTTGCTGAACGGGTCGCGGAAGTGGTAGGGCTTCAGCTTCTCGTACTCGGGGTTTTCGGGTGTGCACCCAAAGTAGTTGACATGAAGCATGACGCGGAAGCCGAGCCGCTTTGCCTCTGCCATGCGCTGGGGGAAGTCGGGACGCGGCGTGTAATCGGGATAGTTGCGGTCGTAGCCGTCCCTGCGCCAGTCGGGCACGTAGATGAGCGTCTGACGCGGGTTCAACTGCTTCGCCAGCGCACGCAGTTTGGTGAGGTCATCCAGGTTGTCGATAATAACCGTCTGGATGTCTCTGACCCATGTGGGTTGAGTCTTGCGCAGTGAGGCGAGACCGAAACGCTTTTCCGCCCACGCCCGGTAAAGCCCTGCTCCCACCAGCCAGCTGCCCCGATAGGCGCGGATGCGCCAGCGCACCGAGTCCGCCTGCTGAACCTTCTCGAATGGGGCGGTGCACCAGGTTTCGAAGCCAACCCAGAACTGCCCGTCTCGGTGCTGGATGTGCAGGCGTTTGAAGAACTGTGTATCGTCTTCGGCGTGTATCAGGATGCCGCCCCTTCTGCTCTGAATCAGCACGAACTGCGCTTCCCACTCCATCGGATAGTGCAGTGTCATGGGGTCAAAGCCACTTTCCGTGCTGAAGCGCAGACCACTGTAGGCGGGGACAAGCAGTTCGCATTCGTCGGGGATAGCCACGCCCCACTGCAAGCCCGACAGCCCCGCACGCGCACACTCTGCCCGCTGGGTGACGATTATCTCTCCCGAGGGAAGCGCGTTGAAACGTGTGCTCAGCGTGCTGTTCGCTTCGCGCCAGCGCAGATGCTGCACCACCTCCCGGGCGGTATTGCGCGATTCCACCTGTGCCCGGTCGTTCCAGCGGTCGCCGTGCCTGATGTGGCGGATGCCGGTCAGCGGCGGGGAAGCTTTCACTACGAACACTTCCCCGGTGAGGCGATTGGCGAAACGCACCACCACGCCGTTTTGGACATCTACCTCTACCTGCCCCGTGCGAAGCGGTGCTGAGGTTGCCGTTGATACAGTCGCCAGCAGAGCCAGCCCAGCGCAGAAGGCTCTCATGCGGGTGTCTCCTTTGCCCGGTGCTATGTTCATTCTCTTGCTTCGCTACAGGGGGGTGTTCTCCTGTTGGGTGTGGGGATTGTCTGACCTTAACCCCAGCGGTTAGCTTCCTCCTTGTTTGTAGGGGGTCGGGATGGGGGCGGCGCCGGATGGCGAGATTCCTGCCGAGCCGTTTTGCCCCTCTCCTTGTGGGAGATGGTCGGGGTGGGGGGTTCTAATCGGCTCGCCGGGTGGTTTGCCCTCCAGGTTCGCCAGAGCCAGACCTTTACCAGGCGCAGGAGGTTTCTTATGCACAAAGAACCTTAAGACAGCAACCGCTGGGAGTGAACGTCAGTCATGGAGATAGAGTTTCGCGTTTCCGCAACCGATGCATTCTGCCGGGTAGAGGCTCCCCTGCGCATGGAAACGCCGCCGGACAGAGGGCTTCAACGTCTGGCTGAAGCTGGACGCCTGCGCGTGGTGGACAGCCGCTCAGGGCAGAGGCTGGAGGCGCAGTGGCATGATGGCTACCTGTGGTGTGTGGCGCCGCCGAGGCAGATGTCGGGGCGTCTGGTCGTGCAGCCATCTTCACAGCCCGCCCCCGTTCGCATCCGCGCACGGCGTGACCGCACTACTCGCCAGATACTCATTGAGGAAGAAGGGCAGACTGTTCTGCAGTACAACTACTGGACGGTAGACCGCCCCGACCGGCACGCCCAGGTCACTCCGCCCAACCGTATCTACTCGCGTCCGCGCAGCGACTATATCCATCCGCTGTATGGCTTGGCTGGCGAGGTGATGACCGAAGATTGGCCCCTGGACCATCCGCACCATCGCGGTATCTACTGGGCGTGGCCCGAGGTGGACTATCGCGGCGAGCGAGGCGACCTGCATGCCCTTCAGCGCGTGTTCGCCTATCCAACGGGCAGATACCGGGTGACCGAAGGGGCGGTGTTCGCGCAGATAGAGGCGGAGAGCGTGTGGCGTTGGGAGAGTGGCGAGCCGATTGTGTCCGAATGGGCGGTGATTCGCGCCTATTGCCGTACCGGGCAGGGGCGATGCATAGACCTTACCTTCTATCTGACCGCGCTGAAGGAGCCGGTGCTGCTGGCGCGGCGGGGCACGAACCTGTATGGTGGGCTGAACATGCGCCTGTCCGCTATCGGCTCACAGCGTTTCGTGCGTCATACCGACGGTAAGCAGGCATGGGCAGGGGCGTTTGGCGTCTTCCCCGGCGGAAAGAGGGAGTGCGGTCTGCTCATCTTCCCGCACGCGCAGAACCCGCATCATCCCCCCGACTGGGTGGAGTATCCCGAACTAAACTGGATACAGCCCACTTTTCCCGCATCGGGGATACGCCATGAGCTTCAGCCGGGCAAGCCGCTGGTGCTGAACTACCGCCTGTGGATACGACCGGGCGCGGAGCCATCCCCTGATCTCTGGCAGGCGCAGTGGCAGGCATATCATCAGATGATGGGAGGGAACACAGCATGAGCCGGATTTCGCGCAGGCAGTTCATGCAGGCAGGTGTCGGAGCGGTGGTTGCCTTTCCGATGGTGGTTCCGGCGTCGGCGGTGGGGCGTGGGGGCAAACCTGCGCCCAGCGAGCGCATCGCGATCGGTCTCATTGGCGCGGGAGGGATGGGGAGGGCGAACCTGCATAACTGCGCCCAGTATCCCGATGTGGTGGTTACCGCGGTGTGCGATGTGTGGGGTTCTCGCCTGCAAGCCGCCTTAGAGCCGTTCAGAGCCACCGCGAAGGGCTACCGCGACTACCGCGAACTGCTGGAGCGGCCGGAGGTGGACGCGGTGATTATCGCCACGCCGCCCCACTGGCACACCCTGCAAGCCATCCACGCCGCCCAGAAAGGCAAGCACATCTATCTGCAAAAACCGATGACCCTCTACCCGGATGAGACGCTTGCCGTGCGCAACGCCGTGCGCCGACATGGAGTCATCACCCAGATTGGCACGCAGATTCACGCCAGCGAAAACTTCCGCCGGGTGGTGGAGTGGGTGCGTTCGGGCAAACTGGGGCATATCAGCGCGGTGCGCACCTTCAACGTGATGAATCAGGGCACGCAGGGCATCGGTCACGCCCCCAAAGAGCCTCCTCCCGCCGACCTGGACTGGGAGATGTGGCTGGGACCTGCCCCGAAGCGCGACTTCAACCGCCTGCTGGTTGCCGACGCCTATTATCACAGCTCCTTCTGGCACTACTCCGGCGGCTGGACGATGGGCATGGGACCGCATATCATTGACCTGCCCGTGTGGGCGTTAGACCTGCAGGTGCCGCTGGTCACGCACAGCACCGGCGGGCGGTTCGTGCTGAAGGACGACGGCGACGTGCCCGACACACAGGAGGTGCTGTGGCAGTATCCGAACGTCACGATGACCTGGAGCATGAGCCTGGTCAACAGTTTCGGCTTTGACTTTGGCAGGGGCACGCCCGCGCGGCGACTCGGCGTCTATTTCCACGGCGTCAACGGCACGCTGTTCGCGGACTACGGCAGGCACGAGGTGGTTCCCGAAGGGGAGTTTCTCAAAGACCCGACGCCGCCTCCACAGAGCATCCCGCCTTCGCCCGGACACGAGCGCGAATGGCTGGACTGTATCAAGAGCGGGAAACAGCCCTCCTGCAGTGTGGAGTATCACTACCGCATCGACCTTGCGCTGACACTGGCGAACGTGGCGTATCAGGTTGGGCGGGCAGTGCGTTTCGACCCGCGCACGGAGAAGATTGCAGGCGACCGCGAGGCACAGCGTCTGGCACGACCGCAGTACCGCCCGCCATGGAAGTTTCCCGCGGAGTACCTGAAGTAAGACAACCTGTGTAGGGGGTGCTGACAATGAAGATAAGGGTTTGCTGGCTACCTGTCTTCCGGCTGGCAACTGTTCTGACGGCGACCATTCTCCTGGTGTTGGCTCGCCCCATCTTCGGCTTTTCGATGGGCTACCACTACGACCTGATACGCGAAGCCATGCGGCGAGAAGGGTTCTCCAGAGACGCTTTCTGCGTGGCGCTGGTGGCAAACTCGTACACCGATGTCTTTCAAGTAGACGATCCAGAGAAGAATATTGGCTTATTGATAAACCTTGACTTCTGCCGTGACTCCCATCGTCTCGTAGGCGTGCTTCACTTCGATGCATTAAAAGACCGTCAGCAGATTGACCGCTACTGGCGTCAGCTGATACATAACACCCAGCAGGCGATAGCGGAAAGGGTGCGTAACAACGACAGGCTTGGGATTCTTCTGGTCACAGGTATCACACTGCACATGGTTCAGGACTTCTACGCCCATTCGAACTGGGCGGAACTGGACATACCGCGACGCACAGGCGTCAAAGATGCCACCTATTTCGACCTGTCCCCCGCCGTTCTGGACCAGGCAATCAGTGGAAGTAGTGTGTATGGGCGCAGTGGTCTGTTCACGCACGGTGCGGGAGGGATTGAACATGGCGCACTGCACAAAGACCATGCAGGCAGACCCTACTTTGATGTCGCCTATCGCTGTGCATACAAGGCGTCTCTCCAGTGGTTGCGTCTCCTCCGCAAGTGGATCGTGGGTGACCTGCGTCGGGCTGACTTTTGGAGCAGTTTGTCCAGTTATCAATGGCAACATTCGGGCAACCGACAGCATCTGTACACGCTGATCAGCTTCGACGAAGGGACGATACGCTGGTTGTGCACCTATGGCGGTGCCTGGAAAACACCCCGACAATGGAGCAGTGAAGACATCCTGGCAGACGATATGCCCAACGTGCCCGGTATCGGCGTCACCGAAAGACTGCAGGGTCTTCCCTTTCTGGGCAGAGAGTGGTTTGCCAGCTGCGCCTCCATTGCCACCGGCATGTTTGAAGCCCTATCGGGAGGTGGTTTCCGTAAGGTGGAACGGGTGGACGCCGAGCGTCGAGAGGTGCAGTACACCGACGTATCTTCTCTGCCCCCTCTGGACACCCCCGTCATTCAGCAGGCTTTCAGTTTCCTGTCAGAGTGCACGCCAGACTATGGTTCGGTTCGGTGGCTTCGGGTGCGTATCCCCGAAGCGATGGACCTGGACACCGGTGGGGGTGCGTTCAACGTCAACAATGAAGAGGTGGGCGGAACCAGCGACTACTGGGTGATGTTCATCGTGAACGGCGAGACGGAGTATCCCTACACCGAAGCCGAGTATGTGGACAGCAGTAACCCTCTGCCTGTGTGGGGTGTCATCAAACCGCTGTGGGATAGCCGACCGGTGCGTTTGGAGGTTCGTATGTACGAGAGCGACCCCACGAACCACAAAGACGAGGAAATGGACATCCGCCCCGGTGCGGGTAAAGCCTTCACCTTTGAGTTTGACCCTGCAACAGGCAGCTACGGCGCGCCTTCAGGCTGTCGGGTGTGGCGCGTTCCGGGCGGATTCTTCATCCAGAGCGACGGAGAAGGAGACCTCCGCGCCAGAGTGTATGTCAGGGTCTGGATGATGGACGACTTCCCGCAGGTGCCAGCATATCCCCTGCTGTACGCAGACAGGAGCTACGATGGGCTGTGCTTGCCCGTTCTCAACGACCGCGGGAGGCTTGAGGCCAGCGGTTTCAACGACAGAGCCTCTTCGGTCTGGCTACCACCAACGGGCTGGGCGCTGGATGTCTACGAGCACCCCGACTTTCGCGGTAATCGGTTGTCTCTGTCGCGCTGTCGGGAGAATCTCCACCACGAGGGGTGGGAGGACCGAACCTCTTCCGTCCGAGTGACGCAGAGACCGGCTGGCGTGCGCTACGGACCCGTGCTGTGGACAGATAAAAACTACAAGGGCTCAGCCCTGCAGCTCTTCACGGAGTTGCCAGACCCATCTGCCTGCGGTTTCTATTCTCACCTGTCTCAGTTTAACTTCAACGACAAAGCCTCCTCCATCGAAGTGCCGGCTGGCTACATCGTGGAGGTGTATGAACATCCCCATTTTGGGGGACAGTCACGGCAGTTCACCAGCAGCGTCCCCGACCTGCACGCGATTGGGTGGGAAGACAGGATCTCTTCCGTTCGAGTTATCCCCCCGTCGAGCCGTACGGTACGCTCCGAGCGGGATGAACGCGAAGCCATTCTTCAGGCGTTGCGTGAGGCGGTCAAGCGTTTTCCCGATGAAGACCCCCTGCGTTTGGGTTTCAAATACCTTCGGCAGGATGTGCGGCTTCCTTCGGATATCGATCCCCTCTTTGAGGTAAGGCATCTCGCATGGAAGGACGAATGGGCATGGGTGGAGGTCACGGCAAAAAACTATGTTGCCGACATCGCAGCCCTGTTGCAGAAAGAGGGAAGCCAATGGCATGTGCGGGGAATCGTCAACCCCGCATACGTGCTTTGCCCCGATGAAGAGACAGGCATGGACGTGCTTGCTTACCTGTATCGCACCTTCCAGGCAAAAGCGAGTGCTGTGCCTCGCGATATATTTCCCAGTTTGCACCCTGAACGGGAGGCAATACTTCGGGCGTTGCGCAAGGCAATACCAGTGGAACGGGCAGTGCTTCTGGTCAGGGAGTTTGAGGTGCAGGGCGACGAGATACGGGTGACGGTGCATCCGCGCAGTCCCGATGGTTTGGAACAGTTCGAGCCGGTCACTGCGGTGATGCGCAAGGAAGGGGGCGGCTGGCGGGTCGCGGCGATGGAGACTGAACACGAGCAGGAAGAGTAACCTGTCCGCAGAAGAAAGATGTGTTTCTCGCCTGTACATCACGAATCGAGCAGAGGTAGCTATAGTGCAGCCAGTAGCCATTGCCCTGAACGACCACGCATACCTGGGTCAGGCGTTTGCCGCCGAGGAGAGGTTTAACTTACTCTGGGTCTCTGTGCCCAGCTGGAGCGATAACGAAGGGGGATTCACCCTCACCCTGTGGGATTCGCACCAGCGAAGACGTCGTCTGGGGGCGCAGACCTTCACCGACATCCGCGACAATAGCCGGGTCGCCCTGATACTGCCGGAGCCAGTCCCGCCCGGCAGCTACTACTGGGAGATTTCGCAGCGTACGGGCAGCACACGCGTGGGGCTTTACGCGCACCGCCTGGCGAACGACTCTTCGCAACCCGCTTATCTGGGCGACCAGCCCGACGCGCGCCTGCGTTTTGTGTTCGGGGTGCAGTATTCGCCATACGTAGGAAGGGGCAGGCGAAGGTCGTGGACATCGCGCACGCGCCAGACGGCAGATGCACGAGGAAACCTCCCGCAGTGGATCTGGTATCCCGAAACACCGATTGCCGACAACGCCGCCCGTTTCTTCCGCAAAACGTTCGACTTGCAAAAGCGCGTTCGGCGGGCACGGGTAGTGGTTACGGGTGATGACGCCTTCACCCTGTGGCTGAACGGGCGCGAGGTAGCAAAAGGAGGACAGCCCATGCTTCGCGAGGTGGACGTCACCCGTCTGCTGAGGCAGGGGCGCAACGTGCTGGCGGCATCGGTGTTCAACGCCATCGCGCCCGCCGGGCTGTTGCTGGAGCTGCGCATTGAGTACGCTGACGGCAGGCGAGAGACGGTTCGCAGCGACACAAGCTGGCGATGCGCGATACAGGCACCTCCCGGATGGCAGAACGTCGGCTATGATGACGCCAGATGGGCGCGAGCAGTGGAGCAGGGGGACGTGTTCAGCGGTCCCTGGTACGGCACAGGCAATATCGCACAGTATTTTCCTTACGCGCGGATGCAGAAGGCGCTGGAACCGCTGGAGCGGGAACCTGCAGCGCGTGCGGAAGTGCGGGTGGAACGCGGCGCGCCGCGGCTGTTCCTTAACGGCAGGGAGGTTTTCCCGCTGCTGGCGTGGAGCAATGACCTGATCGAGTTTGCGCCCGACTTCACCTACGCCGGAATCGAACTCTTCCATCCCCATTACAACCTCGCCGATGGCTGGCGGGAGGACGGCAAGCACGATTGGAGCGGATTCACCAACCTGCTGTTACACCTGCTGAGTATCAACCCGAAGGCGTACTTTCTGATACGGTTGGGCCTGTTTGTACCAGAGTGGTGGAAAACGAAGCATCCCCAGGAGCTGATTGGCTACGCTTTACCCCCCGATGAGCGACAGGGTGAGTTCGGTGGGGTGAGGCATCCGTCCTTCGCGTCGGAGGTGTGGCAACGCGATACCACTGCGGTGCTGAGGCAGTTCCTTCGCTTTGTGGAGCGCAGCCCCCTGCGCAGCCGCGTCATCGGCTATCAGATTGCGAACGGCATCTACGGCGAATGGCACTACTTCGGGGCGCGCTACCTGCCCGACACCAGTACGCCGATGCAACGGGCTTGTGGTGGGGTTCCCGGCGTGGATGCCCGGCTCCATGCCTCCTTCGGACTGTTCCGCGACCCGGTGAAAGAGGCAGAGGTCATCCGCTACTATCGCCGTTTCCACGAAGTGTGTGCGGACACCATCCTCCACTTTGCGCGGGTGGTGAAGCAGGAGACGCGCGGCAGGGTGCTGTGCGGGGCGTTCTATACCTATCTGATCGAGAACCTGTGGATACAGGAGGGTGGTCATCTCGCGCCTCAAAAGGTGCTGACAAGCCCATACATAGATTTTGTCGCCTGCCCATACGCCTATCAGGGGGACGTGACCGACGGCGCGGGCAACTGGCTGGGACGGTCGCGAGGGCTGGCGGGCGACGGGGGCTATCGGGTGTTGCTGGAGAGCATCAAACGCCATGGCAAGCTCTACTTTGCGGAAATAGACCCCAGCACCTGTTTGGAAACCCAGCCCGAGAACATGGGCAACGGCGGCGTGGGCAATGAGAGCCTGCGCGGAAGCCGTCTGATCCTGCGGCGCGACCTCGCCCAGATGACCGCCCAGGGCAACGCGGGATGGCTGTTCGACATCGGTCCGGGCTGGTACGCTGAGCGGGAGTTTCTGGAGGAGATACGTGCCTTTGTGCAGCTGGGCAGGGAGCGTGTTCGCTGGAACCTGCAATCACCGGCTCAGGTGGCGGCGGTGTTTCAACCGGAGAGCTTCTTCGCCACCGCACACTGGAAATCCGCACCGGGAGAAGGGGAGTACGACCTGTTCGGCGACTATTTCCTGAACAGGCAATCTCGCGCCATCCATCGTCTCGGTGCACCGGTGGACTTCTTAGACCTCGCCGACCTGCAGAAAGGGGATACGCAAAGTTATCGCCTGTTGCTCATGGTCAACTGCTTTGCCCTGGGCGATGAGCAGGTGGAGCGGTTACGCGCCCTGCTTGCGGGAAGCGGTGTCACGGTGGTCTGGTTCTATGCGCCCGGCTTCGTGTGCCCAGAGGAGCTGTCGGTGGAGCGCATGAGCCGCCTGACGGGGTTTTCCCTGCGCCTGTTGCCCGAGCCCGGCAGGATGCTTGTAGAGGCAGGGGGCAGAACGTTTGGCTTGCCCGGAACGCACCGCCCCCGCTTTGTGGTGGAAGACGCCTCTGCGGAGGAGTTAGGTCGCTGGCAGGACGGAAGCGGTGTGGCGATGGCTCGAAAGCAGATGGAAGGCTATACCTCCGTGTACGTCGGCACTGCGCCTGTGCCCGCCGAGATACTGCGAGCGATAGCGCAGGAGGCAAAGGTACATATGTGGAGCAATCAGCCCGACATCGTGTATGCCTGCGCGGATGCCGTTTCCATCACCGCTGCGACCGATGGAGAGAGAGAAATCTACCTGCCCAAACCCATGCGCCGGTGGCAGAGCCAATCTGGGGGACAATCTTCCTTCTTTCGCCTGCGGATGCGCGAAGGGGAGACGGTGGTGTTTATCGCGTGAGGGAATCCTGAGCATTCTGGTGCGAAACCTGGTGGAGCAGGATTTTTCCGGACCTTTCGCAAATTTATCTTTACGATGCGCCGAAACACTACCTGAAAATTGTTTCATTAAGGTAAAATATTTTTGGCGTTAGCGATTGTGAATTCGTTCACGGTGAAAAGGGAAACGGAATGCTGAACAGTTACATTCCTGTGCTGGTGTTGGCGGTGCTGGCAGCGGTTCTGGCTGTCGGCATGGTGGTGCTTTCCTTCCTGCTGGGTCCGAAGCGACCGGACCAACGCAAGTTGTCGCCGTATGAGTGCGGCGTCACGCCCGTTGGCTCTGCCCGCGAGAAGTTTCCCGTGAAGTTTTTCCTGGTAGCGATGCTGTTCATCATCTTTGACGTGGAGACCATCTTTCTCTATCCGTGGGCGGTGACGTTCAAGGACGCCCCGAAGGCGGTTCAGGCGTTCAACCTGATTGAGATGGGCGTGTTTATTGCTATCCTGTTTGTGGGCTATTTCTACATGCTGGGCACGCGCGCGCTGGAGTGGGAGGAATCCGAGCGGGCTCAGCCGCGGCGGGTGCAGCTGAGCGACGTTGCCCGAAAACTGGAGCCGGCTTCGCGAGAGGAGGCGGTTTTACCGCGCTGAGGGAGGAGTTATGAGCGAGACAACTGCGCAAGAGATGTCCGAACGCCCCGAAGTGGCGCGTATCCGCGAACGCTTCCCGGATGCGATACGCGAGGTGTATACCTTTCGAGGCGATACCTGGGTGGTTCTGGAGCGGGCGTTTCTGCCCGAGGTGTGTCGGTTCCTGCGCGACGACCCCGAACTGAGCTACCGTTTTCTCTCCGATATCGTGGGCATTGACCAGCTGGGGCGTCGCGAGCCACGCTTTGAGGTGGTGTATAACCTCTATTCCTTCCGCACCTTCACGCGCCTGTTCCTGAAAGTGTGTGTGAACGAGGGCGAGACCATCCCGTCGGTCACCGGTATCTATCCCGGCGCCAATTTCCCCGAGCGCGAGGTGTATGACATGTTCGGCATCGTGTTCGAGGGACATCCCGACCTGCGCCGAATCCTGATGCCCGACGACTGGGTGGGGCATCCTCTGCGCAAGGACTTCCCGCTGGGCGGCGAGGAGGTCGTGTTTGACCAGGGCACGCTGGGTCCCTCCATCGCGGAGGTGCAGACCCCGCACCCGGGCGAGTCGTTCTTTGGCAAAACGGGGCTGTCCAGCAGGGAGTAAGGGAGAGAGAAGAGCATGAGCATCACACCCGAACAGATGGAGATATTGCCCGGAGCCGCCGAAGGCTCGATGGTCATCAATATGGGTCCCCAGCACCCCAGCACGCACGGTGTGTTGCGCCTGGTGGTGGAGCTGGACGGCGAGACCATCGTGGACGTGGTGCCACATATCGGCTACCTGCACACGGGCATCGAGAAGACCTGTGAGCACGAACAGTACCAGAAGTGCATCCCGCTGGTGGAGCGGATGGACTATCTGTCCGCCATGAACAACTCCTTAGCGTTCGTGCTGTCGGTGGAGAAACTGCTGGACATTCAGGTTCCGCCGCGCGGCGTGTGGCTTCGCATGATTTTCAGCGAGCTTCAGCGCATCGCCAGCCATCTCGTGTGGCTGGGCACGCACGCCCTGGACATCGGCGCGATGACCCCCTTCTTCTACTGCTTCCGCGAGCGCGAGCGGATTCTGGATATGTTCGAGCATCTGTCAGGTGTGCGCATGTTCCCCTCGTGGATACAGGTGGGCGGCTGGCGGGCGGACGTGCCCGAAGGGCTTCTGGAAAAGATTGCAAAGTTCGTGGAAGAGTTTCCCGCCAAAGTGGACGACTACGAGGGGCTGTTGACCGAGAACCCCATCTGGATAGAACGCACCCGCAACATCGGCATCATTACCGCCGACGAGTGTATCGCGCTGGGCATTAACGGTCCCATCCTGCGCGGTAGCGGCTACGCCTACGACATTCGCAAGGCAAACCCCTACCTGTACTACGACCAGGTACAGTTTGACATCCCGACGGGCACGGTTGGCGACGTATACGACAGGTTCCTGGTGCGCGTGGAGGAGATGCGACAGGCGGCGCGCATCATCAAACAGTGCCTGGAGCGAATCCCCGAAGGTCCGGTCAGCAGTGGCGACCGCAAGGTGGTGCCACCGCCGCGCGAGGAGCTGGACAACAGCATGGAGTCGCTGATTCACCACTTCAAGCTGTGGACGGAGGGCTTCCGCCCACCTGAAGGCGAGGCGTATGTGCCCATCGAGGGACCCAAGGGCGAAATCGGCTACTATGTGGTCAGCGATGGCAGTAACCGCCCCTGGCGGGTGAAGACGCGCCCGCCCTGCTTCATGAACCTGCAGGCTCTGGCGCCGATGAGCAAGGGACACATGATCGCAGATATCGTCGCGATTATCGGTAGCATTGATATTGTGCTGGGGGAGATTGACCGATGAGTGAGGCAATCCGGCTGAGTGAATATCCCCGGGCAAAGCGCATAGACGAACGACAGCCACCCGAGCTGCGCTTTTCTGAGCGTGCGGTGCAGGAGCTGGAACGCATCAAGCGTCACTATCCGAACAAGCGCGCCGCGATGCTTCCGGCGCTGTGGATAGCTCAGCGCGAGTACGGCGGGCATCTTCCGCCCGAGGCGCTGATGGAGGTGGCATATCGTCTGGGCACTTCCTATGCGGTGGTGGAAGGGGTGGCGACCTTCTACACGATGTACAATAAACGCCCGGTCGGACGGGTGATGCTGGAGGTGTGCACCAACCTGACCTGCTCCATCTGCGGGGGCTACGAGATACTGCGCCATCTGGAGGAGAAACTGGGCATCCGCGCGGGCGAGACCACCCCGGACGGGCAGTTCACCCTGGTGGAGGTGGAATGCCTGAACGACTGCGGCAACGCGCCCGTGATGCAGGTGGGCAACCGCTACTTTGGCAGGCTGACGCCCGAAAAGGTGGACGCCCTGCTGGAGGAACTCAAGAACAGCGAGGAGCATACGGTGGTGCAGCTCGCCGACACGATAGTACAGTGCCACCTGTCGGAAAGCGAACGGCAGGATATCGAACGCGCGCTGGCAAAGGCGCAGGCTGGAAGCGGGGGGCAGGACGGTCAAAATGGCTGAGCTGAAGGTTCTGTTCAAAGATATCGACGTGCCGGGCATCCAGACTCTGGAGGTATACGAACAGCATGGCGGTTACAGCGCGCTGCGCAAAGCGTTGGGCATGACGCGCCAGCAGGTTATCGACGAGGTCAAAGCCTCCGGTTTGCGCGGGCGCGGGGGAGCAGGGTTCCCGGCGTGGATTAAGTGGAACGGCATCCCCAAAGATGAGAGCCAGCCGCACTATGTCCAGTGCAACGCAGACGAAGGCGAGCCGGGCACTTTTAAAGACCGTGAGCTGATGCTCCGGCATCCGCATCAGCTGATAGAAGGCATCATCATTGCCGGTTACGCCACCCTGTCGAAGGTGGGCTATATCTACATTCGCGGCGAGTATACCGAACCTGCGCGAGTGATGCGCCGCGCCATTGACGAGGCGTACCGGGCGGGCTACCTGGGCAAAAATATTCTCGGCAGTGGAGTGGACTTTGACCTCTACATCCACATGGGCGCAGGTTCGTATGAGTGCGGCGAGGAGTCGGCGATGATGAGCTCCATCATGGGCGAGCGTGGACAGCCGCGCCTCAAGTTTCCACACGCCCCTCTGCCCACCATTGCCGGGCTGTGGAACTGCCCCACGCTGATTAACAACGTGGAGACTCTTTCCTGCGTGCCTGCCATTATCCGCAACGGCGGGGCGTGGTATGCCTCCATGGGCACAGAAAAGAGCACAGGCACCAAAATCTTCTCGGTGAGCGGGCACGTGAACAAGCCGGGCAACTATGAGGTGGAGATGGGTACTCCGCTGATGGAGCTGCTGGAGCTGGCGGGCGGCGTGAAAGGCAAGCTCAAAGCGGTTATCCCCGGCGGTTCGTCCGTGCCCATCCTGCCGGCGGATAAGTGTGACGTGAATCTGGACTACGAATCCCTGCAGGCGGCGGGCACGATGCTCGGCTCGGGCGGATTTATGGTGCTGAACGACACGGTGTGTATCGTGAAGTTCATGCGACGCACGGCGGCGTTCTACGCACACGAGTCGTGCGGCAAATGCACGCCCTGTCGCGAAGGCACGCGCTGGATGGTGAAGATTTTCGACCGTATTCTGGCAGGTGGCGGGCGCATGGAGGATATCGACCTCCTGCTGGACATCTGCGACCAGATTGACGGTCGCTCGTACTGCGCTCTGGGCGATGCGGCGGCGTGGCCCATCCGCGCGAGCATCAAGCACTTCCGGCACGAGTATGAGTACTTTATCAAGCACGGGCACTCGATGGTGGAAGCGCAGGCTGAGCATTCGGTGGGAGGCAGGTAGATGGCGGAACAGGAACTGGTGACCATTGAGATAAACGGTATTGAGCTTCAGGTGCCCAAAGGGGAGATGATTATCGAGTCCGCCAAGCGCATCGGCGTGGACATCCCCTTCTTCTGCTATCACCCCCGACTGGGCAAAGAGCAGGCAGCCAACTGCCGCATGTGTCTGGTGGAGGCAGGAACCAAACAGCCCGACGGCTCGGTGCGCATGATGCCCAAACCGCAAACCTCGTGCACGCTACCCGCCAGTCAGGGGCTGGTGGTGTTTACCGATACGGTGGCGATTCAGAAGGCACGACGGGGCATCCTAGAGTTCCTGCTGATTAACCATCCGCTGGACTGTCCCATCTGCGACCGGGGTGGCGAGTGTCCTCTGCAGAACAACACCCTATTCTATGGACCAGGCGTCTCGCGCTTTGTGGAAGAGAAGCGCCACCTGCCGAAGGCGTTTCCCATCAGCGACTATGTGGTACTGGACCGCGAGCGATGCATCCACTGTGCCCGATGCACTCGCTTCTCGCAGGAGATTTCGGGGGATGCACAGCTGGAGTTTCTCAAGCGCGGCGCAGATACGATGGTCAGCACCTTCCAGAACACCGAGTTCACCTCGCGCTTCTCCGGCAACACCATTGAGCTGTGCCCGGTGGGCGCGTTGACCAGCCGAGTGTATCGTTTTCGGGCGCGACCCTGGGATATGAAGTCGCAAAAGAGCATCTGCACGCGCTGTTCCAACGGCTGTAACATCTGGCTGGACTACCGCCCGAATCGGCTGGTGCGCGTGCTGGGGCGCGAAAACGAGGCGGTGAACGAGGAGTGGACGTGCGACAGAGGCAAGTTCGGGCATGAGTATATCAGCAGTGACCGTCGTCTGCTGAGTCCGCTGGTGCGGCGCGATAACAGGTTTGTCACCGCCAGCTGGGTGGAGGTGTACCAGCTGATTGCCTCGCGCATTCGGCAGGCGGTTGAGGAACGCGGCGCGGGGGCGGTTGGCGCGATTGGCGGGGCGCACCTCTCCAATGAGGAAGCATACCTTCTGCAGAAGCTGATGCGCGTGGCGGTGGGAACGAACAACATAGACCATCGTCTGGAGCGCAATCAGGTGGCGGGCGGAGACACCCTGCTGGCGCGACTGGGCGTGCCGTTCACCCAAACCGCCATCGCCGACATCGAGAAGGCGAAGACGATATTCATCTTCGGGGCGGACCTGGTGGATGAACAGCCGATAGTCTTCCTGCGGGCGCGGAAGGCATGGTTCCGATTCGGGGCGAAGGTCATCATCGCCCATCCTGAGCCGACCGAAACTGAGCTGCGCTTCGACGAGCCGCTGGTGCTTCGCTATCGCGCGGGCACGGAGACGACGCTGATAAACGGACTGAGCCACCTGATTCTGCAGTCGGGCAGGGCGGTAACGGACGGCATTTCACTGGAGGAACTGCAGGCATCGCTGAGCGAGTACACGCCTGCGCGTGTGGCGCAAGAGACGGGCGTTGCGGAAGATGCTCTGCGCGAGGCAGCGAACCTGCTCGGCGAGGGCACGGTTATCCTGTGCGCAGGGCGAGTGCGCAATCACCCCGAATACGCTGTGCTGGCGAACGCGCTGGTCAACCTGACCCTGCTGACGGGCAACGGCTCGCGCGGGAACGGTGGCTTGAATATCCTCCTGCCAGAGGTCAATTCACACGGTGCGGCGGATATGGGCGTCCTTCCCGACCTGCTGCCCGGTTATGTGCCTGTCAATGACCGGGAAGCACGCGAACGCATTGAGCGGATATGGAAAGCGTCCTTGCCGGCGGAACCGGGCTTGAGCACACAGGGGATGCTGGAGGCGGCGGCGGAAGGAAAACTGCAGGTGCTGTACGTTATCGGTGAGGACATCGCACAGAAGTATCACGACCCTGAGCTGGCACAGCGTGCGCTGGAGAACGCGGGCTTTGTGATAGTGCAGGACCTGTTCCTGACCGACACGGCGCAGTACGCGGACGTAGTCCTGCCTGCTGCGAGCGTGGCGGAGAAAGAGGGAACCTTCACCAACACCGAGCGGCGTGTCCAGCGGTTCTGGAAGGCGATGAACCCTCCCTCGCCCGACGTAAAGCCCGATTTGAACATCTTCGCCGAGCTGGCGGTATACCTGGGCAAGCCGCTGCCCGTCTTCTCGGCAGAGCAGGTGATGGAGGAGATTGGGCAGGTATTCCCGGCTTATGCCGAATGCTGTTACGACCAGATGCCTGCGGAAGGCGTGCGATGGATGCCAACGCTAACGGACAGGGGGAAATAGGGTGGAAACGTTACTGCAAAACCCATGGTTCGTTATCCCACTGCGCATTGTGATTGTGGTCGGGTTCGTTCTGACCGCTGTGCCCGTGCTGGTCTGGGTGGAGCGGCGCGTGCTCGCGCTGATGCAGATACGCAAGGGACCAAATCGCGTCGGTCCGGCTGGCTTGCTTCAACCTATTGCAGACGGCATCAAGCTCTTCTTCAAAGAAGACGTCCTGCCGGAAAAGGTAGACCGTTTCATCTACTTCCTCGCGCCGGCGGGCTTCCTGATACCGGTGCTGTGCGCTCCAGCGGTGATACCGTGGGGACCGGATGACCGCCTGACGCCCATCGCCGACGTCAACATCGGCATCCTGTTCCTGCTGGCGATGACCTCGCTGACGGTGTACGGCATCATTCTGGCGGGCTGGTCATCCAACAACAAGTACTCCCTGCTCGGTGGGTTGCGTGCATCGGCGCAGACCATCTCCTACGAGCTGGCGATGGGGCTGTCTATCCTCTCGGTGGTGCTGTTGACGGGCTCGCTGTCGATGCGCGAAATGGTGCTGAACCAGCAGGGTGAGCTGGGCTTGCTGAACTGGCATGTGTTTCGCTTCTTCCCGCTGGGACTCATTGCCACAGGCATCTTCCTGGTTGCCATGCTGGCGGAGACCAACCGCGCCCCCTTCGACCTGCCCGAGGCGGAGAGCGAGCTGATTGCGGGCTATCACACCGAATACAGCAGTATGAAGTTCGCCATGTTCTTCATGGGCGAGTACGCCAGTATGGTGACCATCTCGGCGGTGATGGTGACGCTGTTCTTCGGCGGATGGTTATCGCCGCTGCCGTTCGCGCCCTTCACGTGGATACCCGGACCGATATGGTTCCTGATTAAGCTGGGCGTGTTCATTTACCTTTTCATCTGGGTGCGGGCGACGCTTCCGCGCCTGCGCTACGATATGCTGATGAAGCTGGGCTGGCTGAGGTTGTTGCCGACCGCGCTGGGCAACCTGTTCCTGGTGGCTGTGATTCTGTGGTGGCGGAGTTAGGAGGGCGGGATGTTCGCACAGATACTGTTTGTGCTGATGGCGATAGTTATCGTCGTGACCTCCATCGGGGTGGTGGCGGCGCGCAACCCCGTGCGCAGTGCGCTGAATCTGGTGGCGAACTTCTTTGCGCTGGCGGTTCTGTACCTGTTCCTGTATGCGCAGTTTGTCGCAGCCGTGCAGATTATCGTGTACGCAGGCGCGATTATGGTGCTGTTCCTGTTCACCATCATGCTTCTGAATCTGGGTTCTCCAGCCGAGCTGGCAGACCGCGGCGAGATTAAGCGACCCATCACCTGGGGGCTGGCACTGCTGTTCGTGATTGTGCTGGCAGGTGGAGTGTTCGCGCGTTTAGGTGAAGCACAGCCTGCGCAGGACGACCTGGGCACGGTGCAGATGGTGGGCAAGTTCCTGTTTGCCGACTGGGTATATCCGTTTGAGCTGACTTCCATACTCCTGCTGATTGCCATCGTAGGGGCGATTGTGATGGCGAAACGGAGGCTGTAGGGATGGATGCCATACCGATAAGCTGGTATTTGACGCTGAGCGCGTTCATGTTCGCGATGGGCGTGACGGGCGTGGTGGTCAAACGCAACCCAATCGTTATCTTCATGTGCATCGAGCTGATGCTGAACGCGGCGAACCTGGCGTTTCTCGCCTTTGCGCGACAGCAGGCACAGCTGGGGGCGCAGGTGGCGGGACAGGTGTACACGATACTGGTGATGGCGGTTGCAGCGGCGGAGGTGGCTATCGGGCTGGGTATCATCGTTGCCATCTATCGCCTGCGCGACACGATTAACGTGGACGAGATGAACCTGCTGAAGTTCTGAGGGATGGGAGCACTCGATGAACAGTGTGTTTGACCTGATATGGGTGGTTATCGGCTTGCCGCTGGCTGGCTTCCTGCTTCACGCCTTCTTCGGCAAGCGGCTGGGCAAGAAGGTGGTGGGCACGATTGGCACGGCGGTGGTGCTGGGGGCGTTTGCGCTGTCGGTCTATCTGCTGACCGAGCTGCTGAAACTGCCTGCCGACGAGCAGAAGGTTATCAGCACCCTGTGGCGGTGGATTGAGGCGGGCAGTTTTCGCGTTCACTTCGAGGCGCTCGTGGACCCACTTTCCCTGCTGATGGCGCTGATTGTGACAGGCGTTGGCGGGCTGATACACCTTTACTCCACCGGCTACATGGCGGACGACGAGGACTATCCCCGCTTCTTCACCTACATGAACCTGTTCATCGTGTTAATGCTGACACTGGTGCTCAGCAACAACTTGCTGATGATGTTTGTGGGCTGGGAAGGCGTTGGGTTGTGTTCTTACCTGTTGATTGGCTTTTGGTACAAGGACAAGGTGAATACCGATTCGGCAAACAAGGCGTTCATCGTCAACCGCATCGGCGACTGGGGCTTCACGCTGGCGGTTATCATGGCGTTCTGGACGTTCGGCACGATAAGCTTCGCAGGCGACCAGAACATGTTCCAGAAAGCCATTGAAATGAAACAGGCGGGGATGCTCTCCACAGGCTGGATTACCGCCATTGCTCTGCTGCTGTTTGTGGGCGCGACGGGCAAATCCGCGCAGTTCCCACTGTACATGTGGCTTCCCGACGCGATGGCAGGTCCCACGCCCGTCTCCGCGCTGATTCACGCCGCCACCATGGTCACCGCTGGCGTGGTGATGGTGACGCGCTGTCATGTGCTGTTTGAGCTGGCGCCGGCGGCGATGCTGGTGGTGGCGGTGATTGGAGTGTTTACCGCCATCTTCGCGGCGACGGTTGCCCTCGCACAGACCGACATCAAGCGCGTGCTGGCGTACTCTACCGTCAGCCAGCTGGGATACATGTTTCTGGGGTGTGGGGTGGGGGCGTTCGCCTCGGGAATGTTCCATGTGACCACGCATGCCTTCTTCAAAGCGTTGCTGTTCCTTGGCTCGGGTTCGGTCATTCTGGCGATGCACCACGAGCAGGATATGCGGCGCATGGGTGGGCTGGCGAAGTACCTTCCCGTCACCTACTGGACAATGCTGATGGGCTGGCTGGCGATTGCAGGCATCCCGCCGCTGGCTGGGTTCTTCTCCAAAGATGAGATCCTGGCGTCCACGTTCGGCACGCACGCCCTGCCCGTCAGCATGGGTCAGATTCTGTGGGCGGTTGGGCTGGTGACCGCCCTGCTGACCGCCTTCTACATGACTCGCCTGATGGGGTTGACTTTCTGGGGCGAGCCACGCTGGGCAACCGCTCACGCCCACCATGGCAAAGACGACATTCACGGACACCACGGCGAGCCGAAGGAGTCACCTCCCAGCATGACCGTTCCGCTGATGATTCTGGCGGTGCTGTCGGTGGTGGGCGGATTCATCGGTGGGTTTGCGCCCCTGCATATCCCCAGCCTGTTCGAGCGGTTTCTGGAGCCTTCCGCCGGACTGCAGGTGCTGGGCGAGGAGGCGGTGGGGCATCTGCCAGTCAGCACGGAGTGGATACTGGTTGGGGCGTCGGTCGCGGCGGCGGTGCTGGGCATCTGGTTCGGCTGGGCGCGCTATCGCGGCGGCTTGCCCGAGACCGAGCGCGAGCTGACCGGCATCCGCAAGGTGCTGTACAATCAGTACTATTACGACTGGCTGATGGTGAAAGGCGTTGGGCTGTGGCTGGGAGGCAGGATTGCGAACTGGACCTGGCAGTTCGTGGATGTGCGCATCATTGACGGCTTGGTGAACGGCGTGGCGGGCTTAACGGGATGGATAGGCAACAGCCTGCGCCGCGTGCAGACGGGCTATGTGCGTAACTACGCTTTCACCATTCTGGTCGGGGCGATTGTCCTGCTGGTCTGGCTGCTGATACGGGGAGCAAGCGCAGGTTTGGCGAGGTAAGGGATGGAGACAACGACACCTGGGTTGTTAACGCTTCTGATATTCCTGCCGCTGGCAGGGGCACTGGTGCTGTTGCTGGTGCCGCGCGAGAACAAGGCGACGGTTCGCTGGTTCACGCTGGCGGTGACGGTGCTGGTCTTTTTGCTGTCGCTGAGTCTGGTGCTGGGGTTCAACTCGGCGAGCGCGGGCATGCAGTTCCGCGAGTTCGCGCTGTGGATGCCCCAGTACGGCATTCACTACCATCTGGGCATTGATGGCATCAGCCTGTGGCTGGTGTTGCTGACCACCTTCCTGTCGGTGCTGGCAGTGGCGTTCTCATGGGTGGTGGAAGAGCGCGTCAAAGAGTATATGTTCTTTATGTTGCTGCTGGAAACGGGTATGCTGGGCGTCTTCTGTGCGCTGGACCTGGTGCTGTTCTACGTGTTCTGGGAAGCGATGCTGGTGCCGATGTACTTCCTTATCGGCATGTGGGGCGGCGAGCGGCGCATCTACGCGGCAATCAAGTTCTTCCTGTTCACCTTCTTCGGCAGTATCCTGATGCTGGTGGCAATTGTGGCGCTGTACTACCTGCATCGGGATATGACGGGCATAGCGACCTTTGACCTGCTGAAGATACAGCAGACGCTGGCGAACAGTCCGCTGGACCTGAACGTGCAGCTGTGGCTGTTTGCGGCGTTTGCGCTGGCGTTCGCGATTAAAGTGCCGATGTTTCCGTTCCACACCTGGCTTCCCGATGCGCACGTGGAGGCGCCGACCGCCGGCTCGGTGATTCTGGCGGGAGTTCTGCTGAAGATGGGCACGTACGGCTTCCTGCGCTTCTGCCTGCCGCTGTTCCCCGATGCCTCGCAGGTGGCGGCGCCGTTGATGCTGACGCTGGCGGTCATCGGTATCATCTACGGGGCGATTGTGGCGGCGGTTCAGCCCGATGTGAAGAAGCTGGTTGCCTACTCCAGCGTGAGCCACCTGGGGTTTGTGATGCTGGGGCTGTTCGCGCTGAACGCCCAGGGGCTGACGGGCAGTATTCTCCAGCAGATTAATCACGGCATCAGCACGGGTGCGCTGTTCCTGCTGGTAGGCATGATTTACGAACGCAGACACACGCGCCTGATTGCCGAGTTTGGCGGGTTGAAGCGGGTGATGCCGATATATGCAGCGTTCTTCTTGCTGGTGATGCTCTCTTCGGTGGGCTTGCCGTCCACCAACGGGTTCGTGGGTGAGTTCTTAACACTGCTGGGCGGTTTTGCGGTGAACATGCCACTGACCATTATCGCCGCGTCGGGGGTGATTCTGGCGGCGGTGTATCTGCTGTGGATGTTCCAGCGGGTATTCTACGGCGAACCATCGGAAAAGAACGCCCGTTTGCCCGACCTGAACCTGCGCGAAATCGCGATACTGGTGCCGATTGTGATACTCATCTTCTGGATTGGGCTGTATCCGAGCACCTTCACCGACCCGATGCGGGAATCGGTGCAGAATCTGATCCGACAGGTGCAGGGCGATGCGGGCGCGGCGTGGCTGGCGCAGATGGGAGAGACGATGCGCGCCGTAACAACACGATAAGCGTTTCAGGGAGAGGAGGACGGGAATGACCAAGTTTGAACGTATTCAAGCAGCCATACGGGGCGAGGCGGTAGACCGTGTGCCTTACAGCCTGTGGTATCACTTCCGGCTGAACCCGCCGGCGGGTGAGACTCTGGCGAACGCGGAACTGGAGTTCTACGCGAAGTACGACCCCGACCTGCTGAAGGTGATGCATGACATTCCATACGAGATGCCTATCGGCATGGCATCCATTCACTCCATAGAAGACTGGGCGAAGCTGCCTGTGCTGCCACCAGACAAAGGCAACTTCGGCGAGCAGCTGGCGGCTCTGCGCATCATTCAGCGGCGCAAAGGCGATGACGCCCCGATGGTGGATACGGTGTTCAACGTGTTCGCGTATGCCCAGAAAATCTCGCAACAGCAGTTACTGAACCACCTGCGGCAGGACCCCGATGCGGTTCGCGTGGGGCTGGAGCGTATCGCGCAGTCGCTGGCAGGCTACGCGAAGAATCTGGTGGAGGAAGGTGTTGGCGTGTATCTGGCGGTTGCGGGCGCCAGTGCGGACCTGGCAACGCCCGAGGAGTACGCCCGCTACTTCCTGCCTCTGGACGAGATGGTGCTGGACGCGGCGCAGGGCGCATCGGTGAACGTGCTTCACATCCACGGCGAGAACATCTACTTTGACCTGCTGTTGCCGCTGGCGTCGAAGGCGCATGTGCTTTCCTGGAGCAACCGCATTACCGCGCCCTCTATCCCCGAGGCACGCCTGAAGTATACGGGCTGTATCATGGCGGGCGTGGACGAGGTGAACATCAAGAGCCTGACGGTGGAGCAGGTGAAACAGCAGGTGCGCGAGACGATTGAGCAGACGCGGGGCAGAGGTATCATCGTGGCACCCGGATGCGCCGTGCCGACCGACACTCCGCCGGAACTGCTGTTAGCCATTCGTGACGGTGTTCTGGAAGCAGGAGGGGCTTCTGCATGAACGGTTATCCGCCACTGCCCAAAGATATACTCTTCACCGCTATTGCGCCCGAGATGATTCTGACGCTGGTGGCGATGGTGGTGCTGCTGGCTGGGCTAACGATGCGGCGGGGTCCGTACACCTTGCTGGTGGTGTTGAGCCTGGCGGGCATCATCGCCAGCGCGGTCAGCGTGTTCGTGTTCTGGGAACGTACGGCAGCGGCGTTCGCGGGCACGGTCATCAGCGACCAGTTCGCGCAGATGGTGCGCCTGATTCTGCTGGGCATTGCGGGTATCGCCGTGCTGATGGCGGAGCCGTACATGCAGGAGAAGCGCATCTACTTCCCGGAGTATTTCGCGCTGGTGCTCTTCTCCACCGCGGGCGGAATGGTGATGGCGTCTGCGCAGAACCTGATGGTGCTGTTTATCGGGCTGGAGATACTCTCCCTGTCCATGTACGTAATGGCGGGGCTGGCACGCACCGAAGCGCGGTCCGAGGAGGCGGCGCTGAAGTACTTCCTGCTGGGCGCGTTTGCGTCGGGGTTCCTGCTGTATGGCATCGCCCTGATTTACGGCGCATCGGGAAGCACGAACCTGAACGAGCTGATGCCTGCGCTCTTCTCGCCATCGCCGGAGAAGCGGTTACTGCTGTACGGTGGGCTGGCGCTGGTGCTGGTGGGGTTAGGGTTCAAGGCGGCGCTGGTACCGTTCCATGTGTGGACGCCCGATGTGTATGAGGGTGCACCGACCGCGGCGGCGGCGTTCATGGCATCCGCAGCGAAGACGGCGGCGTTTGCGGTGTTTATCCGCGTAGCGATTGCCTTCCAGCCTGCCAATGCCCTGTGGGTTCCGGTGCTGGCGGTGCTGGCAGTGCTGACGATGACCGTGGGCAACCTGCTGGCGCTGGCGCAATCCAACCTGAAGCGAATGCTGGCGTACTCCAGTATCGCCCATGCGGGTTACCTGCTGGTGGGAGTGGTGGCTATCAGCAATTTTGCGTCGGCGCGGGCGGGCATCAGCGCGGTGCTATACTACTTCATTGCCTATGCGCTGATGACCATGGGCGCGTTTGCGGTGGCTTCGCTGATGGTGCGCGAGGGAACCGAAAACAACCTGATTGACGAGCTTTCGGGGCTGGGCACGCGCAGTCCGCACGCCGCGGCGATGATGACGGTGTTCATGCTTTCCTTAGCGGGCATCCCGACTACCGCAGGTTTTCTGGGCAAGTTTTTCCTGTTCAACGCCGCGCTACAGCAGGGCTCGCTGGGGCTGTTGCTGGCGATTGTGCTGGCGGTGAACAGCGTGGTGTCGGCGTTCTATTACCTGCGTCTGATTGTGGTGATGTATTTCCGCCCGGCGGAACTGCCGGTGCTTCCCCGCCCGCGCTGGGGCGTGCAGGTGGCGATTGCGCTGTGCATGGTTGGAAGTATCCTGTTCGGGTTATATCCGCTTGGACTGGATCAGGCACAGCAGGCGGCGAACAACATGATGCGCGTGGTGCAAACGGTAAGGCGGTAGAAGAAGGCTTTAAACGGCTCGGCAGGAGCCTCGCCCTCCGGATGGAAACCCCTCTCCCGACCTCTCCCCGACGCGGGGAGAGG
>FMJZ01065803.1_pt1 | contig 30492 bp, 19 predicted proteins | sample 1987881 | NCBI WGS metagenome assembly FMJZ01 (sample SAMEA4378227, study PRJEB15110) | soil metagenome | biome: soil; feature: Field; material: Soil | place: India | collected 2015-03-11 | depth 0 m
AGCATGGCAATTAGTGGGACTAAGAATGAAACTACCTTATTATTAAAAGAAAATCCAGCGAAAAGAGCTATTGCTGTAATTGGAGTAAAGTTTGGTGGATGTGGAATAAAACGGGAAAGAATAGCAATTACAATAAGAAGTAAAGAGAATAAATCTTTATTTTGATGTTTAATCCTAAACATAATCCTAACCAGAATATAAAATTCAAAAATAAAAAAAAGGTTAATGATTAAAATTATTTAGTTTACATAATATAGATTATATTACATTGAATATAAAATAAATCAATTAAAAAAATTTTATTATTCCTTTTCTGGTTGGTTTAAGAGTATTTTAAGAGTTCTCCAAAAAGCTTGGTCGTTTTTTTCGATGCTGATTCTAATTCTTTGCTTAATTTCGTTCAACAACTGTTTACGGTAAAGAAGTTCCTCTTGAAGTTGGTTTTTATACAAAACATCGTCTTTAACTTCTTTTTTTAAAGGTTGAATGATTCTATAATTTTGCTTTTTTTCCATATTCAAAATTATAAGCTAGATGCAAAAAAACTACCATTGTTAATAATATATCTTGGTTTACCTTTAAATTTAAATCCGTCGAAAGGAGTATTCTTCGATTTGCTTTTAAAGTATTGCTTGTCAACAACCCATTCATCATCTACAGAAAAAATTGTCATGTTTGCTTTTTCATTTTCCTTAAAAATTATTGGAGTCAAGCCGAGTACTTTTCTTGGATTGATGCTAAACTTTTCAATGATTTGTTCTAAAGAGAGAAATCCAGTGTGGTAAAGAAATGTTAGACTTGCCCCGAGTGCAGTTTCCAAACCTACAACACCATGTGGTGCTTTTTCGAATTCAACATCCTTTTCGTGAGAGGCATGAGGTGCATGATCTGTTGCTATGCAGTCAATAGTACCATCCATTAGTCCTTGTATCAAAGCTTTAATGTCTTCATCTTTTCTCAAAGGTGGATTCATTTTATAATTAGAATCGAAGGTTTCCACAAAGGAATCATTTAAGGAAAAATGATGAGGTGTAACCTCGCATGTAACCCTTAAACCTTTTTCTTTGGCTCTTTTAACTATTTCAACAGAATTCTTAGTGGATATATGCTGTGCATGGAATCTTCGGTTACCGCAATATTCTGCCAACATAATATCCCGAGAAAGGATAATTTCCTCTGCAACTGTTGGATATCCTTTCAATCCTAATTTAGTTGAAAATTCTCCTTCGTTTGCAGAAAAACCAGCTGTTAAATTGTGATCTTCGCAATGTTGTGCAATTAAATAATCAAATTGAGAAGAATAATCGAAAGCTCTACGCATAATTTCTGAATTCATCACAGAATTTCCATCGTCGGTGAACATAATTACACCAGAGTTTGAAAGAGAATGCATTGAAGTCAAAGTCTTCCCCTCCAACCCTTTTGTTATTCCAGCTGAAATATGAACATCGACAATTTGATTTGCAGTATTGTTTTTAATATTTTGAACAATTTGTGTATTGTCAATTGGTGGTAGGGTATTTGGCATTATTAAAACACCAGTGAACCCTCCATTTGCAGCAGAATTAATCCCAGAGATTAAATCTTCTTTATGTGTTTGGCCAGGATCACGAAAATGTACGTGCATATCGAAAAATCCAGGTGAGCAAATTAAATCATCGCCACTAATGATTTTGGTTTCGTAACTTACCTCTAAAGATTCTTTGCCCATATAAACTATTATACCGTCACGAATAAGAATATTGTAAATCGAATCAATTTTTTGATGTGGATTTACAACTCTGATATTTTTTAATAAAATTTCCATTGTTAGTTGTTCTCAATTTTATTAGAAAAGAAAGTTTCATCACTAGTGTTTCTTTCTTCATTTTCGATATCTTCTGATTGATTGGGAACTACAGTAATATCAGCAATATAATCTCCTGGTTCCAATTTGATTAATCTAACCCCTTGGGTATTCCTTCCAAGCAAACTGATTTTATTAATTGGTTGACGAATGATAATTCCTTTTCCAGTAACAACAAATAAATCATCATCGTCGGAAACTTTTACGATTCCCACAACATTACCGGTCTTTTCAGTTACCTTCATAGAAATTACACCTTTTGCTCCACGATGAGTTAAACGAAAATCGGTCAATTTGGTTCTTTTACCATAACCTTTTTCCCCAACAATCAAAACCTGAGAATTTTCTGGATCGTTAGAAGTTATCATTGATACAACTTCATCCCCATTAGCTAAACTAATGCCACGAACACCAGCAGCCGTTCTTCCCATACTTCTTACTTCCTCTTCATGAAATCGGCTTGCAAGACCCATTTTTGTTCCAATTAATATTTCTGAATTTCCATCGGTCAACCGCACAACTACAAGTTTGTCGTTCCCAGAAAAATTGATAGCTATTATTCCATTACTTCTGACAATCTCGAAATTATTTAGGTCGGTTTTCTTTATGGTTCCATTTTTTGTTATCATTACGATGTATTTTCTTTCCTCGAAGGATTCAACAGGTAGAAAAGCAGTTACTTTTTCGTCTGAGTCTTTGGAAATAATGTTCGAAAGTGAACGTCCCTTTGATTGGCGTGAACCTTCGGGCAAGTCGTAGACTTTAACTTTATAACATTTGCCTTTGTCAGTAAAAAATAACAAGTCGTGATGTGTTTTGGCTTTAAAAACATATTCAATGAAGTCATCTTCTGTTGTTTTTACACCTGTTACACCCCTACCCCCTTTACCTTGTCTTCTATACATTGATACTGGCATTCGCTTAATATAGCCGTTGTGGGACAAGGTAACTATTACTTCCTCGTTGGCAATCATATCTTCCAATGTAAAGTCTTTTGCTTCGTAAATAATTTGAGTCCGTCGTTCGTTGTTGAACTTCTTTTTCAGTTCAAGTAATTCATCTGCAATAATGTTTAATTGAATTTCTTTACTAGTCAGGATCGCTTTCAGTTCTTCAATTTTTGAAGTAACCTCTTTGTATTCTTGTATAATTTTTGTTTGTTCCAAATTGGTAAGCCTTTGCAGTCTTAGGTCCAATATTGCCTTTGTTTGTATCTCAGTTAGTCCAAAACGAAGTTGAAGTCTATCCGAAGCAGATTTGGGGTCGGGTGAAGTTCTAATTAATTCGATGATTTCATCTAAGTTATCAAGTGCAATTAAAAAGCCTTCTAAAATGTGCAATCTTTTTTCAGCAGCATCAAGTTCAAATTTTGTCCTACGAACAATGACTTCATTACGATGTTCAATAAATAATTTCATGCATTCGTAAAGGTTGAGAATTCGAGGCCGACCATTTACCAAAGCAAGCATGATCACTCCATATGTAACTTGGAGTTGCGAGTGCTTAAAAAGATTGTTTAGTACTATTTCTGGATTTGCCTCTTTTTTTAATTCTATAACTATCCTAATGCCGTCTCTGTCGCTTTCATCGCGAATATCAGTAATTTCATCAATCACTTTATTTTTAACGAGCTCGGCAATTCGCTCGATTAATAGGGACTTACTTACCTGATAAGGAATCTCTTTAACAATTATAGTGTTTTTGTCTATAATTGCTTTAGAACGAACAATAATTTTACCCTTACCAGTTAGATAAGCATCTTTTACACCACTGTAACCATATATAATGCCACCGGTTGGAAAATCTGGAGCTGGGACATACTTTAACAAATCTTCTGGGGAGAGATTTGGATCATTAATTAAAGCAGTCAAACCATCGATAATTTCGCCAAGGTTGTGGGGGGGAATGTTTGTGGCCATGCCCACCGCGATACCGCTTGAGCCATTTACAAGCAATGTTGGTAGTACAGTAGGTAGTACAACAGGTTCTTTTAATGAATCGTCGAAATTAGGTCTAAAATCGACAGTATCTTTATCTATATCTCTCAAAGTTTCCAAAGCAATCCAAGAGAGTCGTGCCTCTGTATATCGCATGGCAGCGGGTGAATCACCATCTATTGAGCCAAAATTACCTTGTCCATCAATTAAAGGGTAACGCATAGACCAAGGTTGTGCCATTCTTACCATGGCATCGTAGACTGCAGCGTCTCCGTGTGGATGGTATTTCCCTAAGACTTCTCCAACAATTCTGGCAGATTTTCTATATGGGCGATTCGGGGTCAATCCTAATTCGTTAACTGCATAAAGTATTCTGCGGTGAACTGGTTTTAAACCATCTCTTACGTCAGGTAAAGCCCTTGATACAATTACAGACATTGAATAGTCTAGGTAAGAAGTCTTGATCTCGTCTTCGAATATTGCTTCTATTATCTTATCTTTAAATATTTCTTCCATTTTGCAAGGTTTAAATAATACAAAATTAAGAAATAAAACAGGATTTAGAGGATTTTAATATTTATTTTAAACATTAAATGAATTTATTAAAATATCGTTAAAATTATAATTAACTTTTAAGATCTATATTTTCCAAAATTGTTATTGAATTCTACCTCGTCTTCTTATCTGATTTAACAACATTATCAATTAATCTTAGCATTTTTTCAGCTGAATTATCCCAGGAAAAATTTTTTGCCCATTGGACAGCACCTTGAGATAGTTTTTCGAATAATTCTTGGTCTTTCAAAACGCATATAACTTTATTGGCGAGTTCGTTGATGTTACCATACTCATAGAGTAATCCTGAGAATCCATCCTTAACTGAATCCCTTAGACCAGGTACATCTGCGGATATTACCAATGTACCACAGGCATTACTTTCGAGATTGGTTATTCCCCATCCCTCTTTGATAGATGTATTAACAACACAATGTGATTTGCTTAAAAGTTCAATCTTTTTTGTTTCATCGACGAAACCCCAAAAAATTACCGATTCTGAAATTTTCAATTTTTGGGCAATTAATTTTAATTTTTTTTCGTAATCCCCTCTTCCGATCAAAAAAATTTGTGCATCAGGTACCTCTGCTCTAATTTTGGGGAAAGCATAAAAAATTTGCTCAATACTTTTGTACTTTTTTAACCTACCAAAATAAGTAATAGTTGGTATTGAGTTTTTTTCGGTAACTTGAAAGGGGAATTTCTCAGTGTCGAGGGCATTGTAAACAATGGTGAAATTATTTCTTTCGTAACCTCTTTTAAGAAATTCATTTAATGTACTTTCGGAAACAACTGCAAATTTTTCCTTTTTATAAAAAAAATCCATTAACTTTTCTGAAAGATAAACATACAATCCACTAATTGGATTTATTTGTCTAAAAATACTTGTTCCAAAAAAGTGGTGAGAAATACAAAGAATTGGCTTTTTTACAAACAATGGAGTAAAAAATGGAATTTTATTAATATCATCAATTATTATGTCAAAATGTTTATTTTTTAAATGTTTTAAGTAATAAAATGGAACAAACCAATTGAACAAGGACCTGTTTCCAATTCTAATTACTTCGATTCCATCAATATTTTCATTCTCTGCAAGTTCTTTGATTTTACAGCAAAGTAAGGCTACTTTATGGCCTCTTTTGACTATCCTCTTAAAAATCTCAAAAAGATGAACTTCTGCCCCACCAGCAAATTTATTTTTAATGTCCTGCCAATTAATAATTAGTATATTCATTGCATTTTAAAAACTTCAAATTTACTCAAATACCGATATTCTTGGCATATTCATTGTAATTATTTAACTTTAATTTGGAAATAAAAAATATACTTTTCACAAGTTATTGAAAATAAATATAGGTGTAAAAATTGAAAAAGGATAATAATAAAAATAAAATGTCAATATTAACCAATTGTTCATTAATATCCATGCTCCTTGTGTTTTTTTCTTGTAGCTCAATGCAAAATGTTAGAAACGGGGAATTCAGATTTTACAATAAAGAAAATAGCGGGAAAATAAAACCTCAAACTGAAATATTGACTAAAAGTAATGAAAATGATAAAAAAATAGAACCAAACATACACAATGAGGATTCAAACAGCAAATCTGAAAAAGCAATTGCTGGTAAAGTATTTGAAATTAAGCCACCTACTGGAAACGATGAAATTGATTTTATGAAAATGAAGTTAGAAAAGTTGGAAGAAGAAATTCGGATTTTAAAAAATGAAATAATTTTTCTCACCAATTTATTAAGTGAAAAAAGAGAAACTAATAACTACCTAAAAGAGGAAAGTAAGATAAAATCCCAAAATACAGAGAAATCCAGTAAATTGGTAAAAAAAGGGAAAAAATTAAATCCCGAGAAAACAAAAAAACATAACGACAAGATTAACAATAACTTACAAGATCTAGCTCAGACAACACCAAGGGAAGCACAGAATACAATTGAACAAAATAAAAAAGTTGAAGAAGTTATTCTCCTCATCAAAGAAAGAAAGTACGATCTGGCTTTAAAGAAAATCGATTCTTATTTGAAAGAAGAAAACGATTTGACAAATATAAGTCAATTATGCTACTGGAAAGGGGAAGCTTTGTTTTATACCAATGATTATTTAAATGCTGTTGAATGTTTTCAGAGAGTTTTATCATTTCCAAAAGCTAAAAAGAGAACCGAATCTCAAATTATGATAGCAGAATGCTACACCAAGTTGGGAAGGATGAAAGAAGCAAAGCGAGAATATCAGAGGTTTATTGAAGAATACCCATTTAGCGAATATACACCACGAGCCAAGCGTATGATTCAACAACTATAAAGTACTACTAAGTATCTTTTCCAAGTGATTAAAATAAATGTCTTTTAGGTAATCTATTTCAAATTTAAAAGCATCCTTTATCTCAAAATTGTTTTTACATACTTTACCAATCAATTCAAAGGGCAATGAGTATTCCGAGGCTAATTTTTCAAATTTTACTTGATTTTGTGGTGAGATGGTTACTACTACCCTACCCTGCGACTCATTGAAAAGTAAAGCAGGGTTTAACTTTGGGTTGAATTTTACTTCAACTCCCAGATTATCTGAAAAAACACATTTTTCTGCTAAACAGATGGCAATACCACCTTCGCTACAATCATGAGCAGAATTAATCAAATTTTTCTGTATTGCATCAAGTAAGAAATTAATTAAGTTCTGTTCATGAACTAAATCAACAGAAGGAGGTTCGCCAACTACAAGATCCCACATAACTTTAATGAATTCGGAGCCACCTATTTCCTCGGTTTTGTTTTCACCGAGAAGATAAATTAAATCACCATTAGTTTTGAATTCCAAAGTGCAAATTTTATTAACATCTTCTATTATTCCAAGCATACCGATTACCGGGGTAGGATATATTGCAAAATACTGAGATTCATTGTGGAAACTTACATTTCCGCCAGTTACAGGTGTATTGAAAAATCTACATGCGTCCCCCATACCAGTCACAGCTTGTTTAAAAGTCCAATAAACTTCGGGATTGTAGGGATTACCAAAATTTAAACAATTTGTAATTGCGACTGGTTTACCCCCCACGCATGCAATGTTTCTTGCGGCTTCTGCAATTGCAATAACTGCTCCTCTATAGGGATTTAAATAAACATATCTAGAATTGCAATCGGTTGTTAGAGCAATTGCTTTTCCTGGTATTTCTTTCAACCTAATAACTGCTGCATCGCCAGTAATCCGGACAGTATTTGTCCTTACTTGATAATCATACTGCTCATAAACCCACCTTTTCGAAACAATGTTTGGAGATGACAAAACTCGAATAAACGCTTCTTTTAAATTAACTTTGTCAAGTTCTAATTTATTGAAATCAAAATTATTTATTTTGTTTAGATATTTAGGTTCTAAAGCCAATCTATCATATTGCGGTGCCATTCCTCCAAGTACAAGAAAATCTGCTTCTAATTCGACAACCTTTTTGCCATCTTTCCAAATGTGGAGAATTCCATCGTCGGTAATTTCACCAATTTGAGATAAAGGAACATCCCATTTCTTGCATATTTCAATTGCTTCATTTAGTTTATTTTTATCAAACACAAAAAGCATTCTCTCTTGCGATTCTGACAGCATTATTTCATATGGTGACATATCTTTTTCCCTTAAGGGAACATTGTCTAAATTGATTTTCATTCCAACATTTCCTCTTGCACTCATTTCCGATGTTGAACAACTTATTCCAGCTGCACCCATATCTTGTACACCAACAACAACCTTTGCACGAATTAGTTCCAATGTTGCTTCAAGAAGTAGTTTTTCTGCAAAAGGATCACCGACCTGAACAGTGGGTCGCATATCTTCGCTTTCAGAGGTAAATTCTTTCGAGGCAAGTAAAGACGCTCCGTGAATGCCATCGCGCCCTGTACTGCTTCCAACAATACAAACTGGGTTACCAATACCATTAGCTCGTGCAAAGGCAAGCCTATCTGAACGAACAATACCAACGGCCATAACATTAACAAGTGGATTATCGTTATAACAATCTTCAAAAAAAACCTCGCCACCGACAGTAGGTACCCCAAAACAATTACCATAATGAGAAATTCCCGCAACAATTCCTTTAACAAGGAATTTTGTTTTGTCGAGATTAATGTTTCCGAATCTTAGGGAATTCAGCACGGCTATAGGTCGAGCCCCCATTGAAAAAATGTCTCTCAAGATGCCCCCTACCCCAGTTGCAGCCCCCTGGAATGGTTCAACAGCAGAGGGATGATTATGACTTTCTATTTTGAAACAAATACAATAACCATTTCCTATATCCACAGCACCTGCATTTTCTTCACCAGCAGAAACAAGTAGTTGGGGTCCACTTCTTGGTAACGTTTTTAATAGTTTGATGGAATTTTTATAAGAACAATGTTCGCTCCACATCACCCCAAAAATACCGATTTCAGTGTAAGTTGGTTTACGTCTAAGTAATTCAAGAATCTTATGATACTCCTCGGTTGTCAAACCACAATCTAGAGCAACTTTTTCGTCTACTTCAATTTCAGAAAATAAAAGTTCTTTCATAATCATCACTAATAAAAAAACAAAAATAAATTTTTTAGCTATACATTTTTATTTTTTATTTTTTTATTATTTTTGAACTTTTAAAACGAAAAAAGTTTAAAAAGTTTATGAAAACAAAAGAAAACTTACTGAATGCTATTTTCCAAGAAGCTCAGAAACAGTTTTTTTCAAAAGGGTATAAAAACCTTAACATCGATGATTTGGTTTCAACAATTGGTATCAGCAAAGCAACTTTTTATAAGTATATTCCTTCAAAAGAATTACTTTTTGAAGAATGTATAAGAAGGCTTTTAAATGATTTTAAGTACGAGCTGTCGAAATATATTAGAATTATTCTTAAAAGCAAGAAAGAAACCTTCTTCTATTACTTTATCGAAATGATTAAAAAATCTGGCGATTTTTTAAACTCTATCACTAATGTGATTAATAATCAGGTTGAAAAAAGATTTCCACAAATATCAATCAAATTAAAGGATTTTACTAAAAAGCAAATTGAAAATTCTTTTTTCTCGATTATTCAGAAAGGTAGAGAAATTGGTCTAATAAAAAAAGGTGTTAACGACAATGTCCTTTATTTTATAATATATTTTACTTTAACAAATTTAAAGCAATTCACTGTTAATCAAAAAATTGATATTCCACTAAATAAATTTTTCTATGAATATTTTTCTGTAATTTTTAATGGCATACTAAATGAAGATAGCAAACAACTTTATTTTCAACAAATTAAATATTTTAACAATGAAAAATAATATTATCAATTCAATTATATTGATCCTATTAATGTTAATATTTTATATTATTTTACCTAAACATTTTGTTTTTTCAAAGGAGCTAACGCTCAAAGATGCAATAAAATATGGCGTTTCTAATAACAAAGATCTTAAGATTCAAAAAATGGATATCGAAAAGGCTGAATTTGCAGTAAAAGAAGCAAGAGGTAATGCTTTCCCCTCACTTGAATTTAATACTTCATTTTACCATTATATCCAGAAACCAATTTTTTTCTTCCCAGATTTTCTTGCTCTTTTAAATAATTCTACTTATGGCATTTTATTTAATGAGGGTTTGCTGCCCCAAGACAAAACTAAACTCGTCCCAATGGGCCTTATTAAACAATCTTTTGTATTAACTAATCAATTTGAAAGTAAATTACAATTAAATCAAATATTGTTCAATTCAACAGTTTTCAGAGGAATTGGTGCTTCGAAAATTTACCTTGAATTATCCAAGTATAACTATCGAGCACAATTATCTAAAACAGTGACTAGTATTAAAAAAGCCTTTTATGCTTGTATACTTTTAAAAAATGTAGTTGAAATTTACGGGCAAAGTCTTAAGAATGCTGAGGAAAATCTAAATTTAATTAAAAATATGTACAGCAATGGTCTTGTCTCGGAATACGATTTAATGCAAACAGAAGTTCAAGTGGAAAACCTCAGACCCCTAGTTGAAAATAGTAAAAATTCCTATCAGAATTCTTTAAACAATTTCAAATTACTTTTGGATATTCCTTTAGAGGAGGACATTGAACTTATTGGAAGTATGAAATTTGTCGATTTTTCAATTGATGATGTTAATATGGCTATAAATAAAGCCTTAGAATCGAATTTAGACTTAAAAACCCTGGAATACAAAAAAAGAATTGACCAAGAGATGGTTGAGCTTTACCGTTCCGAGTATTATCCATCTTTGGTTGGGTTTGCAAATTTCTCCTTCGCAGGTCAATCAAATAAACTTAACTTTCAAACTTATACCCAATCAATGGTCGGGTTACAATTATCAATAAATCTTTTCAATGGCTTTCAAACCCATAGTAGAGTTCAACAATCAACTATCAACTATAAGGAAACAGAAGAAAGGATTGCTCAATATCGTTCCTTTTTAGCAAAGTTGCTTTTAGAAAAGTATTCCGATTTGGAAAAAGCAAAAAAACAAATATTTGCACAAGAAAAAAATATTAAACGAGCTGAAAAGGCATATCAAATTGCCCAAACAAGATATAAAGAAGGAACCGGAATTCAACTAGAGGTCAGAAATGCAGAGTTCGAATTACGGCAATCTCATTTAAACTATCAACAAGCTCTATTTGACTACATTAACGCAAAAATTGATATTGAAAACATTTTTGGGGAAATAAACTATGAAGAAGATTAATGTTTTTTTCGTTTTAATATTTTCTTTGTTTTTTTCATACTGCGCCAATAAAACAAAAGAAAATAAAATTCTTTTCAAAGAGGAGGGAAAAGTTGTACCTGTAAAGACTTTGACCCTTCAACCTCAAAATTTCGAGCAATATCTCACCTTTTATTCGAAATTGATTGGTAAAATTGAAAACACAAAGACAAGTTTGGTCTCGGACAGAGTCGAAAAAATTTTAGTTCGCGCTGGACAATATGTAAAAGCCGGGCAAGTGATTTTACAGTTCCCAACAGATAACCCAAGCTTACAATTTCAACAGGCCAAAGCAAACTTCGAAAATTTATCAAAAACTTATAATCGCTTTAAAGAACTTCTTAAAAGTGGTGAGATTTCTCAACAGAACTTTGACAACATTGAAACGCAATATTTGGTTGCAAAAAGAAACTATGAATCTCTTAAACAAATTTTATTTGTTGAAGCTCCAATTTCTGGTTACGTTTCTAGCATTTATGTTTCCGAAGGTCAGCAAGTTGATTTTGGCAAGCCTTTGTTCACAATAAGTGTGCTGGACAAGGTCCAAGCAATCGCATGGGTAAATGAAAAAGAAATACAATACATTAAGATTGGAATGAGCGGAAAAATTATTTGGAATGAAAGAGAATATCCATGTAAGATCATTTCTGTTGCAATGAAAATGGACGACGCTATGAAAGGTTTTAAAGTGGAGTTCGAGGCACCAAATCCAAAATTAGAGTTGAAAAGCGGGGTTACAGTTGAAATTAAACTTAAAGTTTACGAAAATAACAATGCAATAGTGATTCCAAAAGTAATTGTCGATAAAGATCCTCGAGGAAACACTTTTGTATTCATAGAAGAGAATGGTATTGCGAAAAAAAGATACATACAATTAGGGAGAGTAAGCGATTTGAATATAGAAGTTTTAGATGGCCTATCCAAAGGAAATAAGTTAATTATAGAAGGAAGGCATCTACTCGATGAAAATACTAAAGTAAAAGTTTTGAATTAATTGTGGTGAATTATGTTTTTAGCTAAGATTGCAACTAAACGACCCATCCTTACGACAACAATTATTTTAGTGTTTATTGTTTTTGGAGTTTTTTCGTATTTTTCATTAAATCTCGACACATTCCCAGAAGTTAAAATACCATATGTTACTATTACAACAGTATATCCTGGAGCAGGACCTAAAGAAGTCGAAAATTTAATAACAAAACCTATAGAGGATGAAATTGCAACTATTTCGGGAATTGAGAGGATTGAGTCTTACTCTCTCGAAAATTCATCAATTATCCTAATAGAGTTCAAGTTGGGAAAAGATATCGATGTAGCAAATAGAGAGGTAAAAGACCAAGTAGAGAAAATCTTGTTTAAATTACCTACAGAAGCTAAAAAACCAATAATCCAAAAGCTTGATGTGCAAGCATTTCCAATTATCAATCTTGTTGTTTATGGTAACGTTTCTCCAGTGGAGCTTTATGAGCTTTGCGATAAAACAATTAAGGAAAGAATATCACAAGTTTCTGGTGTTGCTAATGTTGAGATAATCGGAGGGCAAGAAAGAGCGATTAGAATAGAGTTTGAAAATAGACAAATTTTTGAGAATTCAATTTCACTACCCCAAATGACACAAATTTTAAAATCCTACAATATTGACTTTCCTGGGGGAATTTTTCAGACAGGAAACGATGAATTTACTGTTAGAGTCAAAGGAGAGTTTCCATCCATCGACGTTATTAAAAACCTACAAATACCAACTCCATTTGGTGTTAAAAAGTTAGAACAATTAGCCTATGTTTCTGATACGGGTAAAGATGTTAGGTATCGGGCAGTTTATTATAATATTCCCCAAAAAATTACGAATGAGAATGTAGTAAATCTTTCAATTATTAAATCTGCAGATGCTAATGCAGTTAAAGTATCTGAGCTAATTTCAGAAATTTTACCAGAAATTGAAAAGTCCTTGCCGAAGGGTATAAAAATCGAAAAGGTTTACGATGGTGCAGATTTCACCCGTGCAACTTTTAATGATACCATGAGTAACATTTATCTTGGAGTGCTTTTTACTGGAATTGTCTTGTTTTTATTTTTATTCAGCATTCGTAGCACGTTTATTGTTGCAATCACAATGCCAGTTTCGATAGCTTCTGCATTCATTTTATTCAAAGCCTTTGGACTTTCTCTAAATATATTATCTTTAATGGGTATTTCTGTATCTATAGGTGTTTTGGTTGCAAACTCTGTAGTAGTCCTAGAAAATATTTTCCGACTGAGAAATTTAGGTTATTCTCCAAAAGATGCTGCTTACAAAGGAACCACAGAAGTTACTGTTGCAGTCCTTGCTTCAACTTTTACCAACTTAATTGTTTTTATTCCAATAGCGAATATGTCCTCTATCGTTGGAGAATTCTTAAAAGACTTAGCATTAGCTGCCACATTTGCAACTTTATTCTCCCTTTTTAATTCATTTACTTTAACACCTTTGCTTGCTAGCTTAATCTTGCCTAAAGAAGAAAAAAATGAAGGTTTATTATCAAATTTTTATTACAAATTAGATGGTTTTCTTACTAATACTTATAGAAGTCTTCTTGAAAAAGTACTTAATAACAAAAGTGTTAGCATTATTATTATTGCAGCGACCATGGTTGGTTTTATTTTTACAAGTGTAATGTTTGCTCCTAAAATTGGATTAGAATTTATTCCACAAGTAGATAACAACTTGGTTCAAATACAAATTGAATTGCCCGAAAATTTCAATCTTAATGCAACATCAGAAAAAGTAACCGAAGTCATTGAAAAAATCAAGCGCCATTCTGAAATCAAAACAATAGTTGGAAACATAGGCAAAAGAGATAATTTGAATACTGGTTCCAATCTTGCATACATTATTATTACACTTTTCGATTCGAAGGATAGACATGTATCTATTAATCAAATGATTGATATTATTATTGAAGATCTTAAAAATATCACAAATATTAAAACGTTAGTTATGCCCGGAGAAGTAATTTCTGGAGGCCAGTACCCAGTTCAATTTTATTTACTTGGTCAAAATGTTGACACTTTGGATTACTACAAAGAAATAGTTATTGAAAAACTAAATGGTTTACCTGGATTAATTAACCTTGATAATAGTTCCCGAAAGGGAAAGCCAGAGATTACAATTAAACCAAAAAGAGAAATTCTTCCCGATGTTGGTTTAACTTTAATTGATTTAGCTTATACAATAAGAGCCGCTGTTGATGGGATTGAAGCAACGACATTTCGCGATGGTGGAAATGAATATGATATTCTAATTACATTACAAGACGAGGATATTAATCTTCCAAATAAAATTGAAAATGTTACAATTGTATCCCCAAAAGGAACTTATAGATTAAGCCAAATTGCTGATGTTGATTATTCAACTAGTGTGTCAAGAATCTTGCATCGTGACAAATACAAGGGAATCCAATTTACAGGTTCAAATGCACCTGGAGTTCCTCTTGGAAATGTTACTAATGAAATAGAACAAAAAATGAAAGAAATTAAACTACCACCTGGCTACTCCTTTAAATGGGCTGGTGATGTGAAGTATATGAAAGATATGTTTAACGACATGGTAATTGCTTTCTTTATTGCTACATTCCTTACTTTTATGCTTTTATCAGCAATTCTTGAAAGTTTTGTGCAACCTATTTATATTATGATTACTCTACCACTTGCATTAATTGGAGTTTTTATTGCAATGATTTTAACAAATACAACGTACAATATCTCTTCACTTATGGGAATTATTATGCTGATAGGAATTGTTGTAAATAATGCCATTTTAGTGCTAGACAATGCAAATCAGTTACTTAGAGAGAAAGGATTTAGGATTAAAGAAGCGATCTTGGAAGCTGCTACAATTAAGCTGAAGCCTCAAATCATGTCGACTTTTGCATTAATATTAGGGATGTTACCTATGGCATTGCAAATTGGAGAAGCAGGAAAGGAATTTAGAGCACCTTTGGGAATTGTTTCAATAGCTGGATTGATTACTGCAACATTTTTAACAATTTTTATTGTTCCTGCATTTTACTATGTTTTCTCAAAGGAGAGAATTACTAAAAATAAACAGGATTAGAAGTATAAATCTCGTTCACCATTTTCAATTTTTTTTAGATATTCAATAGTTTTATTTCTAAGCTTTTCATGTTCAATTTTTAAAAGCTCTTGGTCGATAAGTTGCTCACCAGCAATTTTTGTATCTTGGTCTGCATAATCGACAAGATATTCCTTAAGAGTAGTTAATCCATTTGGATGACAATGGGTTTTAATCAAACCTGGTTTTGCAAGCTCCATGAAGTCCTGTCCAACCCTTCCAAGTCGGTAACAAGCAGTGCAAAATGACGGAACAAAACCCATTTTGATTAAATCACTAATTACTTCACCACTACTTCTGCAATCATTCAATGCAAATTGTCCGACTTCAACATCCTTTCCTAATTCATTGAAAGCTTGTTTATATCCCCCAACACTTGTTCTCGAACCAGCACTTATTTGCGAAACTCCGAGTCTAAAAAGTTCATTTCTAAGGTTTGCGGGTTCCCTTGTGGATAAAATTATTCCAGTATATGGTACGCTTATTCGCAAAATTGCAACAATTTTTTTAAAATCTTGGTCATTAACTGCATATTTTAAATTATGCGAAGCTGGTGCATTTTTAGCTGGTTTTATTCTGGGAATTGATATTGTATGGGGACCAACACCATATGTTTCATCAAGATGTTTTGAATGCTGAATCAAAGCCATTGTCTCGAATCGGTAATCGTAAAGTCCAAATAAAGCACCAATACCAACATCATGCATACCATTAGAAAGGGCCCTATCCATAGTTAATAACCTCCAATAATAGTTGTGTTTTGGTCCCTTGGGATGCATTTTTTCGTAAGTTTTTTTGTGATAAGTTTCTTGGAAAACGGTATAGGTACCAATTGGAACTTCACTTAATTTTTTGAAATCATCATCGCTAAGAGGTGAAATTTCAATGTTGATTCTTCTTATAGTACTTCCTTTTGAGTCTCTTACCGAATAAATAGAATAAATTGCATCAATAAGGTAGTCTAAAGAACATTTATCATGATCTTCCCCCATAAGCAAAAGTATTCTTTTATGTCCCTGTTCAAGAATGACCTTCGTTTCTTCTTTAATTTCATCCATTGACAATACTCTACGCTCTATAGCTTTATTGTCAACTCGAAAACCACAGTAAAGACAATTGTTTGAACAGTAATTTGAAATGTATAAAGGAGCAAAAAGGACCAGACGATTTCCATATATCTCATCTTTAATCTTTCCGGCGATTTCGAAAATTTTTTCGATTTCGTTAGGGCAAGTTACATTCAACAAAACTCCAGCTTCCTCGAGCGAAATTCCTTTCAATTCTAAACTTTTGTCTAAAATTTCCTTAACCCTACCTTGTTTGATTTTAGAATTAGTATTAATTATCTCTTGAATTTTGATTTCATCAATAAAATTTGTTGATTTTGTCATAAACAATCGGATTAAAATAAGTTTAAAACGATAATGGAAAAATTATATTACACAAAAAAACCCAGCCAAAATTGGCTGGGTTATAACTTATAAAGTATTACCTTACTTGGTGATTGTCAAAGATACCATAGAAGTGTAAGAACCAGACTCAAGTTTGCAGTAATATACACCAGAAGGAATACCCATTTGCTTTACATCAAAACTAAGGTCGTAGATTCCAGGTTTCAAAACGCCATCGACCAGGGTAGCAACTTTTTCTCCAAAGGCATTCCACAAGGTAATTGTGGTTTGAGCTTCGAAAGCAATACTGTATTCAATCGAAGCACTATTCTCAATAGGATTTGGCACAACATCTTTCAAATAGTATTGGAATCCAGAAAGTTCAATTAGCCTTGCTGTATTAACACAAACTGGATTAATCCTAATATCTCCAGGTTCGTTTTGAATGATTACATAGTTTGAAGCTGGTAAATTCAAAACTTGAAATTCTACCGGTAGAGGTACTAAGTCCAAATCACTTAAGAATGTGTTCATTTTGAACTTAAGTAAAGTTCCAAATCCTTTGAGAACTTTATCTTTAGAAATCATATGAACTTGCAAGACATCTTCTTCAAGAACTTTTGCATAGTCGCAATCCCACCCATCGGAAAGTGTTCCACTTTGAGAAATGTCTTTGCATTCGGAAACTGCTGGGTAAACCTCTTGTACATCACTCTTGCCACCAGTGTTGAAGAAAACTCGAGTCTTAAACTCGGTGATTTGAGCATCTTCGAGAGCTTTAGTCTCGTCCGGATGTTTTTCAAGTAAAACCTGTACTTCTACTTGCTGGCCTGGGCTAGCGTTGTACACCCCCTTTGGTATTCGAGCAATAAGCTTGTAAACCATTCCCTCGCCAATTAAGTTGGAATAAGCCACTCCAGTTTCACCGGACTCCATTTCGAATTGATATTCAATTTTCAAATTGTATTGTTTTACTTCGGGAGGTGAGAATCGGGCAAAAACCCAAAGAGTATCTTTTGGTTGCAACCTGAATGGAGGTTGATCTGGAATTTCAAAATCATTTAGCATCAACTTTTGTATTGCAATTTCATTGAAATCACCAATTACACTTTGTCCAATTGCTCGAGTAATAGTTACATCATTGCTACCAATATTTGTTATGTAAACCCTACCATCTCGGACAGTGGTAATAAATATCTTACCAAAATTGTAGTCTGAAGTTCTAACCCCAATTTGATAAGCTTCACCTATTAAATCACCTGAAACATCGTCTGGGGCGTCACTTTCTGGTATGAGTTTGGCAATAAATGTCCCGGGTCTATTTGGTTTAAACCTAACTGGGATAAGCCAATTGCCCCCAACGGGAATCACCTTTGGTTCAGATGGGTTTAGGTAATCATCGGGAATTTCAAATACATCTTTGTCGGGTCCGTCGATTCTCAGTTTAAAAACTGTTAATTCCATTGCAGTCAATGGATTTACAGTCACATGGAATACTTCAGCATTTCCATCAATTTGATTACCTACCATAATCGGCGGGAATTTGTAACCTTTAATATCGATGTGGGGTAGTATTCCAATTCCATGCAATGTTCCTCGGACTTCAAGCTGCTTATCGGAAAATCTACCAACCAAAACAATTTCTGCTTCATATTCTTTTTCGGCTTTTGGAGCAAACCATACTTTGAGTGGAACGGGATTATCAGGTGTTAATTGAAGAGGTGCATTCTTCATATCGAATGAAAATACACCATCGATATCACCGTCGATTCTTAAGTCAACAACATCTACTTTTGCGTTTCCAATTGCATTGATGATTACTTCACCTTCATATTTGTCAGTTCCAGCAAACTTATCAATTACTCTCTTTCGTTGCCAATCGTATCCAGTGATTGTCGGCCCAGCATCAAGCCCAGAACCTTCCCAATCCGAGTAGGGTTTAACTTTTATAGCGTTCGAAACAAAATCGCAACGAGTAGAATGCTTTACTCCAGGAACATCAGCTCTGTAATAAACGGTAAAAGTATGCATACCATTTGGCCTAATTGTTAAAGGCATTGGTAAAGTTGTCTCATCAACTCGGAAATGAAGTTTATCTGGATAATCATAGGATGTAATTACCAGGTCGACGTTTCCAAGATTTTTAATTTCAACATTACGGGGAACTTCTTTTCCGATTGGTTGTGGTTCCCAACGTGCATCAGTTACGTAGATGATTGGTTCCCCAGTTCTAAGTTCAAGGCCAACAATAGTTTCTTCGTAGCAACTTAAAACTGCAATAATACTGTCTCGAACTGGTACACTGGAATTTTCAATTGCAGTAGCAACAACTTCAAATCGTTTTGATTCCTGGGGTTCCAATATTACTGGTAGTTGATTGTTTGCTAAACTAAACTCTACCCTACCAGATTTAAGCTTAAGTTCTTTAATTGTAGCTGGGACTTTTCCAATGTTGGTTACATTAAATGTCATTGTTTTGGGAACACCTACTGTCATCATTCCAAAGTCAAGGAAGGTAGGTTCAACTGAAATCAACTCAGGTTCATAGGTATATTCTCTTTTAATTGTTTGCCCAGATTTAGTTTGAACAGAAACAAATGCTTTTGCCGATTCCTTTCGGTTAAGTACATAAAGATTAAAATTAACTTTTTTATCACCAGGTTTGAAATTCGGATCAATTTTCACGTCGGAATAGTTGTAGGAATTTGCTTTATCAATTTGGACGTTGTAAATCCCGGCACAATCTGCATTTGGTGGTAAAGCAATACCTTCTCCAACAACATCACCACAGTGCATTTTGTCATTAACAACCAATGAGTCCTCGCAATCCAAGCTATAGTTTACCCCAATTGGATAGCCATATGCAAACCCATCTTTGCTTCTATCCCAATTACCATAGACATAACCAGCAAAGCGGGCTTTTTCCTTACCGCCGGGGAGTGTATCACCTTGTATCCAATGATCTCCGGCGCCAACCTGTTCAACAATATATGCAAATTCTGTTCCATTAATGTGGCTAATAGCCGTTCCAAATCTTTGGGTAAATGTTTTGCCATCAAATTTTAGGTATGGTAAATCTTTGGCACGGAATGTAATTGCAACAAAGTTATCAATATTTTGCGGTGAACGGAAAGTTGCATAGCTGGTCCATTGCGGAAGTGGCGCAAGTATAATTAACATTCCTTGACCATTGCGGGATGGGTTTTGTATTTCGTCTCCGTCGGATACTTTAGGGCTAACTGGTGAGATCCACCAGGTTTTTCCATATTGGGCACATAGAACAGGTTTAGAAGACTCGTAATATGCAGGATCCTCTTGATTAGTAATTTCATGGAATTGCCCACGCTTTAACATCACACTGATTTGCTTCATTCCACTTCCGTCTTTACGCATTTGATAAATAATTGTACTGTCATATGCTGCGACAAAACGGATCATGTCCCCTTTGTCGTCTGCAATTTTTCCTCGTGGTCTATCGTTGTATTTAACTGGAACCGAAACATACTGGGTTCCAAGCATCTCAACAGGCCAAATCATTTCAATCATCATGTTTCGCATAAAGCTACCATTTCTTCCTAAAAAAGTAAATTGGTAGCGCGGGAAAGCTCCTTTTGTATGTCCAGAGATAACAGAAATAGGTTTATTTGCTTCAATGTAGGTTCCAGTCAAGTCTGATGTATTGTCTTGAACTCTTCCTTCTTCCATTCTTCCAAGAATTAGGAATGTTTGTCCCTTATTCAATTTGATCGGTTGAGAAAGTTGGCCAGCCTCGAGATTAATTGTCGGAGCAGTTGGTCTATATCTAAAAGTTGTGTTGTCTTCGGTTGCAGTAATTAATATCTGAGGGGGGCGAAAATATTGGGCTCCGACCTTGTCAAGGTACAAATTCGTGGTTACATATTTTTTCCCAAGCCATTCAACTGGAATAACTCTAAAAGCCTCGCCTGTCCAAGAATACGAAATGTAAACTGCAACTGAAACTGGGTCGTCTGCTTTAATACGAATTCCCTTATTCCTTACAATTTCGTTATCATCTGGTTTGTGCATTAAGACATCGCCGAAAACAATTTGAGTAATTTGATTTGCACGAACTAAGAAATTCTTTCTTGAGCCTGTTTCCAAATCCTCGAGGAATCCTTTAGTATCAACTCTCGAAGAGATCCAAACACATATTGGCCCATCTCCACGGGTTCCGTCAGGAGTTACAGGGTCCAGCCAGCAGAGTGGAATTCCGAACCAGAATTCCTTGCCTTCGGTGATTTCTTCCTTCACCATTTTTTGAGAATAACTGTTACTAAAAGCAAGAACGAAAAGAAAAAACACCGCGAAGAATGTTTTGAGTAAATTACGTGGGTTCATACCCCCTCCTTTTAAGTCAGTTTAACATATTTTCAAACATTAAACAAAGCAATATAATAATTTTTTTTTAATTTTTTTAATAATTAAATAAAATAATATTTTTCCACAAAAAAATTTACACTTATTATAACCAAACAAAAGTAAAATTGTTACAACGATCATAGTTATTATTTTTGCATTTTTAAGATATGAAAACCAAATATTTTACCAAAACAATTCTTATACTTTCCGCAATTAGTTTTTTTACAGATGTTGCAAGTGAAATGTTATACCCGATAATTCCAATTTATTTAAGAACATTAGGTTTTTCCATCGCTATTATTGGATTTCTTGAAGGCATTGCCGAAGCCCTTGCCGGTATAAGCAAAGGGTACTTCGGTGCTTGGTCGGATAAAATAGGCAAAAGAGTTCCATTTATTCGATTGGGTTATTCCCTTAGTTCGATTGCAAAACCAATGATGGGTTTGCTTCCATACCCTTTTTGGGTTTTTTTTGCAAGAACTTTGGATAGATTTGGAAAAGGGGTACGTACTTCTGCACGTGATGCTTTGCTTTCCGACGAATCCTCTAATGAAAATAAAGGCAAAATATTTGGTTTTCATAGAAGTATGGATACTCTTGGTGCTGTATTTGGTCCATTGCTAACATTACTACTTATAAACTATTTTTTTTCTGATTATAAATACCTATTTATTTTTTCAATCATTCCGGGAATTGTGGTTATTGTGCTTTGCTTTCTTTTGAAAGAGAAAGGGTCAAGTATTAAATATTCCAAGACTCACTCAAGTTTAAGTGTTTGGATTTTCTGGAATTATTTAATAAACTCTTCAAAAAATTATAAAAAATTAGTTATTCCTTTATTGCTTTTTTCTCTTTTCAATAGTTCAGATTTCTTCTTGCTCTTGAAATTGAAAGAATACGGCTTTACCGACACTAATGTAGTTTTGTATTATATACAATTCAATTTTAGTTATTCTCTACTTTCTTTTCCAGCTGGAAAACTCGCCGATAAAATTGGTTTTCAAAAAGTTTTGACATTCGGCTTATTTATTTTTTCGCTTGTATATACGTCAATCAACCTCAGTGGTCATTTTGCTTGGTTAATATTTGTTTTTTTCATATATGGTTTTTTCAATGCTTCCACTGAAGGCATTTCAAAGGCCTTGATTACAAACATTGTACCTAAGGAGGAAACAGCTACTGCTCTAGGTTCCTTTAATGCTTTTTATAGCATTGTTACACTTTTGGCAAGTTCCATAACTGGTTTAATTTGGTCTATTTGGGGATCCACAGTAGCTTTATTTACATCCGGATTAGCTGGCTTTTTAATTTTCGTTTATTTTGCAATTTTCTTTAATTTGAAGACAAAAAATGTTTGAATTTAACGTTTCACAAAGACTTATAAAAATTCACCTTGAGAACATTGTTCCAAATTTCAACAGGACTATTTCCTTTTGATTTTTTTTCAGAAATTTAACTCTTGGATCCCCTACTCTTTTTTGTGTTTCTTTTTCATAAAGAAAGAAATTTAATAGGTACGATTTCAAAAGTTTCAAAGGATTCCTGCTGTCTTGGATAAAAGTTAAACTTTACCTTTCGTTGTAAGAACTTTTTAAACATAGCTGGAGGAATTTTCATTAAAGACACTTCAATCGACCAAGCCATTCCTTCCTAACCTTTTAGTTCCCTTACTGACATACCCTTTTCCAAAGTTATTTCATTATTGGGGAAATTAGCTTGATTAGTAAAGTTCGAACTGTTGAAAATTTAACAAAAGGTTTCAAGATTTGGAAAAGATTATTTCAAAAAAAATTATCCTTCCTAAAAGTTCAATCTGAAATTTTACAAACTATAGTATATCTCAAGTTGATTTTTGTTGAAAAAATTACTTGGGCATTCGGCGTAATTTTGGTAGAAACATCCTTTTTTCCTAATTTTGTTTTATACGGGGTGTAGCTCAGTTGGCTAGAGCACTACGTTCGGGACGTAGGGGGCGCTGGTTCAAGTCCAGTCACCCCGACTAGGTTTGGATATGCGGTAAAATACTTAAAAAGTTTTTCAGCTTCTACCTAAAAATTTTTCTCTTTTTTAAAAAAATGATAAAATAATGAAATGATTTATTATTGATGTTGTTCTAATATTTTTATATCTAAATAATTTATTTTCTATGTCTTAATTATTTTTTTAATGTTATTTACCAAGTAATTATCTTTGTTTGTTTTTTCAAATAACTATAGCATGTGCAACACCATAACTTGTTATCCAATTTATAGCAAATTTTCCTAAACATCAATGCCTCTTTATTTATGCCTTTTTAATAAGGATTAATTGATGAGGATTAAGAATATCTTTAAAACAAATACCATAGACTATTGGTCTGGGAAACAGCATTAAAATAAAATATCTCCAAAGAAAATGATTTTTTTCTACGTTAAAACCACTTAAATGTTAGTCAGCCTTTCTGCAAGGATCTCGAGAAATTAATCGCAAAGCATGAAAAATATTGCTTTACTACTAGTTTGAAATAAGAGAATTTTAAAATTTTAAGAATAACCCCGAACTAAAACAAAAAATGAAGTCTACACCATGTGACCATCTAAGAAATTATTTTTTAAGCTCTTCTGGTTATACTACATAATTTACTTAAAATTTACATGTTTTTCAAAAGCAAATAAAAAAATTTCGAAATGTAATTTCCAACATTTCCACATTAATAACAAAAAAGTCCGCTAAAGCAATTGCAATTAGGAATTACTTAGAGTTGAGTAAAAGGACGAATATTGAAAGGTTGGAAAAAGAAATAACAAATGAAATGAAAAGTAAATTATTTGTCAGCTTCTCCCATCACCGGATCAATTGAGCCTATGATTGCAACAACATCGGCAATCATAGAACCTTCGGCCATTATAGGCAGCCCTTGTAGGTTGGATGCTGAAGGAGAGCGAATTTTTAATTTCCAAGGATGTCCTTCCCCAGTCGAGACAATGAAAAATCCCAGTTCACCTTTCGAGGATTCAATTGCAGTATATGTTTCTCCAGGTTCTGGAATTGCACCAAAATTAATCAACATAAAATCATTGATTAATTCTTCCATTTTTGTATAAATATCTTTTTTCCTAGGAAGAACAAATTTATTTTGTAAACTAATTTCACCCTTGGGCATTTTGTCAAGTATTTGCCAAACCATTTTCAGACTTTCTTTCATTTCGTCTACACGCACCATATAACGAGACCAGCTATCACAATCTGGGTAAGTCACAACATCAAAATCCACCTGGTCATAAAATAAATATGGCTCATCACGTCTAAGGTCTCTTGGAATACCGCAACCACGTAATACTGGACCAGTTAAGCCCAATTGAATAGCATGTTGAGGTTCTACTATACCAATACCAGCCATTCGATTGATGAAAATTCTATTCCTGTGAACAAGCTTTTCGAAGTAATGAAGTTCGTTGGGAAATTGGAGAGCCCATTCTTTGATTTTTTCAACAGCTTCGGGAGGCAAATCGAAAGCAACTCCCCCGATTCTTGTATAGCTTGTGGTGAACCTTGCTCCGCAAATTAATTCAAAAATATCGTACAACTTTTCTCTTTCCGTGAAAGTCCACAAAAGCAATGTAGTCGCCCCAACATCCATACAAGTTGAACCCATTGCCATTAGATGAGAAGAAATACGAGCAAGCTCTGCGACCAACATTCTAATCCATTGAGCACGAGGTGGAGCTTCAATCCCAAGCGCCTTTTCAATTGCTAAGGCAATTCCAACATTATTTGCCATTGGTGAAAGGTAATCCAATCTATCTGTATGAGGAATAAATTCATGATATGTGACATTTTCAGCAAGTTTTTCAAATCCACGATGTAAATATCCTAACTCTGGTACACAATTAATAACTGTCTCCCCATCTAATCGAAGCACAACACGAAGCACGCCATGTGTTGCGGGATGTTGAGGTCCCATATTCAAAACCATATCATTTTCTAACGGGTCCTCGAAAATCAAAGAAGTATCTTTATCTAATAATCTTTTGTACAATTTATTTTGACGAACTCGGCTAATTGTTTCAATTTCTTTTAAAGTTCTAACATTTCTATCCATAAAGACTCTTTAAGAAAAAAAAGCAAATTTATTAAGAAAATTTTGAAAAACAATAAAAGTGGCTTTCCTAAGGTTAGCCAAATTAAAGTGTAGTTTAAATAAAATTATTGTATTGTTAAATTTAATTTTATAATTTTGAAGTTTTAAAAGTTAAGATAGTCTTGAAAATATTATTAGTAAATTGCTTGCTTTTTTTTGTTACTTTTAATTCACTTGCAAAAGAGGAGTTAAGACTTATTTTTAAAGTATTAGACTCTCAGAGGAAACCATTGCCAAATTGCCGAGTAATTATTTCGGAACCAACAAAAGTAGGATTCACAAACAAAAACGGCAGAGTGGAATTTATTGTTCAAAAAAATTCATTTTTAAGAGCAAATTTTCAAAAATATTTTTATAACCCACTAGATACAACAATTTTTTTAAATACTAATTCTGATACTTTTTTTCTCGATATTTCGCTTAGGGAAAAGGAATTTCATTCGAAAGAAATCGTTGTAACAGCAACCCGAACAGAGAAGGATTTACTGAATATTACAATTCCCATGTCAACCTACGTCAAAGATGAAATAAAACTTGTTGATGCCAAAAAACTTGATGAGTTAATTTTGGAATTGACTGATATACCTTTGGTTGATGACCATGGCCGTGGAATTCAACTTCAAGGTCTTGACCCTGATTACACATTGATATTAGTCAATGGAGAACCTTTGGTAAATAGAACCGGAGGAATACTGGATATTTCTAGATTATCAATAGGAAATGTAAGCAGGATTGAAATTGTTAGGGGTCCCAACTCTTCAATATATGGAAGCAATGCTTTGGCTGGAGTTGTAAATTTAATTACTGAAGAACCTCTCAATCAAACTGAAGCTAACCTTTACTCAAAATATTGCTCATATAATACCTATGACCTTATGGGGGAATTCAAACAAATACTACTCGACGACCGGTTTTCTTTCACATTATTTGGTCATAAACATAAAACTGATGGTTTTAAACTAAATCCTAGTAGTGTTGGCAAAACAATTCCTTCTTTAACCTACCATTCATTTCAATTAGAAACTTTTTACAAAATAACATCTAAATCTAAAATTAGATTCTCAGTAAGAGCCAATCTCGAAGATGAATACAATAAATATCTGGCGAAATATGATACTATTAATAGTGAAAACAATGTCCGAGACATTAGTTCATATCTTTTTTATAAAAGCACTTTGAACGAAATATTCAATTATGAATTTCGTACTTACTTTTCAAATTTTGAAACAGTTACAAATGATAAATACCTTTTAACTGGTGAAATTTACGACGAATATAAATTCTCTCAAAATATTTTTAAAACGGAATTGCAAACAAATTTGTTGCTGGCATCTAATCAATTCATTACAATTGGAGGGGGCTTTTGGACAGAAAAAGCTAGTTCTGTTAGAATTTCCAGTGGGGCCGAAAGAAGTACCATTTTTTATTTGTATGCACAAGATGACTTTACACTCTTTGACAAAATCAATTTTATTGGTAGTATTAGAATTGATGACCACAGCGAATATCCTATTCAGCTTATCCCAAAAGTATCTGCCTCTTTTCAATTAGTCCCAAAACTTGTTTTGCGTGCTTCAGTTGGAACTGGATTTAAAGCTCCAAATTTCGAGGAATTATACCTAGATTGGACTAATCCTATGGCTGGGTATTCTGTCTTTGGTCGAACTTATGTTTCCAAGGGTCTAAAGAAATTAGCAGAACAAGGACAAATAGCTGAATTTCTAATATCGCCAGATAGCCTTCCCACCCTCGAACCAGAAAAGTCCCTCTCATTCGACTTTGGGTTAAATTACTCGACGAATAAACTTTTCTTTAAAGTTAATTTCTTTAGAAACAATGTAACTAATCTTATCGATTTTCTTCCAGTTGCTGTCAAAACAAATTGGCAAAGGCTTCATACCTATCAAAATCTTAGGAAAATTTATACTCAAGGAATCGAAACTTCCCTTGAAATTCAAATTTTAGATTATTTAAAAACTAATTTATCATATCAATTTTTATTAACGGGCGACAAGGATGTAATTGAGAAAATCAATCAAGGGAAATTATTTAAAAGAGACGCTTTTGGCAATGACGTTAGAGTTTCCCTAAGTGATTATGGAGGTCTTTTTAATAGACCAATTCATTCGGCGAACATTAAATTAATTTATCAAAACAATAAAATACAATTGTATTCCACTTTAAGAGTAAATCTTAAAGGAAAATATGGGTTCAAAGATATTAATTCCAATATGATTTTAGATGATGAAAAAGAATATGCCCCTGGATACGCAATAGTGAATTGGAATATCTCGAAAGAACTTTTTCATCACTTTAAGTTTACCTTTGGCATAAACAATATTTTCGATAAAAAAGATACTCGGCTTCTTGCGGTTTATCCCGGAAGAAGCTTTTATTTGTCGGTTAATCTTAATTATGTCAAACAATGAGAGGACCAAAATGAACTTTAAAAAAAGCTTAATTCTCTTTCTTGCAACTCTTTTATGTGCATCTTGCTCAAAAGAAGATAATTCACCGCAACCACAGCCTACTCCACTTCGCACGCAAGTTATTTATGATTTACCTGCCGACACTGGGAAAAAGATGATATTTACCCTATTCCGCTTTAGCGATAGTACAATTGTAAGTAATTCTGACTCTAATTCGACAAAATGGGACATTGGTTTTGCCGGAACCACTATTATTACAAATAGTGGGGTTCGTGGGCCAGGGCAAGGAGGAGCAATTGTTCTCAAAGACGTAGATTTTAACTCTATCAAAGAAGCTCCTGAAACAGGTTATAAAATAGAAAATTCCCTTACAGACCTTGCAATTCCTACAGGTTCTGGTAATGGCTGGTACAACTACAATCCACAGACTCACGTCGTTTCTCCTATACCCGGAAGGGTTTTGATAATTCGCACTGCTGACGGTAAATATGTTAAAATGCAAATTATTAGCTACTGGAAAGGGAACCCCCAACCAATTGACCCTTTTACTCATAAAGAAAGATATTACACTTTTAGATATGTTTATCAACCTAATGGGTCACGAAAATTTGAATAATAAGGAAAGGAGGTTCTATGATTAACAATCGGATCAAGATTTACTTAAGAGCAACAAGGCCATTTTCGTTCACAGCCTCTGTTATTCCAGTTTTAATTGCCACAGCAATTGCTTTCTCGAATGAAAACTTAACGATTAGTTGGGCTCTCTTTCCGGTTGTATTGTTTGGTGCTTTACTTTTTCATATTGGGGCAAATATGGTCTCGGATTATTACGATTACAAATTTGGAGTTGATACCGAGCACACATATGGAGGCAGTGGAGTCTTGGTCGAAAAGTTACTGGAACCCAAACAGGTTCTTCTCGGCGGTCTGCTCTCATTTGTTTTTGGTTTCCTTCTTGGTTTAATTCTCGTGTTTGTTCGTGGATACGAAGTTCTTCTGATGGGTTTGGGGGGTTTGATTTGTGGTTTATTTTATACAGTTACGCGAAAGGGATGGAAATACATTGCTCTTGGCGATCTCGCTGTTTTTATTGCCTTCGGTCCCTTACTTGTAATTGGAAGCTATTTTTCTTTAACTGGTATCTATGATTGGAACACATTTTTAATCTCCCTTCCAATTGGACTTCTTGTTGTAGCAATTTTACACGCGAACAATACCCGAGATATTTTCAACGATTCCTTTGTAAAAATTAAAACCATTCCTATACTTATCGGATTAAAGGGATCACAAGTTGGGTATTATATACTGATTTTTGGCGCCTACATTACAACTGTGCTACTTATTGCTTTTAAAACAATTCATCCCATTTCACTTGTCGTGTTTCTTACTATTCCACTTGCAATAAAAAATGCCAAAGAATTTGCTCAAGCACGAGCAGATAACATACAACCAATAATTATGCTGGATGTTAAAACTGCACAGCTTCATCTACAATTTGGTTTACTTTTTATAATTAGCATTGTATTGAGTAAGATTTTATGATAAGTATTTTTATTGGAATAGTCATAGCTTTCGGATTTTGGTTCGTTATGTTTTCACCGTACACAGCCCAGAAAGTGAATTTCTGGGCTGTGATGTTTTTGGCTGCAGTTACTCTTTCCACCTATTCATTTCTTTCACTTAAGAAAAAATTATTTAAGTTATTAAATGTTAACCTTAGATTTATCATTTTGGGACTTTTTTTCGCAATCTTGCTTTATTTTATTTTCTTTTTTGGAAAATTTTTAGTATCAAATCTTTTCGATTTTTCCCAAAGACAAATTGCTGCGGTTTATTTAACGAAAGAAAATACACCAGCTTGGATAATATCATTGCTTTTATTGTTTGTAATTGGACCAGCGGAAGAGATTTTTTGGAGAGGTTTTGTTTTAACCAAACTAAGGGAGTTTCAAAATAGGCCATATGTTAACCTTTTAGTTTCCACTTTTCTTTATACAATGATCCATATTTGGGCTTTTAACTTTATGCTCCTTGTAGCAGCTTTTGTCTGTGGATTATTTTGGGGATATATTTATTTGAGATACAAATCACTTGTTCCGGGAATCATCTCACATTCACTTTGGGATTATTTAGTTTTTATTCTATTTCCTTTTAGTTAATACATTTTCTCCCAAGATTAAAAAAACATTCTGATTAGTGAATTTAAATCTTGGACTTCAAAATCTGGCTTGATATCGGAATAAGGTGTTGCACCAGTGCCTTTTTTTCCCTTTCTTCTATTGACCCAAATTGTTGTAAGTTTCATTTCTTTGGCAGGTTTAATATCATGATATAGGCTTTGTGCAACATGGATAATTTCCTCTTTTGAGTGCCCTACTATGTTTAGAGCATATTCAAAAATTCTTCGATTTGGTTTATAGCATTTAGTATCTTCTGCTGTAATTATGAAATCAAATTGAACTTCGAGTTTCTTAAGCGTCAAATTTATCATGTCATTGTCAATGTTTGAAATGATAGCCAATTTGAATTTCTCTTTTAGTTTTTTTAATGAACCAACTGTATCTTCAAAAGGTTCCCAATTTTTAAAAGCCCTAATTAAACAATATTCATCACTTTTAACTTCTGAAATTTTAAAAAACTCGTTAAATTTTTGTACTACCTGTTTTAAAACATTTTTGTATTCTATATATCCAGCCTTCTGAATTTCAGACTCAAATTTTCCGTAAAGTTCAAGGATAAAATCATCATCCACATCAATTTTGTTTAATTCTAGATATGGTTTTAATGCGAAGATAATCCCTTTCTCCCAGTCAATAAGAGTACCATAACAATCAAAAGTAAATAATTTAATTTTGAAAAAATCGACCATTATTTTAGTATTAACTTAAAATACAAATTTATTAAAGTCTCTATATACTTTTAAACATTTAGAAAAGATGAAAAATTGACAATGGGGAATTCCGACGAGGCTTTCCGTTCCGATTAGTTCGGAACGGAACG
>FMJZ01014236.1_pt1 | contig 30485 bp, 24 predicted proteins | sample 1987881 | NCBI WGS metagenome assembly FMJZ01 (sample SAMEA4378227, study PRJEB15110) | soil metagenome | biome: soil; feature: Field; material: Soil | place: India | collected 2015-03-11 | depth 0 m
GTTCGCAGGATACCATCTCCGGCATCGGCGTTCTCCTTTCTCTACGACCGAATCTCTACGGGCGGACCGTTGCCGACGGCTTTCGCCCTTTGGCAGCGCGAGGGCTCTCCCACAGCCGTGCGAGTTCGTCGCGCTCTGACCAGTACCACCGGGTGCGTTTGCCACCTTGCCGCGCACGTACACCTCGCCCCGCCACCACGCGGCCAATGCATCGTGCGCTCACCCCGCGGCGAAGCCACGCGGCTTCCAAAGTAGGCCACTGCTCTGGAGGAATCGTGGCCAAAAGCATTCCCGAGCTAATGAGCCCGAGCGGATCGATGCCAAAGTACGTACACAGCGCTGCTGTCTCTGGCAGAACCGGGATGCAATCGAGGTCCACTTCCAAGGCGCGGCTCGATGCGACTGCAAGCTCCGCCAGTGCAGCCCGGACCCCACCTTCGGTGGGATCGTGCATCGCTGTGGCCCCAAGCTGGGCCGCAAGCAACGCCTCCGGCACGACGGAGATTCCGGGGCTGCGGTGAAACCGTGCCGCGCGGCGTGCCTTGCCCGCACCGAGTACGCGGGCACACTCGCGAGGAAACGTGCGCGCCAGGATCGCCGTTCCCTCCAAGCCTGCAGCCTTGGAACAAACCAGCAGGTCGCCGATACGCGGTGAGCGCATCGTCACGAGTTCATCCTTCCTGGCCACGCCTTGCATGTCTCCTGCAACCACAGGCTGCCCGACAGCCGGAGTCACTTCCGTGTGGCCGCCCGTTATCGCCACACCGAGGGCACGCGCTGCATCGTCTACGTCGCGCATGATGCTTCGCGCGGTCGCCAACGTACTACCAGGCGGCAGAAGCAACGTCACTTGAAACCATGCAGGGCGGCACCCAAGCACCGCGACATCGTTGGCATTCACATGCACGGCATACCAGCCCGCTTCTTCGCCCACGAAGGTGACGGGGTCGCTCTTCAGCACCAAAACCCGCTCGCCCAGGTCCACCACCGCCGCATCGCGCCCAAAGCCGGGACCGAGAAGGACACGATGGTCCAGTGCCCCGCGGTACCGGAGTAAGGCTTCCATACTGGGCTGCGGAAGCTTTCCAGGCAGCAACTGGGCCGTTTTTCCCGCCACGTCCCCATTCCTACAAGTCAAACGAGCGGTTGCTTTGGGCGGCGATGACCATCCCGGCGGCGCTCGACAAAGCTCCGCAGTTCTTCGGCCAGAGCATCGAACGCGGCGTGGATCGCATCGCCCATGTCAGCAGCATTTTTTTGCGCGGTGAGGGTCTCTCCAGGAATGTGAAGCAATAGCCGCACTTCCTCAGCTCCCCGCAGGTGGTGGGTATTGTGCACCAAAGTCACGTTCAACCGCAGCAGCCCCCGGTGTAGCTCCTGTAACTTCGCTACACCGCGGTCGATCAGCTCCTTCCAGCGTGGATGCATTTGCGTGTTTTGCGCCTGAACTTCGAGATGCATACGTGCGCTTCCTTTCTTCGTCAGCACTGCGATCGCCCATGATGCCACCGCGCCCGCCAGTGTACCAGAGGAACCACCGCTGCCAACCACCTGTCGAGAGCCTTCCCCGGAACCCCGGGCCGGGCAAGCGTGCAAAGCAACGCGTCTTACCATCCGACTTAGCGGACGTCCGTCCCATACATGGAGCCGCATGCCCCGAGGAGCCCTTGTTGCCTGCACAGAGGCATTGCGGAGGTTGCGTTTTGCCACGCGCTTTGCCCCATGCAAGCAAGCAATACCTTGCCGGCGGCGCACCGTTGCAACACGCAAGCGCAAAAGCGCCACCAAATCGTAACGCGATCGGACAATCCCGAAAGCTGCGACCACTGCCCTTCGGTGGCACGTTCTCTGCTGAACGACGGTTTTTCCAGAGGAGGTCAGCCATGAAGTCCAGCGCAGGCAGCACGGTTGGCAGCGGGGTGGTGCTTCGCGCCCAGCTTTTGCGAGTCGGCAGCGAAGTGTTTGCGGTGTACGGTGACGAGAAGACCGGCTTCGCGGTCGATCCCAGCGATTTCCATCCAACGGTGCCCGCTGGGTGCCGCTACTTTTCTCTCGACGAATTGTACTTTGCTTTGGTGAATCTAAACGCCCAACCGGAAGGGCGTGCGTGAAGTCCGGGCAACTCATTGGTGGCGGGTTAGTGCAGCAGTTGAACGCTCCTCCTCTCGACTCGCGCAAGTGCCGCCACCAATCGAGCCTGGTAACCCGGCAGCTTCGATTTGGGTCCGGCGTTTCCCCCCACCCCCTCCCACTTCGAGGCTGACCGGGTTGCCAGCCTTTCTGCTCCCTGGTCAAGCCCTCACGCCACTGCGGGCTTACCACCTTGCTCTCGCCGTGAAAAGTTGTCCGAGCACAACACCCTAAGACAGTGCTCCCCACGGCAAGCCGGAGCTGGAAACCATCACCGGGCAAAGGCTTCGGTGTGCATAAAGCCAAAGCAAACGCGACAAAGGCCGCAGCGCTGACCTTGCTCCCTGTCCGACCTGCAGCGCCCAAGAGGGTGCCGTGCCGAAGTGGCAAATGCGAAGTAGGGGTGCGTGGGCACCCGGCGTGCACAACGGACCCGTACTTTGCTAAGCGTGGCCCGGTGAACGAACTTCCTTACTATCTTCCAGTCGGCGACGAAGTCGAACTATTTCGAGCCGCGTACGAATGCCGCTTACCGGTTTTGCTCAAGGGCCCCACCGGTTGCGGCAAAACCCGCTTCGTGGAGTACATGGCCTGCCTCTTGCGCGGCGGGCAAAACGATGGCGTGCCTCCTCTCATCACGGTGGCCTGTCACGAGGATCTGACGGGCAGTGACTTGGTGGGGCGCTATTTGATCAAAGGGGACGAAACCGTTTGGGTCGATGGTCCACTCACCCAAGCAGTGCGCCACGGCTCGATTTGTTACCTCGACGAAATCGTCGAGGCGCGCAAAGACACGATCGTGCTCATTCACCCCCTGACCGACCACCGGCGCATTTTGCCCATCGACAAAAGAGGGGAAATTCTCGAAGCGCATCCGGATTTCTTGCTCGTGATTTCGTACAACCCGGGGTATCAAAGCGTGCTCAAGGATCTCAAGCATTCCACCCGCCAGCGCTTCGTCACCATCGACTTCGACTACCCGCCTCGCGACAAAGAAGCTCAGGTGATTTCCCACGAATCTGGCATCGATATGGAAACTGCACTGATGTTGGCCACGCTCGGAGAAAAGGTGCGGCATTTGAAAGCCTCGGGACTGGAAGAAGGCGTGAGTACACGGCTTTTGATTTACACGGCGCAACTGATTCGGCGGGGCATCGCACCGCGGCGCGCCTGTCGGGTGGCTGTGAGCGCTGCGTTGACCGACGACACGGAAGCGCAACGTGCGATCGACGAGTTAGCGCATGCCCTGTTCCCTTGAGCGAGGAACGAAGGTCAAGCCACACCACCACCGCGTTTGCATTGCTCAGACCGGCCGCACTCGATGATCGACGAACCCGTGTGGGACACCGTACTGCCGCACAAAAACCTCCGGCGCCTCAAGGCTGCCATTGAATCCTTACCCGAAGGGGTGCAGCACTGGCTCCTCGAACAAGCCCGTGCTCACGCGGCAGTAGCACCAGCCCTTTTCGAGCAGCTCGTACGTACAGTTGCCGCTCTGGCCGATGGCATGGAACCAGGCAAGTTTGCCGAGTGGCAAGCGGCATTCACGAGCTTGCAGTTCTCTCCTGCCATTCCGCGTGCTGGCATGGAAGCCTTCCTCGCGGCAAGTCGCCGCGCCTCGGATGCCGAGGCAGCGTGTGTTCTCGCTGCATGGGCTCGGGCAGTCGCGCTTGTTTCCCCACGCTTGGGGGCGGAGTTCCTGATTCAGACGGAGCCCCTGGTGGGAAAGCTTCCGCTCGAGCGCCTGCGGCAGACAGCGGAACTGGTTTCCCGCTTGGCATCCGATGGGGGATGGAAAGGAGAATTTGCCGCGCGCGCCTTCTTGCACTGTGTGCCGAAGGTTCTCGGCAAGATCGATCCGGAGGGACTGGCGTGGTGGTGTGCCGTGGGGGGGAAACTTCACCAGCCGGAAAAAGGACGGGCTTTTTTCTCCGCGCTGCCCAAGTGTGTGCTTCAGTGGAGCGGCGAAGAACAGCAGATGTTCTTCAGCACCTTGCACCAGCTCGGAGCGGAGGGTGACTGGGCGTGGGAACTTTACCAGAAGCTTCCCCCCGCGCTGTCTACCCTCACGCCCGCACTCCGCCGCACGGTGCTGAGAGCGTTTGCACGGAGTGCCCCCGCAGCAACCCAGCGCTGGGCCGACGTTGCCCCAGTTGCTGGGGCATTGTTTCGCCCCCTCTCGGGCGCGCAGCGCCGTTCGGCCAGTGCGATTCTCGAAAAGTTAGCGGAGGAGTTGCCAGCCGCTGTTCCAGAATTCCTTCGCCGATTGCCGCTCGTTTACGAACGGGCAACGAACGAGCAAGTGAGCAAATGGGTGGACTGTGGGTTGGAGCTCTGCAACGGCGACCAAGCACGAGCGCAAGCGTATTTCGGGCTCGACACGCGCACGAGCGTGGACGTGCTCGGAGCCTCACCCACAGCCGCGGTGTTCCACGAAGCGCAGCAGTGGCTCCGCAAGTTGGCGCACATGTTGTCGGCCGTACCCCTGACCCTGCGTCCCCAACCCAACTGGACTTTACGTCCGCCGCTGGAAAGCCTTTTCGAAGAGCACATGGGCGAGGTTCCCGATCGGATCGATGCCTTCCCGACGCACGAAGACAACCTGAGCTTGTATCGGTTTCTGGTCATGCAGCTTGCTGGGCGGTTTTTGTGCGGCACCGCTCCCGAGGCGCCGGCAGTTTGGCCGCGCTGGAAGGACGAACTGGAGCAAAGTGCTGCCGCTCATCCAAAGCTGTACGAGTGGTTCCTGTTTGCCGAAGGCGTGCGGGTGGGGGTGCAAATGGCGCAACGCTTTCGCGGGTGGGGGGCGGAACAACGGACACTCCTTCACCAACTTTGCGCTCGTGCCCCAGCCCTGGAGCCCCGCCAGCGGCTTACACTGTACGATTGGCTTTTAGCTTGGGAGCTGGCTGCTGGTTCACCCGAGGTGTTACCGGAGCTCCTCCGCCCGGCTGCCGTGATTACGCGGGCTCTGGTTGCCCCCCTGCATGCTCCCGATGCCACCGTGGAGGATGCTTGGTCGATTGCGAAAACCTTGGAACAGACATTCGCCGCGGTCCTCGTCACTGAGCCCACCGATGCGGAAGTGGCTGCAGGCGAACAAGTGCCCAGTTACCTTTTGCCCGTGGACCTTTACGACGGCGACGCCCCTCCCACCGATGAAGCGCCCGTGGCCCGAACAGCGACACGCGAACCCAGGGACTTCGGCGACTTCCACGCTCAAATTTCAGACGCGGACGACCGCACCGTCGGTGGCCCGCCGCTGTCTGCCGAATTGCTCGAAGCGTTGCTCAAAGCTGGGGCTTCCCTGGAACTCAAACAAGGACGAGCCCGTGCTGTCGATGGTCTTGGCTTGTACATTAGCGACTTACTCGGAAAGCTCCCGCAATCGCAACGCGAAGAGCTCCGCAGTTTGCTCGACGAAGGTACGACCACTGGCCAAAGCACGCGCAGGTGGCTGGGTGCCGAAACGCAAGGCGAAGCTTTTTACTACGACGAGTGGGACTACTTGCTCGCCGACTACCGGCCCACTTGGTGCCGTGTCCTGGAACTGCCTGTCGAAAGCGACAGTGGGGAATTTTTTACCCGCACGTTGTCGGAGTACGCGCATTTGTTGCCGCTCGTCCGGCGGGAGTTTCAAAAGATCCGTCCGGACTCCTACACCCTCGTGCGCGGTCTCGAGGCGGGCGACGATTTCGATCTCAACGCCCTGGTCGATGCCCGTGGAGACCGCCGGGCACGGCACACACCTTCGACCAAGTTGTATGTCGCACGCCAGCGTGAAGAGCGTGACGTGGCGGTGTTGTTCTTGGTCGACATGAGCGCGAGCACAGACGAGCCGGTCGCCGACACACGGCCAGGTTTAGTCGGGCGCCCAACGCGCCCGCGCGTGGCCAAGCGGATCATCGACATCACCAAAGAGGCCCTGGTCATCATGGCCGAAGCCCTCGAAGAGCTGGGCGACGCGTACGCCATTTATGGCTTTTCTGGTCATGGTCGCCAGCAAGTGGAGTTTTACACGGTCAAGTCGTTCCGCGAGCGGCTGAGCCCGCAAGTTCGGGGCCGCATTGGTGCGATGGAGCCCAAACGCAGCACACGCATGGGGGCGGCGCTACGGCACGCGATCACCAAGATGAGCGAAACACCTGCCCGCTCTAGGCACATTCTTTTACTGAGCGACGGATTTCCCCAAGACTTCGACTACGGCCAAGACCGCCGCAGCAATACGTACGGGCTGCGCGACACCACCCGAGCGCTCGAGGAATGCGAAGCGAGGGGAATCATTCCTTTTTGCATCACGGTCGATCGCGCCGGCCACGACTATCTGCGGGAGATGTGCCCGCAATCCCGCTACTTAGTCATTGACGATATCGCGGCCCTGCCGCGGGAACTCCCCAAGATTTATCAGCGCGTCGTCACGGGGTAAGAAGCTCGTAAGCGTTAGAGGAGCGCTAGAGGTGCTGGTCCTTTAGGCTTGCTCCACCCGTTCAGCTACCTGCACGCGTTGCCCTTCGAGCCAACGCACCAAGAGCTTCCCTTGGGGCACGTGCTCCACGTTTGCCAATTCTGCCAAGACGTCGCCATGGCATGGTCGCGGCGCACAGCGGCAGCCAAGACGGTAGCCGCGCAAACTCCACACTCCGCGCAAAAGACCGGGCTGTCGGATCACTCGGCGGCAAAACTGCGCAATCACTTGCTCGCGCGTGCCATGGATTCCTATGTGGAATGGGTTGGCCCACTGCGTCGGCCGACCGATGTATACGTCGAACTCTTCTCGCCGGCAGTGAACCACACGAGTCAAGGGGCTCGGTTCCAACCGTGCGCGGAGAGTAGCTTCTCGCCAAGCACACTCGAACGCACGCCAATGCGCCTGCCGCTCGTGCTCGAGCGCCACGGGAAGCTTGTGTAGCAATGCCTTTTCCGCCTCGGCCGGGGAAAAAGACATACCCGCAAAATACGCCACCGGAGGCGGTTCCGGAGTTACCTGCGGAGCATAGGTGGGATCCACCACCCGGCCATCGTACTCGCACCAGCCGTGCTCGATCACGTACGGCACGGGACCTGAAGTAACGATCCACCCCTCCACATAGCGGGCCCCTTTACCCAAGTGACTCACGGCCAGGGCCGCATTCCGCCAACAACGCCGGTGTTGTGCCCGAATTCGCCGCGCCAGGTGCTGAGAAGCCTCCGCATCGAAAACAACATTCGTCACCGCCAACATGGCCCATATCCCCGGACGCTGTTGCATACTCCCTTGTCAGACTGTCAGTCAAGTGTTGCTTCACTCGTTGCTGGAGTCGCGTTCCGAGCCATCGCCCGGCTAGAGTTTGTGGGCCGCTCGCACTGCGGCTAAGGGCATTTCTGCTTCACACGGGGACCGCTGCAGGAGTAGATGCTCTCCGGCCTTTCGGGTTGGCCTTCCAGCAATAACGGGCCCGTTAGCCCGAAAGGGGACGAAGCAATGTCCGTGCGGACGTGGGAGGAGGCAAGGAAAAAACCTTTAAAGGCACGCTCCTTGCGTGCTCGGCGCTGCCGGGAGCTGGGCGCATGCGGCTGCTCCAGGCCGCCTTCGGAGAAGAGCCGCGTGGAAAAGACACACAGAGTGCCGACTCCCTTCTGCAGCCTCCGTGGTCATTGCCCGCGGGTGCGGTCAAGCCTTGCGCGGCTGTGGGGTAAAAGCCGTGGAATCCCGCCTGGGATGGGGTTCGTCTGCCTGCTGACGCTGGCCCCTCTGCTACCGTGGTCTGTCGCGCCGGTGATGGCAGCCACGTTCAACGTCACCTCCACAGCGGACAATCTGACTAACGGTGACGGCCTCTGCACGTTACGCGAGGCGATCCGGGCTGCCAACAATGCTGCGAGCAATGAGTGCGGCTCGGCTAGCTCGGCCGCGGATACGATCATTCTCCAATCGGGGCAAACCTACACGCTGAGTCTTGAGGCGACGGCGCCGATGAGGATATGGCTGCCGAAGATGACCTGGACATTGCCAACGCGGCGACTGCGGGCACACTCACCATTCAGGGCAACGGGGCGACCATCCAGCGCGATCCGACGCTTACATGCACCCTCAACGGCACGGACGCGGTGGGCGAATTCCGCATCTTCGAGGTTCACACCGGAGTGAATCTCACGCTGCAAAACGTGACGGTCACAAACGGCTGCGCCGATGGCTCCTCGTTCCCGGACGGCGCCGGCGGCGGCATCGTCAACTTGAGCACGGCGGTGCCCAACTTGAGCTTGAGCACGGTGACGATCACCAACAGCACGATCTCGGGCAATAGCACGGGCGGCGACGGCGGCGGCATTTGGAACGGTGGCACGCTGAATGCCAGTTTCGTCACCATCGCCAACAACAGCGCCGGCGCGGGGGGCCAAGGCGGAGGGATCTTCAGCGACGCCGGCACGGTCAACATCAAGAACTCGATCGTAGGCGACAACACCGCCGGGGGCGGCGGTGCCAATTGTTCAGGCGGCGTAACAGCCAGCGGCGCGAACTTGGCGACGGATGGCAGTTGCAGCGGGTTCACTCAAGTTACTTCCGCGGCGCTGAATCTCCAACCCCTGGGGAACTATGGCGGAGCGACGGAGACTCACGCATTGCCTGCCGGTAGCGTGGCCATCGACGGCGTGCTCTCCGGGCAGTGTAACGACCTGAACAACACGCTCGTCACCACCGACCAGCGCGGGGTCCCTCGCCCGCAAGGAGCACGCTGCGACGTGGGGGCGTATGAAACCACTCGGGGTTTTACCGGTTCTGCGCCCGTCGCTGGGTACCTCGGGCTTGCCTTCCTCGCTACGGTGTTGGCCCTCCTTGGCCGCTCCAGCCTCGTTCGCCGCAGTCCGTGAGCGATCGCACGCGGGCACTACGGTCGGTGCTCCACAGCAAAGACGATGCTTCCGGTTCCCTCCGTGGGGGCGCGCCGGAGGGTTTGCCAACGGCACACTCTCGCGGTCGGCGTGGGGCGGTGCAGTCACGACGCGGTCGAGCGGGCAACTCTTCGCCAGGGCGCCGAAAGATGCACCACCGTTTTCGAGCGAGCGCGGTGCAGAGCGCTTCGAAACTACATGTCGAGCTTGCCACCCCGTTTTTCGCGCGGAGCACGCGGTGCGCGGTCTTGCGTAGCGATCGTGCCAGTCACGCAAACGAACGCAACCAAAAGGCTGCGTCGATGCCACGTGTCGAACTCGGGCAAGCTTGTCCTCGTGGCCCATTCGGAAGAGACGCCCGCCGGGAACGACTTCGATCGTGCTTTGCCGGAAGTTGCCCTCTTGTGGGAAACTTTGGCTACGGTGCTGCTTTCGTATCCGCGCGGGTCGTCGGAAGCTCGCTGCTTTTGCAATATCCGTGGGGGGGAGTTGGGGGCGATGTCCACGCCTCCGCCTCGACCGTAACCTTCGCACCCGCAACCCCCGAGCAGCCGGACGATGCTTCGTCTGCCCGTCGGCACGTTCGTCCGGCTCTGAAACATTTGTCAAGATGAGGCAATGGTGGTAAGCGCCGGGGTGTGCCAGCGAGGGCGTAACGATGCCTGTGGGTGTTGGAACCGCGAAGAACTCGAGGGGCAGCTCGGTGCAGTGGGTCGTTGCGTTGGTTGTGCTCTATTCCTGCGTTCTGCCCCGGAGCGCCCTTGCTTCCTTCGGGCCATGGAACTGGGTGTACAAAACCTGTCATGCGAGCTTCGCCGACACCATGGCCAGCGCGGCGGGAATGATGTTGGGGCTTCCCGTTGCTGGAGTGTGTGGCGTTGCCCTGCTGCCGGCCGACATTGTTTACGAGATTCGCCAACCGCAAGCCAAATTTTTTCACTACTCGAACGAGCTTTGCGTGTACCCCTCTGGCGTGGTGGGCGGTGGCGCTTACTTGGCCGTGGGGGCGCCTTTTTATGCGATCCAGTGGCTGGTGTGGGACTTGCCCCACGGCTCGTGTCCGCCACACCCAAATCAGCCGCCAGCACCGCCCAAGGTGGAACCCGCTGGTGAAGCGCCGTAAGCCGAACGCGGCATCGCTCCTTCTCCCCACCCCCAGCGCGTTCGCTGCCCGCTGATCCCCACGGGTACGCAGCTCCGGCGCTCATGCGGTGCGCTCCGGTAGCCTCGCGATCCGTTCGCCCTGCGCCTCCCGGAACCAAACGCCCCACCACCACTCACGCCCCAACACACTGCCAGGAGGCGGGAGGAGCAGACAACGGAAACACGAAAACCTGTATGGAGCTCTGAAGATCCCTGGGGTACAAGTGCTGAAAGATGCCCGCCCGTAGCCGCTAGCTCGCAGCGGATGCAGAAGATCGAGCGAGCAGTGTGGAGAGAGGCGGGGGCGATGACGAGGAAGGAGGTGATCGTGATGCGCTTGCGAAGGAGATCCCGAGAATCGCAGCGGCAACGATTGCCGGGCTCACGGCGCAGCAGATGCGCTGGCATGAAGAGCGCTCCGAGAACTGTGGCGAAGACGGGGTGGTGGATAGGCGGGGCGGCAAGCCACGGCGCGCAAGCGCATTGCTGTGGCAACGGTGGATAGGCTCTGCAAGCTCGAGCGAGAGAACTAGGCGGACTTTTCGTCACTTCTGGGACAAGGCCACCAACAGGAGAAGGCCACCGAGGAGCACGGGGCCGATAGTTCGAGCACCGGACGCGAGGGGCACTGCAGGCGGTGGGGTTGGCAAAGAAGCGCCCCGCTGGGTGGCCTGGTAACAGGTGCCGTGGGGCTCAGCCCTCTGCCAGGCCGCTCTCCACGCTTGGCTGAGACCGTTCACTACTTGCGTTGCGCTTACCCTGGCGACTTTGCCACAGGGGGCAGCCCGCAGCGGTCAGTGCACCTCGATTTTTTTCACGCCTCAGTGGCACGGTGGTTGCCTGCGTCCCGGCTGGAAGGAGAAAAACGGTGATCGGGAACAGGAGTGAGCCGAGGTGTGTCACTCGGCGACATCTTTTGGCACCGTTACGGTGCGAATTTGACGCAAAAGGGTTGGCTTATCGGTTACGCGCCCGGCGCCTGAGCAAGCTGGCCGTGTGGGCTGCTTTGAGCCTGTTCGTATGGGGCGCTACCGACGCAAGCGCGGCGGTTTACTACGTGCGGCCTGACGGTGGATCGGCGACGCAATGCACGGGTCTGGTCGACGCCCCGTACACGGGAGGCACTGGCCAGCCCTGTGCCTGGGATCATCCCTTCCGCGCACTGCCGCCGGGTGGTACCCCGCGGATTGCCGGCGGCGACACCCTGCTCATCGCTGCGGGAAGCTACCGTATGGGCTACGGAGCCGTGGAGACCTCGCTGTGCGACTCGTCCTATCCCTGGGAGTGCGTGATGCCGGCGGTGCCGGACGGTCCAAGCCCAGCGAACCCAACGCGGATTCTAGGGGTCGGGTGGAACTCGGGCTGCCCGAACCCGCCCGAGCTGTGGGGTGCGGAGCGGGCGGCTCAGATCTTCGACCTGAGCAACTCCGACAATGTCGAAATTGCTTGCCTGGAGCTAACTGACCATGCCGGCTGCGCCGAGTTCCATAGTGGCGGTATGGCCTGCAAGCGCGACGCGTATCCGTACGGCACGTGGTCGCCGGTTGGCATCTATGCGCAGGATTCCTCCAACGTGCGCTTGGCAGACCTCAACATTCACGGCTTTGCCTCGACGGGGATCTGGGCAGGCCGGATTGCGAACTGGACCGTCGAGAACGTTCGCCTGGCCGGAAACGGCTGGGCGGGCTGGGATGGTGACATCCCCGGTGCGGACTCGAACTCGGGAACGTTGTATTTCCGGCGCTGGACGGTGGAGTGGAACGGTTGCGTCGAGACCTTTCCGGGCCAGCAGCCGGCCGGTTGCTGGGGGCAAGCGGCCGGCGGTTACGGAGACGGCGTCGGCACCGGAGCCACACAGGGAACCTGGATCATCGAGGACTCCGCATTTCTCCACAACACCTCGGACGGTCTCGACTTGCTCTATGCCCGGCCGGGCGCGTCGATCGTCATCCGGCGGACCATTGCCGAGGGCAATGCGGGCAATCAGATCAAGACCAATGGTCCGACCACCATCGAGAACACGATTGTCGTCGGCAACTGCGCGTACTTCAATGGCCAGCCCTTTACCTACAACGTCGACAACTGCCGGGCGCTGGGCAATGCCCTGTCGCTGGGGCTGTGGCGGGGAGCGCAGGTGACGGTGGTGAACTCGACGCTCACGAGCCAGGGGGACTGCCTGGTTCTCGCCGGATGTGACGGGACGGCCAACGGCTCCGAGTCGGTCATCCTGCGCAACAACATCTTCCAGGGGCAGACCGACTTCCTGCAGCCCTTCGAGAATACCTGTCTGACGTATGCCGATGCCTGTCCCGCCGACCCGTTCGACACCGACTACTCTGTCATCGTCGGCGTGAAGGGCAACTCGTGTCCCGGGGCCAACGACATCTGCGGTGTGCCGGCCGGCCTGGTGGATAGCAGCATTGGCAGCTTCGATGCGCACCTCATGCCAGGGAGCCCGGCGATCGACTCGGGACTGCCTGTGGGCGGGATCATCCCCGGCGAGGACTTCGACGGCTTTGCCCGCCCGTTCGGTGCGGGCGTCGACCGCGGCGCCTACGAGCGTGACGCTTCCAGCCCAGCCCCGACGCGAACCCCAACCAGGACGAGCACACCAACCGCTACCGCCACACCGACCCCAAGCGCGGCACCGACGGTCGGGCGTGATGAGCGAGTGTGTCGGAAAGAGGTGCGGAAGAACCTGCTGCGTTTCTTCAAGGCCAAGCTGACCGCACTCCAGCGTTGCATCAACGCTGTCAACCGCGGCGAAGCGACACCTCCTTGCCCAGACGCGAAAGCGTCCGCCGCCGTGAACGAGGCCATGAGCAGAGTGAACCCCGCAAGGCTAGCCAGGAAGTGCCCCACGGCGGTGCTGGCGCGCCTGCCGCTCGGTGGATCGTGTGCGGGAGCAGCCGATGCCACCAGCCTGGCCACTTGCATTGTCACAGAGGCGGGTGCAGCGGTCGACGCCATTTTGCCAGTTGAGTACAGCGCTGCAAACGTCGCTCTTTCCACGACGGAAGAGCGGACCTGCCAGGCCATGGTGGCAAAGGCTGCAGGCAGGCGGTACGCGGTTGGCCGTATTCGAACGTACCACAACTGCCTGAACAAGCGTGATCGCGGAGCCGTTCCGTGGTGTCTCGACACGGCTTCGCAGGACCAGCTGAACCGCATCGCGGGGCAGGCCAGTAACCTGATTCTCGCCCGCTGCACGGACTCCACCATCGCGGCACTTCAGGCAGCCGGCGGGTTCGCGGGCAGTTGCTCGGGTGCCTCCACCACAACGCAGCTCATCGCCTGTCAGACCGCAGAGCACGATGCGCAGACCAATCGAGTGGTGAACGTGCTTCCTTGAGGACAGGGGGAGCCTCCGTTGCGGCTGTTTTCGCAGCCGCCTTGCGCCGCAGTGGTGGAGAGCCGCCACGTCGGTGGTAACCTCTGCGCCCTGTCCGCACCAAGAACGCCAGCATCGCCAGCGATCGCTGCGTCTCGTCCCGTGCGGTGCGATCCGCCTGTGGGGGTGTTCCACCCCGGCAAGCGGCTTGGTCAAAGCGGCGCAACTGGTAGGAACAGCCTTCGATCCGTCCGTGAGCACGGCTGCAGATCGCCCATTGCGCGAGCAAACTGCGTCTGCAGCAGACCGTCGCGGTGGAACTACAGAGAACCTTCAACCGCGTCACCCGACGGTTTGCTAAAACGAGTGCCGCATCGCTGATCAGTTCCTCCGTAAGCCGCTAGTACTACCCCCCTAACCGACCGAAGCCCACGCGCACGTTCACCGCCGGTTCGCTGCCCTGACAGTCCGCGTCGCGCGCGAGTCCATTCCCGTGGAACCCTCTCACTATGCGCAGTTCCCGCCCTTGGCCCAGTTCCAGTTCCAACCGCCCATCCCCGATCTCTCCCGCGAGCAACTCGACGAACTGCGTAGCGCCGTTCTGCGACGACTTTCTTGCGGCTGTGGACCTGATCGCACCCAGGTTCCGCTGCCCGCCCGAGAGCGCCGCCCCAGGTGGAACGTATCGCGGGAAGGCAGAATGCCTCCTCGGCGCCATTCATGTGCATTCGCCCACCGCCACACGTTCTCGGCGTAGCCTCTTGGACCGTGAGCTTTCGCTAGAGGTGGCGTTGTCTCTGGGCTGTTCACCAGGCCCCGCGCACCCGAACTCGGCCTACGCGGGCCGGCCCCACACACAAACGGTCCGACAATCGCGATCGTCGCTTCTCTCTAGCAAGCGGCCACGCTCGTTGACTCGGGCGGGCTCCCTGTCATGCCCCAGCCGGCGCCGTAGGGAAGGTTCTCCGCTCGGCTTTGCCCCCGCTCCAGCAATTTCTGCCTCGCCTGACTTTACGATGGCGAACGCCAGGAAGCGCCGCGGCGGACACCAAGTGTGCGAACAACTTTGCACGCGTGATGCTTTCTCTCACTCACTGCGTCTTGCGCACTCCGCTCACTACGGCGTTCCTCTGTTTTCCGGCCGCGTGTACCAGTAGGCCCACAGGATCAGCACGGCCTGAAAGGGCAGGCGCACCCAGTTCCAAATTCCCGCGCCTTCGCTGCGACCGAACAAAGGCACGTTGTTCCAGGCAATGTGAATGTTCGCGGGGAACACGGCGATGAGTAAGGCAATGGTGCCCCACGCCGCGTAGCGGCGCGTCGGGCCCCAAAGCACTCCGAATCCGCACAGCACTTCTGCCACACCGGAAAGAAAAATCAGCTCGTCATGCCACGGGAGATACGGCGGCATCATTGGCCTGTAGGTGTCGGGCGACACGAAATGCATCGCACCGGCAACCACGTAAAACGCCCCCATGAGCCACAGCAAGGTTCTTTTCACCCCACTCATGACGGTAGGCTTCCACCACGATGGCTGCGCCAAGTCAAACCACAGACCGGACCAAGCTCTTCCACCGCCGAGGCTCCTTCTGTAGATAACGCTGCTATGGGAGACAAAAACTTTCGCCTGCCGCGCACGGTTTGGCCGCGCCGTTACGGGCTCACCATCGAGGCGGATCTGCAACAGTGGCAGTTCCGTGGCACGGTTCAGATCGACGTAGAGGTGCGGGAACCAACCAAACGCGTGTACCTACACGCCGTTGACCTGGCGATTGACAACGCCAGTGCCTTTTACGGTGGCGCCTGGCGAAAGGCGAGTCGCATCGAACCCGACGAGGAAAGCGAAACCATCGCCCTGGATTTTGCCGAGCCGTTACCTAACGGCTCCGTGCGCCTTGACCTTAGCTTTCACGGGGTGATTCTCGAGCGATTGCGCGGCTTTTACCGCTCGGAAAAAGACGGCCGTCGCTACGCAGCCACGCAGTTCGAGGCGGCAGACGCGCGTCGCGCCTTCCCTTGTTTCGACGAACCAGAATTCAAGGCGCGATTTGCTCTCGTGCTCATTGTGCCGCCAGGGGTGGTCGCGATTAGTAATGGAGCCGAGGTCTCCCGCCGGTCCCTGGAAAACGGCAACTGGGAGTTTCGTTTTGCCGAAACACCGCCGATCTCCTCCTACCTCGTGGCTTGGTGCATCGGGCCGTTCGAAGCAACTTCGGTCGCTCACACTTCGAGCGGCGTACCGGTTCGTGTCTGGCTGCCTCACGGCATGGCAAACAAAGGCACGTATGCGCGCGAAGCGCACGCGCGCTCGCTTGCGTACCTCGAGGACTACACGGGCATTCCGTATCCTTACGGTAAGGTCGACGCCATCGGGCTACCGGATTTCGAGGCCGGGGCCATGGAAAACCCAGGGGCCATTACCTACCGGCTCACCGTGATTGCGGCCGACCCGGAGCGAGCCTCCATTGGCACGCGCAAAGCCATTTTCTCCACGGCAGCGCACGAACTCACTCACATGTGGTGGGGCAACTTGGTGACCATGGCTTGGTGGGACGATTTGTGGCTCAACGAGTCGTTCGCCACGTTCGTTGGTTCCAAGGTCACTGCTGAGCTCAACCCGCAATGGGATCTCTGGCGCGACTTCGTTGCTGCCCTCCAGCGCCCCTTTCAACTCGACGCTTTGGTGTCCACCCATCCCATCTCGTTTCCCGTCGCCAACGCCAAACAAGCAACCGAACGCTTCGACGTCATCACCTATTGGAAAGGCGCAGCGGTGGTGCGGATGATCGAAAGTTTTCTCGGCGTGGATGCGTTCCGCCAAGGCGTGCGTGCCTACTTGCAAAAGTACCGTGAAGCCAACGCCACCGCTGACGACTTCTGGCGCGAACTCAGCACAGCCTCGGGCCAACCCGTGGCCGAACTGGCAAATTCTTGGATCCGCCAGCCTGGCCACCCCGTCATTGAGCTCACGAGTTCGTTTGGCGCCGACGGCATCGAAATTCAGGCACGGCAAGCACGTTTCTTTGCCGACCCGGAGCTGGCCGGCTCCGCGGGCACAGCCTTGTGGGCGATCCCTGTTGTGTGGAAGTACGGAACCTCGGATGGAGTCGAAGAAAAACGCACGGTGTTCTCCGACGCGAAGACGACCGTGCACCTTCCTCGAGCACGCTGGTACTACCCCAACGGAGGAGCCAGCGGTTTCTATCGGTTCCTTCTCGATGACGCAGCGCTGGACGCACTCGTGCCGGCGATGCAAACTGGCCTCGCAGCGCACGAACGCCTGAACTTACTGGACAACCAGTTCGCTCTGGTGCGGGCTGGTCAGCGCTCGCTAGCCAGTTACATGCGGCTCTTAGCGGGCTACCGTGAGGAAACCGACCGAGCTGTCGTGGGCACGTTGATCGACCACCTCGCGTGGTTGTGGCTTCACGTCGTCGACGATGCTGTGGAGAAGCCGTTCGCAACGTTGGTGGAAGAGCTTCTCTGGCCCCAGTGGCAAAGTCTGGGGTGGGACACTCGTCCCACCGATAGCGACGATGATCGCCTCCGGCGGGCGGCAGTGGCGGCAGCCCTCGGGTCGATTGCGCGCTCGACCACGATTCGGCGCGAAGCCCGCCAACGCCTCGAACGGTACTGGAGCGATCCGAAGTCGTTAGATCCCAATCTGGTCAGCGTGGTGGCCAACGTCTCCGCACTCGACGGGGATGCCGCCCTTTACGAGCGTTATCTCGAACGCAAGCGCCAAGCCTCGACCGATCCCGAGGAAGAGTACCGGTTTCTGTTGGCCTTAGCGTCGTTCGAGCAGCCTGCGCTGATCCAACGCACGCTGGAACTTACCTTCAGCAACGAGGTGCGGGTACAAGACTGCCCCTCGCTGCTAGCGGCCTTGCTCGGGCGGCGACAAAGCCGGCCGGCAGCATGGAAGTTCGTTCGCGCACGGTGGCAGACTTTGACCGAGGTTCTCGATCCCATGCTCGTGCAAAATCTCATCCGCGCACTCGGGCAAGTAACCTATCAGCCTGCGGCAACCGAGGTTTGCTCGTTCCTCCAGGACCATGTCCGAGAGGAAACCCGCGAGACCACCGCACAAGTGTGCGAGCAATTGCGGCTCGACGCGCTTGCCGTAGAGCGCTTGCGTTCTGAACTGCCTCGTGCCTTGACGCAGCACTCGAGCTAAAACATCACGCCCATCGTAGGCCGATACGGCTTCGCGCCTGGTCGGACAAGGGCGCGGCTAAGAATTCTTGCGGCGCACAACCCGCGGACCGCACTGCCTGCTTGTATCCCACCACGTTTCCGCCCACTTCGCCCCGCAGGCCAAAGCGAAAACCATTCTCTCGGAATCCGCCCCCAAGCTAAGCACCGCCTCGGCTTTCTCCACGCGCCAGGGCGCCGGCAATGAGGTGGGCAACACGGAGCGGCTCGGGAAGCCTCCCCCAGAGGGTGGTGCGCGCAATCAGTTGCTTTGCCTCGTCGAGCGACAAGTTCCAGCGCTGGACATAAACCCCGCCCACCGGCTCCATCGGTCCGAGTCGCTCCAGTTGTTTCCACTTCGCCCAGCCACGCGGAAGTTTTTCGCACAAAGCTTGGCGCAATTTGGCCCAGTTGGGCTGCCGTCGTGCCACGACCAAGATCGGGCGGCGAAGCTCCGCGCCCAGCGCCGGGACGTCCACCACGTTAAAGCCAGCAAAGGTTACCCCCTGAAGCAACACCACCTGCACATGTTCGTAAAAGCGGGAGCGGCGCAGCAAGGTAGCGAACACTTCGGTGGCGTCTTCCCCGTCGCGCTCCACCGAGCCTAACAAAACACCGTCGAACCGAGTGGCGGCAAACACAGCGCCCACCACGGCAACGCGCCCGCTTTGGCGCCGGTGAAACGGGGCATCGTCGAAACCCACGGTGTTGGACAGCCGTCGCACTCGCCTTGCCTCTAACCTTTGGCAATCGACCAACTGTGTCCAGCAGGCTAGGGTCAGCCAGACGCGCTCGGGTCAATCTTCAGCAAGGGGATTTCGCCGTGACCATCCAGGCTGTCCCTGTCATGTACACGCCATCGTTCCCCTGATATGGCCGCAACGCCTCGAGCACGCTTTCACGCACCCGGCGTCGAAGCTCCGGGTCGGCCCCCCTTAGAACTTTTCCCGTGGGCCCCATCTGGAGCAAGAATTCTACGACTCCTTCCAAGGGCTCCCCAGCACCGACAACCAATTCCCGTCGCGCCGTGTGGAATTCAATGTTCTCGTAACCCGCGGCGGTTAAAATGCGGCGCACCTTGTCAGGATCGGCAAAGGCAAACGGTCCCGGGGCATCGGGATTCGGCAGTTCTACCTGGGGCAAGTGCTGCAAGGCCGCCATGAAGGGAATGGCCATCCACGGGTTTTCCGTCACAGCTTGCCAGCACACGAAAGCGAGTCGGGCTCCCGGACGGGAGGCCTCGAGGAAGTTACGGAATGCGGCAACAGGATCGGAAAAGAACATGACGCCAAAGCGGGAATACACGACGTCGAACTTCTTTGGCGGAAAGCGGTAGGACTGTGCGTCGCCACGAACGAACGTCACATTCTCCACGCCTTCGGATTCTGCGCGGCTCTTGGCGCGTTCCAGCATGGGTGTGGAGAGATCGATCCCGAGCACGTGTCCGCCCGGGCTTACACGACGCGCAAGTTCTATCGTCGTATCGCCGCACCCGCAGCCAACATCCAGTACCTTCTCGCCGGCAGATACCCGCGCAAGGTCCATGGCTTCGCGTCCGAGGGGCCCGATCTGCGCGTCGAGCAAGCGTTGGTAACGCACCCATTTTTCGCCAGCCTCGGTGTTCCAGTACTGCTCCTGTTCGGTATTGACCACGTCCATCCTAGGCCCTCCTCGACAGGGATCGTCGTTGAGCAAATTTGGTCGCCCGCTCGGGACCGCGTAGCTCCTTAGAGTTCCCTTCCGCTCTGCTCCAGGCACGTAGGGCAATCCTATTCGTGGAGTTCCGTACCCTGGCACCGCACGAGCTCGAAGTCCGCGCTGGCCTGCGAAGGCCACGTCGACCTCCGCAACCGCTTTGGAGCAGCTCCCAAAGAAAAGGCCCGCTCGCGGAAAAAGCAAGGATGGTTAGAGTCCGTCCTTGTCATTCCACGGCTCCAGCGCAGCAACAAATCTCGAACTTGCGCCCTCGCTGGTCATGCGGCCCACCCACGGGAGACTCGCTCGCCGCAGCGCTCCGCTACTCTGCCCAACCGTCCAGGCAGCCACGGTGATCCGCCAGTGCATTCCACCTCGCCACCATGCCTCAGTGTGCCACGCGAGCGTGGCGGCGGAACTCCTCGGCGCAGGCGTCTTCAGGGTCGAGTTGTACCGTAATGTGTGCAATCCCAAAGCGGTCGCGAAGCAAGAGTTGTACGCGCTCCAAGAGCGCGCGGTGAACCACAGAGTTTTGCACCACCAAATGTGCGGTGAGTTCGTACATGCCGGAGGTCATGGTCCAGACATGGAGGTCGTGTACGTCCACGACGCCAGGTAGCCCGCGCAACGTGCGCTCGATCTCAGCAAGGGAGAGCTCGCGGGGAGTTCCCATCATGAGGATGTCGAGTGACTCCCGAACGATGCGCCACGAACTCATCAGGATCAACCCGCCGATGCAAGCGCTCGCCAAGGCGTCGGCCCAGGCCCATCCGTAGAGATACATGGCAAGTCCGGCGAACAAGGCGCTCAGCGAGCCCAAGGCATCGCCCACCACATGAACCATCGCTGCTCGAACATTCAAGTTCGCCCCGGCCGAGCGATGCAGCACCCACAACACGGTAGCGTTTACCCCCAGGCCTAGCACAGCCACAGGAATCATCGCTCCAACCCACACTGGCGGGGGGCTCCAAAAGCGGCGGTAAGCTTCGTGCCAAACCAGCCCGACCACGAGCCACATGGCCAAGCCGTTGACAAACGCAGCAACAATTTCGAGGCGGTGATACCCAAAGGTCTTGGTCTCGGTCGGCGGGCGTGTCGCGAGCCACGAAGCCATCAGGGCGATGCCGAGTGCGCCCACGTCGGAGAGCATGTGCCCGGCATCGGACAACAACGCTAGGCTGTTCGTCCACCAGCCTGCCAACCCTTCCACGGCACAGAAGCCAGCCGTGAGGACCAACGCGCCCAGTAACGCTGCCGAACTGGGCGAGTTCCAAGGTTGTGTTTCATCCTTGCCCACGGCGCAACGTGTTCCTGTTGCCGAACCTCGCGCGGTCACTCCTCCTTGCCGCCCTGCCGCAACTGCCGCTTCCAATCGAGCACCCGTGCCTTCGCTGCCCACGCCTCAGCCTCGGCAACCTTCCCAGCTCGTTGGTAAATCCGCGAGAGGTTGGTGTACGCAAGTTCTTCCTCCGGAGCTAACTCCACAGCCTTGTGTGCCGCGGCAATGGCCTCGTCCCAAAGTTCTTTATCCGCCAAGGCCATGGAAAGTCCTTCCCACGCGTCTGCGTAATCCGGGTCGAGGGCAATGGCCGCACGGTAACGAGAGATCGCTCCATCGAGATCACCGGCAGCCACGCAATCGATGGCTTCGTCGTATAGCTCTTCAGCACTCGGCATGAGCTCGAACCTCTTTCGGACAACGATCCCATGCTACCGGAGCCTGGCGCCTCGCTCAACCGTAAGCGGACGAACCAACAGGCAAAGCCTACAGCCGATGCCTGCCGCATCGGGATCAGCGAGATGCGCAACACCCATCAATGCTTGCCGCATTGTCGCTGGATGCCGAAACTGCTAGCGAGCCTCACCGTTAGCGCTCTGCTGACCGGAGCAGGGCGCGTTCTTGTTTCATGGCGAGCGAACCCAGTGACTTTGAGCAAGCTTGCGCCCGCGTAGTGTCGCTCTCGGAGGCCGCTAGCGGCTCGGGGGTGGTACGCGTGCAGGGTTTGCGCGGAGGGGCGCGGAGTTTTTTTCTGCGCGAACTCGCTCGGGCCACGGCCCGTCCCCTACTGGTCGTCACGGAACATGCGGCGGCAGCAGAGACGCTCTGCGACGAGCTCAGTTGGTGGCTCGGAGAGACGGAGCACACGAACCCGACCGATCGGCGCGTGCATCTTCTGCCGGCCTATGATGTTCCGCCGTTCGAAGAACTGTCGCCAACGGGCGAAGTAGTCGCGCAGCGAATCTATGCCCTCTACCAACTGCTTTACGGCAAGGCACCCGTGGTGATTACCCCCGTCGAAGCCTTGCTGCAAAAAGTGCCTCCGAGGGACGTCGTCCGCCAGCGTTGGAAGTACCTCGTTCCCGGTGACGAGTTGGATCGCGATCGCCTGGTGCAAGAACTCGTGCGCTGGGGCTATCGGCGGGTGGAGCTGGTGGAGGACCGGGGCGATTTTGCCGTGCGCGGCAGCATCCTCGATATCTTTCCACCCGCGTATGCGTTACCGCTGCGCTTGCAATTGGATGGCGACTCCATTCACGAGCTTCACTACTTCGATCCGTCCACGCAGCGCTCGCTTCGCGAGGGTACCGACCTGTTGCTGTTGCCGATGCGAGAGTTCGATCACGATGCGCTGTTCTGTGCGGAGGTCATCCGCGAGGTCGAACGGCTCGCGTTTGCCAACGAAGTCGAACGCGAGGAACGGCTACGGCTCGTGGCCGGGCTCGAAAGCGGGGTCGCCTTTCCTGGCATCGAGCGGCTTTTGCCGCTGGCCTATACGCAGCCGCTGGAACCGCTTGGCGCTTACCTCCCAGGCAACACGTTGCTTTGTTTCGATAGTCCCAGTGCCATCGAGCTTGCACTCGAGGCGCAGGCACAAGAGATCCAGAAGCGTGCTTCAGCGAAGGCTGAAGCACACCAGTTCCTCGTTCCTCCGGAGAGGCTTTACCTCGACGCCAAACAGTGGCGGGAACTCTATGGGCGCTACCCCCGTGTGGAGCTCGAGGCTCTCGAGCTGTTAGTGCCTCCGGACGGGAGAGACCTCATCGCGATCCAGTGCCACAGCGTGCGCGAGGCCAGGATCGAGCGAGTTGCAGGACGCCGCGAGGTCACGTTTGCGCCCGCGGCGGCGCGAATCCGCGATTGGCTCCACCAGGCCTACACCGTGGTTGTCGTCAGCCATCAGAGTGCGCAAGCGACGCGCTTGCGTAACCTGTTGGAAAACCAGGGCATTGCTGTCCAGCAAGTCACCTCGGTGGACGAGGCGCTCGGGCTTCCCCGCACCAAGCGCGTGCTGCTCCTCTTTGGCCATCTCGGCGCCGGCTTTCGCCTGCCGGGGCAAAAGCTCGTCTTCCTCAGCGAGGGCGAGCTACTCGGCAGCGAACGGCAACGGCGGCGCACGCAGCGTGTGGATGTCGGCCAACTCTTGCGGAATCTGAACGAGCTCAAACCCGGCGATTACATTGTGCATCTCGACTTTGGCGTGGGGCGCTACTGCGGGCTCGCTCACCTGAACATCAACGGCATCGAGAACGACTACATCCAGTTGGAGTACGCAGGCAACGACCGCCTTTACATCCCCGTCGATCGCATTGGCTTGCTGCAAAAATACATCGGGGCGGATGGCTCGGCTCCGCCACTGGACAAGCTCGGGAGCACGCGATGGGCCCGGGTGAAGGCGAAGACCAAAGAATCCATCTTGGCGATGGCCAAGGAACTCATCGATGTGTACGCGCACCGCGAGGCAATGGAGCGCAAGCCCTATCCGCCTCCCGATGCTTACTACCGGCAGTTCGAAGCTGCCTTCCCCTTCGAAGAAACCGAGGACCAACTCCGTGCCATCGAGGACGTGCTGGCGGACATGCAAAAGCCAAAACCGATGGACCGTCTTGTCTGCGGCGACGTGGGCTTTGGCAAAACCGAAGTTGCCATGCGCGCCGCATTCCTCGCGGTCATGGATGGCCGCCAAGTCGCGGTGCTCGTGCCGACCACCGTGCTGGCGCAACAGCATCTCCACACCTTCCGCAAGCGTTTCGAAGGCTATCCCGTGCGCATCGAGATGCTGTCCCGTTTCCACTCGCCAAAGGAAAATGCCGCGATTATTGCCGGCTTGAAGGACGGCAGCGTCGACGTGGTCATTGGTACCCACCGGTTGCTGCAACGCGACGTGCAGTTTCGAAATCTCGGCTTACTCATCGTCGACGAGGAGCACCGCTTTGGGGTGCGCCACAAAGAAAAAATCAAGCAGATGCGCAAACTCGTGGACTGCCTGACACTGACAGCGACTCCAATCCCGCGAACCCTGCAAATGGCGTTTCTCGGCATTCGCGATCTTTCCGTGATCGAGACCCCACCCGTCGACCGCTTAGCCATCCGCACGTACGTCACTCGCTACGATGAGCACGTTATCCGCGAGGCTTTGTTGCGGGAAAAGGCGCGCGGGGGACAGGCGTTTTTCGTTCACAATCGAGTCCAATCCATCGAAATCCGCGCCCGGCAATTGCGGCAACTCGTGCCGGAGTGCTCGTTCGTCGTGGCGCACGGTCAAATGAACGAGCACGAACTCGAACGGGTCATGACCGACTTCATCGAGCGCCGGTTCGACGTGCTCGTGTGTTCCGCCATCATCGAATCCGGCCTCGACATTCCGACCGCGAACACCATTATCATCGATCGGGCGGATCACTTTGGGCTTGCTGAGCTGTATCAGTTGCGGGGGCGTGTCGGGCGTTCCCACGAGCGGGCTTTTGCCTACCTGCTGATTCCAGGGGAGCAGCTCATTACGCGGGAAGCCCAAATGCGCCTGCGAGCGTTGCAGGACCTCGACGACCTTGGCGGCGGTTTTCGACTCGCCACGACCGACCTCGAGATTCGGGGGGCTGGCAACCTTCTCGGGAAACAACAATCGGGGCAAATTGCCGCTGTCGGCTTCGAGCTGTACCAGCAAATGCTGTCCGAAGCCGTGCAAGAGCTACGGGGCGCGGTGGTGGAGGAGGAAGTCGAACCAGAAATCCATCTCGGAATTAGCGCCTTCATCCCCTCGTCGTATATGCCCGACGAGAACCAGCGTTTGGTGTTCTATCGGCGTCTGGCGCAAGCCCACAGCGTCGAGGAGCTTCAGGCGCTCGCAGCGGAGCTCGAGGATCGCTACGGACCCATTCCCCCGCCGGTGGATTCGTTACTCCGAGTGATGGACTTGCGCCGTGTGCTCAAACTTCACAAAGTGCAACGGCTGAAAGTGGCAGGTGACCGCGTTCACCTGCAGTTTCACCCCCAGGCCCCGGTGGACGTCGAGAGACTGCTTGCCCTCGTGCGTGCGGGCAACGGGCGATTTACCCTGCCGGCAGATTTTCAGTTGAGTTTTCTCCTTCAGGCGCGCGACGCCGACGGTCTGGTGGCAGAAGTCAAGGAAGTGGTGTTGCGCATTGCAAGCCGGCAACGGGAAACGGTAGAGGCCTCCTATGCCTAAACTGGATCGTTCCGCGAGTCGAACCGGTCTGCGCTTGTTTCACTCGGCCTGGGCCAGGCGTTGGGGTCTCGGAGTATTTCTGGCGTTCGCGGTTGCGGCCAAGGTGGCTAGCGCCGAACGGGTCAATGCTGTGCTCGCCACGGTAGACGGCGAACCGGTAACCCTTTACGAGGTGCGCCAGTTTGCCAAAAGCAGTTTGCGACTGCGGCAGTCGACGGGTCTTTCGCAGGCGGAGTTGTTGCGCGCGGTCATCACGGACAAAATCGTCGAGCGCGAGGTCCAGCAAAAGGGAATCATTGTCCGTGACGAAGACGTGGACGCTTACATCCGCTCCGTCAAGGAGCGCAACCGCATCGACGATCGCCAGTTGGAAGAAGCCCTGAGGGCTCAGGGCTTGGATCTCGCAACCTACCGCAAGCAGGTGCGGGAGGATTTAGCCCGTCAACAACTGCTTGCGCGGGAAATCCGGGGCAAAGTGACCGTCACCCCCGAAGACGTGCAACGCTATCTCGAAGAACACAAGGACGAGTATGCCGGGCCCGCGCGGGTGCGGATTGCGCACATTTTGTTCTCTCTCCCACCCGACGCCAGTGGCGACCAGGTGGCAGCAGTTCTGGCTCGTGCCCAAGAAGTACGCCAGCAGATTGCCAACGGCTTGGACTTTGCCGTAGCCGCCCAACGTTACTCTCAAGACAAGACCGGCCGGGAAGGCGGCGACCTCGGTTGGTTCAAGCCAGGAGAGCTTTTAGACGAGCTCGAGCAGGCGCAAGAACGGCTCAAGGTGGGCGAAGTGAGCGAGCCAGTACGAACGCGGTTAGGCATTCACTTGATCCGGGTGCTAGCGCGGGAGCAAGAAGGGCAGCTCGATCGTACGGCGTTGGAAGAAGAGATCCGCCAAAAGCTTTATAGCCAAGCACTGGAAGAGCGCTTTCAGCGCTGGCTGAGCGAGGACCTCTACAAACTTCACCACGTGGAGATCTTCGAGGAGTAAGCCAGCGATGCCCGATCGGACACAAGCCCCGGTGATCGCCATCACCATGGGCGACCCCGCCGGGATCGGTCCGGAAGTGATCCTCAAAGCAATTCGCCAGGCACGCGTGCGCCGTGCTTTGCAGCCCCTGTTGGTCGGGGTTGCCGACGTGTTCCATGACTGCGCCCGGCGCAGCGGGTGGCGGCTACGGTTGCAGGAATACGAAGCAGGGAAGCCGAGGGATGCCGACGCCGTGTGGATTTACGACATTCCCAGCGCGGCTCAGTTGCCTCGTCCCGGAACGCCCTTGACGCCGGCTGCACGAAAGCGCTGTGGCGAGGTTTCGTGGCGCGCACTGGTTGCAGCCGTGGATCTCGTCCAGCGAGGCGAAGCCGCAGCTTTGGTCACCGCCCCGATTGCCAAGGCCCATTGGGCGGCGGCGGGTTTGAAAGCTCCGGGTCATACGGAACTGCTCGCCCGTCTAGCGGGAGATGTCGCCGTACGCATGATGATGGCTGGCCGCCGCTTACGCGTTGTGCTCATGACCACGCACGTGCCACTAGCCAAAGTACCGCGCCTTCTGACGACGCAACTCGTCGGCGAGACCATCCGCATTGCGCATCGCGCTTTGCACGAGCAGTTCCATCTCGACTCGCCCCGCCTGGCCGTTGCGGGACTGAATCCTCATGCTGGCGAAGGGGGTCTATTTGGGCGTGAAGACCAAGAGATTCTCCTTCCCGCCGTGGCGCGGGCGCGACGACGGGGCATCGATGTGACGGGTCCGCTCCCGGCCGACACGGTTTTCTTCCACGCCTACCGAGGGATGTACGACGCTGTGCTTTGCCCCTACCACGACCAGGCGCTCGCTCCGTTCAAGCTCGTCCACTTCTCGGACGGCGTGAACGTTACCCTCGGGCTGCCGTTCGTGCGTACCTCTCCCGACCACGGCACAGCCTTCGACATTGCCGGGCAAAACCGTGCCGATGCCAGCAGCATGACGGCTGCTCTCTTGCTTGCCGCTGAGTTAGCCGGGCGCCAGAAAACGCGAAATCGTCAGGGAAAGTAAAAGCGCAAATCGCTCAGCAACCGGGACAAGGGGATTTGCCCGTGCGCGGGAACAACACTCGTATAAACCCAGCGTGAGCCGAACAAGGGTAAGAGCAACCGGGAAAGGGGACCGAGTGGGCCCATGGTCATCGTGACCAAAGGGAATGCACGGTGCTCCCAGGTGAAGGCTGCAACGCGCCACACGTCGTGGGGAGCGGTGGCCCACACGGCTAGCTTGACCACGTCGGCGCCGGCAGCGCGCGCCCGCTGGTACAGTGCTTCGAGCTCACGCATCGATGGGGTGCGCCGGAAGTCGTGGTAGGAAAGGACGATCGTACATCCTCGCTCCCGCGCATCGCGACACAGATCCGAGAGCTTTCCCACACTTCGGACCTCCACGTCGATCGCGGCCACCCGCGGCAGCACCGCGCGCCAAAGCTCGGCGCGAAGCGGGTCGGGTAGCTTTACCGCCCCTCCCTCTGTGGCACTTCGCACTGTGGCCAGCAACGGCCGCCCGAAGCGTTGCAGCTTGGCGGCCGTGCGTTCGAGATGAGCCGGGTCGCGACTTCCAAACTGATCGATGCGGAGTTCGAGAACATCGACACCTGGCCGGCAAAGCCGGCGTACCGTAGAAAGATCGTCTTTCACCGCCAAAATGACTTTGGGTCTTTCACCCGGCAGACCAACGAGCCTTTGCAGCGACGACGGTTTCTTGCTCTCACCCTTTTTCATATCCACAAGAGAAACCAGCACAGCTCGTACAGGAGAGGGCTCGAGTCATGCAACCCGCAGAACCCCAAGAGGGCCCGGTTCGAGTCGAGACCGGCCAAGGATCGCCCGTCGATGCGGAGGTGAATGCACTCATGCGCGCGACGGCCAGACGTGCTGCTTGGTTCTTCATCGGCAGCATCGTCTTTGCCCTCACCGTCGGCGCCACGCTCGGGGCGTTCCTTTGGTTGAGCTTAACCCTGCAAACCAACCTCCTTGGCAACTTGTCTGTCTTCCACGCCCGTAGCGCACATGGTTACGGGCAAGTGTTTGGCTTTACCGCGCTATTCGTTTGCGGCGTGGCCTACCACGTTCTCCCGCGGTTGAGCGGGCGGCCGTGGCGCGCAAGCTCGTTGCAGCGCATCGCACTCATCGCTTTGGTGGTTGGGGCCGGGCTCGGTAGCGTCGGTATGCTCATCGCTGCCGGCGGTTGGGTGATTTTGCTTGCGCACTTCGCGCTGGTGGTGGGCGCAGCGGCCTTTGCCTGGTCCGTCCGGCTGCAACTTCGTGGCAGTTCCGTGCAACCTGGGCTGTTGTCGGTGTATGTCCAAATCGGGTGCTGGTGGCTGGTTGCGGCCGCGGGCCTCCCCTTGTTGGTGCCCGCCTTGCGGGATCAGGCACGGCCGGTGGTTTGGGAAGCAGCGCTGTGGGGTTTTGCTGCAAACTGGATTTACGGAATGAGCTTACGAATTCTCCCTGCTGCCTTAGGTTTGGTGCGGCTGGAAGGCAGGGGGGGACCGGTCGTGTGCACCGTGCACCAACTGGGCGTGCTCCTTTGGTGCGCAGGAATGGCCGCGGGAAGCGGCTGGCTCCCGAGCGAGGTGGCTTGGCTCAGTCGCCCTGGTGCTCTTCTCCTCGTGATTGCCGGATTGGGGTTCGCGTATGGTGTAGGCTTTTTCCGCCCGCGGGCCACCTTAGCCCACCCCATGCCTGGCACGGAAAAGTTCTTGTGGACTGCGTATTTCTGGCTCGGAATCGCTCTCGCTTTTGGCCCACTCACGGTGGCCGTCACAGGCGGCGCCTTCGTCGGACCCGTGGCCGACTTTGCCCGCCACGCATTCACCCTCGGGTTTCTCACGCAAATGATCTTTGGCGTTTCGATGCGTGTTCTGCCGGCCGCAGCCGGGATTCCCATCTGGAGCGACCGCTTGCGCGACTACACCTATGGGCTTCTCAACGCCGGAGCATTCCTTCGCGCCGGAGAAACAGCGACGGCCTGGGGTGGAAGTACGGCTTGGTATCAGTGGTCTGCCCTTTCGGGCCCGGTGGCCTGGGCAGCCTTCCTCCTGTTCGCGGTGAACTTGACGATGAGTGTTCGCCAAGGGTCGGTAAAAGCCGATCGCGGCTAAAGTCGTGTGGAAACCATGGAAAGAAGGGCTGCCTTCTTCTTCCAACGCAAACCCGCAGCCTTGTTTCCTTGCTCCCATGGATGCGGCTTCCCCGGATAAACCAGTTCCAGCCAGTGAAGATCAAATCATGGGGCGTTTTCCAGCAAGGGGGGTAGCTCCTCGATCCGTTGTTGGATTTGGTCGCGGGCGCGGCGGAAACGCTCCAAAGCTTCCGCTTCGCTCAATCCCTCCAAGCCTGCGGCCGGGTCGTCAATGGGCCAATGCAACCTCTTGGCAGCATGGAGGTATACTGGGCAGACCTCCTCGGCGCACAAGGTCACGACGACGTCGAACTTGGTGCCGGCAAGCTCATCCACGTGCTTGGCCCGTTGCCCGGAAATGTCGACGCCGATCTCCTGCATGGCTCGAAGGGCCAGCGGATGCACAGACCGAGGAGCAGACCCCGCGCTGGCGACCACGACTCCGGGGCCAAACCGCGCGCGGGCCAGTCCTTCTGCCATCTGGCTTCGCGCCGAATTCGCCACACACAGGAACAAGATGCGTTTCGCGCCCATGGTGAAACCAGCTACCATGCGACGTCCGTCCCGGCGAGTCTCCTTGCGCGGCGCCAAGGTGTGCCCAGCCTTTGCGGAGCCGAGGCCATCGTCCTGCAACAGACCGGCCAGCGCTCGCCCGTAACTTGCCCCGTTCTCCAGCGGGATGGAGAGGCAAATTTGCTCATGCCGGAAGCAGTGATCCCACTGATTCGGCGGAGCAGGCAGATTTCGGAGGTAGAGATTGGAGCAAGAGAGAGTGGACCTTTCCTGCCAGAGAGGCCGAGGGATGAGGATTCACCGCGAGCCGGCCATCGGTTGAGCATCCAAAAAAGCGCGGACGCGAGGTAGGAAGACTATCTTTGCCCCGAGTCTACCCCAGTGTTCCCGGAAAGTGCGAGGAAGTGGGCAAGGCTTCCAAGGTCAGACTCGCTGACGGGAATTGCTCCGGCGGCAACCAAAGCTGGATTTTCCCCTTTCCAGCACAGCACTGGCTGGCCTCGATCCAGGGCTTGCAAGCAAACCCGTTCGATCTCTCCGCCCGGGCGGGCGTGCAAGACCAAGATCAAGTCGGCAAAAGCAGCGACGAGGGCATCGCGACGAGCGCCGTTTCGCGGAAGAGCATGATCGAGCAGCCGAAATGCGGAACACACCATTTGCGGCTGCTTCGCAAACTCGCGCGTAGGCGAAGGGGCGTAAACACACGGATCGCGCGAAAGGTCGGGCCCGAGCGCGGAAAACAGCCCTCGATCCAACACCACGATTCGCGGAGCCCCCGTGGCACGACTGGCCATGCCCACCAAGCGGTACGCAACCTTTCCCGTGCTCGTGACCAAGGTAAACCCCTCTTCGGCCGCACGTTGCACGACCGCGCTAATGGCCGGCATCGTGTCAGCGGTCGGGGTGCGCGAGTGTAGCACAGCGAGCACGGGGAAATCTTGGCAGCGCGCCTCGCCCACGGCAAAGAACACTGGCGGCGGGGGCGAGGCC
>FMJZ01005247.1_pt1 | contig 30434 bp, 25 predicted proteins | sample 1987881 | NCBI WGS metagenome assembly FMJZ01 (sample SAMEA4378227, study PRJEB15110) | soil metagenome | biome: soil; feature: Field; material: Soil | place: India | collected 2015-03-11 | depth 0 m
GATTAGGCTTTGTTGTCCCAACAGCAATGCAGCCACTCCAGACAGCACCCACAATCCCACAGCAGTTCCGAAAGCGATGAGAGTTTTCCTTTCAACTTTTGTCAGCGGAGTGCCTAACCGTTGCGCTGTCAGTGTGAACTTGTTCTCGCTTTTCAAACCTGCTCTCGCTCGTAACCTTGCTATGAGCATTAAGCAGACAAGCATTGCAATACCAACTGGTGCCACTGCCATCATCCATTGCAGGAAGCCGATGCGAACATTTGCATGCTCGGCGAAAAATCCCAAGCAGGTGTTCCGACTGGTGTGACAATTCCGCCGAGAGAAGATGCATAAGCGCAAACAGGCATCAATACCAACCCAAAATTTTATGGTTGCTTCAATTTTGCTCTCAACCCTTGAAATGTTTGCCACGCCAATGGATAGAGGGTCACCGTTGTCGCTGTGTTGCTCATCCAAACAGAAATTGCCCAAGCCGCAACCCCAAAACCCGTCAATATTCTGAAAGGTGTCTGCGCAACCCATTGCCTTGACAAAAGCCACTCCACCCATCGTCGGTCCAATTGGTGGGTTCTTACTGCTTCGGCGAGCAAAAGGGCACCGAGGAACAGAAAAATGATGGGATTGCCCAACGGTGCAAAGGCTTGTTTTGCGGGCACAATGTTCAGAACAGCACACAGCAACATCACCAGCAACGCTGTCACTGGTAAAGGCGACGCTTCTGTAACCCAGAAAGTGAGTGTCAAGGCTAAAAGAGCAAGAAGACGATATTGAGGTGGAGCAAGTTGAGCGGTAGCAAAAGCAAGAAAACGAACGCACTGACCCCGACTATCAAACCCCATCTTTGATGGCTTTGCAAACCAGTCTCGTTCGATTGCACTGGTTTCAAGCCTCTTCCTCGTAGATAGCGAATTCTCACTCCGCTATAATTGTGGCGGCGTTTTTTAAACCAACACCTGCACGAAGGAGGAATGAACTATGGCTAACGAACGATATGGCGTCGTCGCTTTTCGCGGCAACCCATTGACACTTTTAGGTCCAGATTTGAAGGTTGGAGAAAAAGCACCAGAATTTCGGGTTGTCGATACCGACTTGAACCCCGTATCTTTGCGAGACTTTGCAGGGAAATTCCTTCTCATATCGGTCACTCCCTCCCTTGACACCTCAGTCTGCGATTTGCAAGGGCGCAAATTCAACGAACTGGCAGCAAATTTGTCCGACGATGTAGTTGTGCTCAACATCAGCGTTGACCTGCCTTTCGCCCAAAAGCGGTGGTGCGGAGCAAACAACATTGATCGCATTAAAGTTCTAAGCGATTACCAAGAGCGAGATTTCGGACTCAAATACGGCGTGCTCATCAAAGAACTGAAACTTCTGGCTCGTTCGGTTTGGATTTTGGATAAAGACGGGGTCATTCGCTACAAGGAAATCGTGCCAGAAGTGACAAACGAGCCCGACTACAACGCAGCGATGGATGCGCTCAAGAAAATCGTTGGGTGAAATGAAAGGTGAAATCAGCAAGGAGTGGCTTCAGCCTTGACAAATTTTAATTCAATTGCGGTTGAAGCCACTCCCGCCTTTCTCCTTTTGGAGGTAGAGGTGCTTTGGTGAAATGAAGCCTGTGGTCCTTCTCTGCGGTTCATTCCCTGTGGTCGCTGAAAAACTTCTTGAGCGTGATGCGACGATAAAACGGGTCGCCATTGACCGCAACAAACTTCGTCAAGCCATTACCGATGCGGACGGTTTGATTTTGAGGAATATGCCTTATGTGGACGAAGAAATTTTGAACTGCGCTCAGAAACTTAAAGTCATCGGCAGGTTCGGCGTCGGTGTTGACAATGTTGATTTGGAGGCTGCGAGGAAGCGAGGAATCAGAGTAGTTTACACTCCAGGTGTTAATGCCGACACGGTTGCCGAACACACATTTGCTCTCTTGTTGTCGCTGGCGAAACGATTGCTTTTTTGGCACGATGCTTTGTTGAGGGGCGAGTATCGCTTGCGTTGGGTGGAGAAAAGTTTTGAGGTTCAAGGCAAGGTGCTTGGAATCATCGGGTTCGGGCATGTCGGGCGCGCCGTCGCTCAAAGGGCTAAAGCCTTCAAAATGCGATTGCTCGTTTATGACCTGTTCGTGTCACCAGAGATCGCAATTTCATTTGAAGCCGAAAGTGTCTCCCTGGAAGAACTCCTCAGCCAAAGCGATTTCATAACGCTCCATGTTCCCTTGACAGAACAAACCCGAGGGCTAATCAATCGTGAAAGGTTGGCGTTGATGAAGCGTGGTGCGTTTTTGATCAACACATCTCGCGGTGAAGTTTGCGATTTGGATGCACTTTACGAGGCGCTTCAAACTGGTCAATTGGCAGGGGTTGCTTTGGATGTTTTCCCGAAAGAGCCACCAGATGTTAATCACCCGATTTTTCGTCACCCGAATTTCATCGGTACACCTCATGTCGCCTCCCACACGCCCGAGACCCTTGACCGCATGGCTTTAGTGGTTGTTGAGCAAGTTCTGAAAGTGTTAAGGGGCGAAGACCCCGATTTTGCGGTTGTGTGAAAAACTGTTTGGTAGGTCGGGTCACTATACTTAGGCTGAACTTTCAATACGGCTCATCGAGAGATTTTCCCTCCCTGCTGTGTTGAATATGGGAATTAATTGGAGGACGGCTCTCTTGAGCCGATAAAAAATTGGCATGAAAAATAAAATTCGCCGTAGGAGCGACTTTAGTCACAACGAGTAACAGGGACATAAGTTCGAGGCTAAAGTCCCTCCTACAGAAAGGGCAAATCAGCAAGTCGGCAAATTTGTCTCACTGGAGAACGAGGCTCTCGCCGAGCCGAAAAAAGAAATTCGCGGCTAAAGCTGCTCCTACAGGTTGGGGTGAAAAATCAGCTTACTTCGGAAGTTCGCCCTCCAGCAAAGGAAAAATTTTTTCGGCTCCGATTTTTGCCTTTGGGAGGGCGAGGCTCCTGCCGAACCTTGGGCTGTAGGAGCGACTTCAGCCGCAACAAGTAGCAGGAACACAAGTTCGGGGCTAAAGCCCCTACTACGGTTGATGTTGCCATCGGCGCGTCAGGAGACGTGCCCCCGATTAAATTAGCGGGCATACTCAACGGCTCTGACTTCGCGAATGACCGTGACCTTGATTTGCCCTGGGAACTGGGTTTCTTGTTGGATTCTGGCAGCAATGTCTCTTGCCAGTTTTGCTGACATTATGTCGTCAATTTGGTCTGGCTGGACAATTACTCTCACTTCTCGTCCTGCTTGAATAACATAGGCTTTGTCAACCCCTGGGAACGATTTTGCGATGCTCTCAAGTTGTTCAAGTCTTCGGATGTAGGCTTCAAAACTTTCGCGACGAGCACCTGGTCTGGATGCGGAGAGGGCGTCGGCGATCAAAACGAGAATTGCCTCCACGCTTTGAGGCTGGACATCACCGTGGTGGGCGACAACGGCGTGAATGACTTCTTCAGGTTCACCGTAACGGCGGAGGACTTCCATGCCGATTTCAATATGGCTGCCCTCCATGTGATGGTCTAAGGCTTTTCCGATATCGTGAAGCAGCCCTGCTCTCCTCGCAATCTTGCTACTGACTTTCAATTCTTCAGCCATCATTCCTGCCAAGTGAGCAACTTCAACGGAATGGTCAAGGACATTTTGTCCGTAACTGGTTCGGAACTTAAGTCGCCCGAGCAATTTGAGCAGACCTTCAGGAAGATTGTCAACCCCAGCGGCTCTCGCTGCCTCTTGCCCCGCTTTCAAAATCCGTTGTTCCATCTCTTGCCTGGCCTTCTCCACAACTTCTTCAATCCGTGCAGGATGAATTCTCCCGTCAGCGATAAGCATTTCAAGAGCCAACCTTGCAGTTTCCCTTCGGATTGGGTCAAAGCAGGAGATGACAACCGCTTCGGGTGTGTCATCAACAATCAAGTCAACACCTGTCAACAACTCAAAGGTCCTGATATTTCGCCCTTCACGACCGATTATTCGTCCCTTCATTTCCTCGGAAGGGAGCGAAACCGTCGTCACGGTCATCTCCGATGCAACTTCAACGGCGCACCTTTGCATCGCTGTCGCGATGATCTTCTTTGCTCTTTCTTCCGCCTCTTGTTTGATCCGCTCCTCGGCTTCGTAAATTCGGCGTGCAATTTCTGCTTGAAGCTCCTCTTCAACTCTTGCAAGGACAATTTGCCTTGCCTGCTCTGGAGTCAACTCAGCAATCCGCTCAAGTTCTGCCTGAGCCTTTCGATGGAGTTCTTCAACTTCCCGCTTTAAGTTTTGGATTCTGGCTTCTTCTTGCCGGATAGCTTGTTCGCGCTGCTCAATCTGATTCATCCTTCTGTCAATTTGCTCCTCACGTTGGGACAAGCGTCGTTCCCATCTAATGAATTCCTCTTTTCGTTCCCGATACTCTTGCTCTAACCTTTCACGATCTCGTTGCAATTCCTCTCGGACGAGCAAATTGGCATCTCTCAGTTTCATTTCTGCCTCCCTCAATTTCGCTTCCGCATCCCTTTGCATCCTGTCCGCTTTGCTTTTCTCTTCGTCCAATTTCTGCCTCATGGTGTCTAAGCGTTGTTGTTGAGGGAGCAAAAGGGTCTTCCAAGCCCAGAAAACGATGCCTGCTGCTACAACAATTCCGATGACCAATCCAATCAGCAACGAAATCCACAATTCCATCCGTGCTCACCTCTCTTGAAGGCAGTTGCGATTTGGATGGATGGGGTCATTCAACTTCGGAGAGGTCACCGAAGGAACGAATAGCGGAGCGGATAGCGTTCAGTTCAAAGCCCTTTTGCATCGCTGCCCTAAAGGCGCGTTGAATCTCCTTTCGATCTGGATGAGATATACCTGCCAGACGACGCTTGATGTATCGCTCTGCCATCTGATACTCAACCTCATCCGTCCAGACTGAAAGGACTTCTCCCACGATTTCGTCATGGATGCCCAGCGATTTCAACTTGTATTGCACCTCAAATCTTGAATGAGGTTGATTATCTGACAGCGCGCTTTGAACGAATGCTTCCGCCATCTGACGGTCGTCAATCAACCCGACGCGCTTAAATCGGGCAACAACTTCCTGAGCAATAGAATCATCCCATCCCCTCGCTTTCAAGCGAGTTAACAGTTCTCGCTCGCTGCGAGGGCGGTAGCGCAATAACCTGAACGCTTCCGTTTTCGCTTTTTCTATCGCTTCAGTTTTTTTCGGTAAGGCTTTTTGCCTTCGATGACCTCTCACAATTCAACAACCCCATCCCTGCACTGGAACTGCCATCAGGTTTGTTTTTCGTGTGACAGTTTTTTAAATTTTCCTTCGTCAATTTTGCTTGGTCTCTCTTATTGGCAAGGGAATGCCAGCCTTTTCCCGAACGGCTCGGTCAATTTCCGCCGCAATTTCGGGATGAGCCTCAAGAAAGGCTTTGGCATTCTCCCTTCCTTGACCCAATCTTTCGTCACCGTAGATGAACCAGTTACCAGACTTTTGAATGACGCCGTATTTGACACCTGCTTCCAAAAGGCTGGTCGCCCAAGAAATTCCCTTGCCGAAGTAAATGTCAACAGTTGCGTCTCGGAAGGGTGGGGCGAGTTTGTTTTTGACAACCTTGATGTCAACTCGGTGTCCCACCGTCTCGTTGCCAACTTTGATTGGTTCGCCCCTACTTAACCTCAGTCTCACTGAGGCGTAAAACTTGAGCGCCAGTCCACCGGGCGTCGTCTCAGGGTTTCCGTAAGTTATGCCAATTCTTTGACGGACTTGGTTGATAAAGATGGCAGCCGTTCTGGATTTTTGGATTGAACCAGCAAGTTTGCGTAAAGCCTGCGACATTAACCTTGCTTGCAAACCAACATGAGATTCTCCCATTTCACCTTCAAGTTCCGCTTTGGGAACAAGCGCAGCAACGCTGTCAATAACGATGACATCAACAGCGCCACTGCGAACAAAAGCATCTGCAATTTCCAGTGCTTGTTCCCCTGTGTCGGGTTGAGAGAGTAACAACCTGTCAAGGTTAATTCCGACATTTTTGGCATACTCTGGGTCAAGGGCGTGTTCAGTATCAATGTAAACGGCAACTCCACCTAACTTTTGAGCCTCAGCGATGATGTGGTAAGCGAGAGTCGTTTTACCTGAACCTTCCTGCCCGAAAATTTCGGTAACTCTTCCTCTCGGGATACCACCGATTCCGAGAGCGATGTCAAGTTCAATTGCCCCTGTCGGGACAGCGTCTACCTGCAAACGGGAAGGCATCTCTGTCAACTTCATAATCGCTCCTTTTCCGTGTCTCTTCTCAATTTGTGCGATGGTTGCTTCCAACAACTTCCATCGTTCGTCACCCTTTGATGTGATGACTTTCCCCTCTTGCTCGTCTTCGGTTTCTGTTCTTTCCGATGACATAGGTTTGCGCGCCATTTTCCTTCACCTGCCTTTTCAGCCATCCCAAATTTTGAATGCCGCGAAGGCTTAAAGCAAGATGGAGTATCACAACAGAACATCGCCGATTAACCGCCTAATTAACTCTTCCAATTCCTCATCGCTGAAAAACCTCAATTCCAACACTCCACCTTTTCGTCCACGCCTTAACCTCACGGGCATCTTCAACCGCTCTTCTAAGATTTGCTGCAAAGCAATTAAATGCGGGTCAGCAGCACGGTCACGGCGTTTTCGCTTTCTTGTCAACCTTTGAACGAGCACTTCGGTTTGCCGAACCGAAAGGTTGAGTTTGAGAATCTGCTGAAAGGCTTCCATCATAACACCTTCGTCATTCGCACTAAGCAAAGCGCGGGCATGACCTTCGGTTATCGTGCCATCCCTTAGTGCCTGCTTGATTGGCTCAGGTAATCCCAAAAGTCTTAAGGTGTTAGCGATTGCAGCACGGCTTTTCCCAACTTTTTCGGCGATGACTTCCTGAGTTAGCCCAAATCTTTCCACCAGCACTTTATAAGCCTGAGCCTCCTCAAGTGGATTTAAGTCTTCCCGCTGCAAATTCTCAATAAGAGCCAAAGCCAAAAGTTCGTCGTCGGAGCAAGTTCGGACGATAGCAGGGATTTCAGTCAATCCTGCCAATTGAGCAGCACGCCATCTTCGTTCGCCTGCAACTAACTCGTAGCCGTCTTCTTTAGGTCGGACAAGGATTGGTTGTAACAAGCCGTGCATTTTGATTGAATTGGCAAGGGCTTGAAGTTCTTCATCTTGGAACTTTTGGCGTGGCTGGAAAGGGTTAGGGTGGATTGAGTGAATTGGCAAATTGGTCACCTTTTCACTCGTTGCCGTTGTCTCTCCTAAACCTGTTGGGATGAGTGCTTCCAGTCCACGCCCTAACCCGCGCCGCCGCATACCTTCTTCACCTCCACAACTCAAACTTTTCTTTTGCGGCGCCCGCTTCAATTGTAGCGCTACGCTAACCTCTAACGCAAAGAGTGGGGATGTGTTAGCATTGATTTGACGCGGAGGTGAATTCTGTGATTGAAACTTTCACCGAGACCGATTGGATGAAGTTGCAAGAAGAATTGCAAAAAGCACGCCTTGAAGCACAGCAACTCTCTTCTGCTCTGGCTGATGCGTGGGAAGAGTTAACTTTGCTTTATGAATTGGCTGATCAACTCAGAGGTGTCCTTGACATAGACCGCGCAGTTGAATTGGCACTTATGCACGCGACAGAAATAGTGAGTGTGGAAGGTTGCGGTGTGCTCCTCAAAAAAGAAGATGAATGGGAATTGCACGGCGTTATTTGCCTCACTGGGCGGGAAGAGTGGTTGCGATTTGACTTGGGGAAACAAATTGCTGAGGACGCTTTGAAGAGGAGACGAAGTTTTATTGTCAACGATATCCTTCATCATCCCCAGTGGGGAGAAGCAGCGAAAATTTTCGGAATCTTCAACGCTGTAGTCGTTCCCCTCAACCCAGGCGGACACGCACAAGGTGCTTTGATAGCGTGGAACAAAAAGAAGGGAGAGTTTACCTCTGGCGACCTAAAGTTACTTTCAACTATCGCCGCTCAAACCGGAGGTGTGATGGAGAGCGCTTTTCTTTACCAACGACTCCAAGAGACCTTCAGAGGGGTAGTTAGGGCAATGGCTGTCGCAGTTGACGCCAAATCCCGTTGGACTGCCGGTCACTCTGTACGAGTGACTCGCTACGCTGTGGAATTAGCCCAAGCAATCAAATTGTCTGGGAGCGAGATAGAAAAAGTGAACCTATCTGGGTTGCTTCATGACCTGGGGAAAATTGGTATACCAGACGCAATCTTGGACAAACCAGGTAAACTGTCAGAAGAAGAGTGGAAGGTGATGAAGCAACACCCCATCATCGGCTACGAGATGCTTAAAGACATATGGCAGTTCAGAGGGGACGTTCTGGATGGAGTGTTATACCACCACGAACGAGTGGACGGAAAAGGATACCCGTTCGGACTCAGGGGAGAGGAAATCCCGTTCATGGGGAGACTTTTAGCAATAGCGGATGGTTTTGACGCTATGACTAGCGACCGCCCCTACAGGGCTGGAATGTCGAAAGAGAAAGCATTGGAAGTGTTGACAGAATTTGCAGGCACACAATGGGACAAGGAACTGGTGAAAGCATTTGTTGACATGCAGAGAAGGCAATGAGGTGTGAGGGAATGGATGTCGTTCGTAAAGGAAGGCTGCAGCCTGCAAAATCACGACGCCTCATTGTGCTAATGAGCGTTTCGGTGTTGTTAATAGTTTGTCTCATCGCAGTGTTGCACTTCGCTACAGCACCGAGCCTAGTGGAAAGCGATTACCATCGCATTGATACTCCTGTATACAGGTGCTTGGCCTGCCATTATTCCGGGAATACAGGTCGCAAGATGAAGCACCGAAAAATCAACTTTTGCTTCCCGTGCCACCGACTCCGCAAGTCGGAGCCGCAAAAGTTAGTTCAACCACTTCGCCGTTAGGCTCGGTTTCAGAGAAAATTTGGGCTCGAAAGACATAAACCTTAACTTTCCCTCTCCGCCATGCATCTTTTGGCAACCCTGCTTTCAAGCAAGTTTGTTCCAAAAAGGTCGTCGCATTAAACCCGTGTTCTACTGCAACTTGTGGAAGCAGTAGACCGCGCTGCCAGTCAGATTCAACAATCAAACCGTCACGACTGATAACGATTTGCGAAGGATACTCCTTCGGGTCGGATACTTCAACGAGTTGTGGCGGAGTCAATACACTCACTTCAACCATCAACTTGTCCAATTCATCCGCTTCCACTGGTGGAAAACGAGGGTCGCGGAAAGCAGAGTTTATTGCCGACTCAACCGTCGCTTCAACGAGTGGTTTAACAGGGTAAGGGATACCGATACAACCACGAAGTATTTTCTCCTCTCCTACTTGTTCGTGAAGTGTCACAAACACACCTCGCTTCTCCTTCAGAACCTCGTCAACATCTCCTGACACTGACGGAAACTCTCCTGACTGCAAGACCGAAGAAATCGCCTTACGAGCCAACTTGACTAAAAATTTCCCTTGCTCCAAATTCAACAACACTGCGACCACCTCCCTTTGTGGTCGCTACCACGCAACAAAAACCTTCATTCAAAATGGTAACACAAAACATCCTTATGCGTTGACCCTTTGGTTCAACGCCGAAATCTTCGGAGAAATGAGAATAAGTCAGAGGACTGTTTGCGGTGTTGACAATTTTGTGCTGGTAAATTTGTCAATCCCTTGTCAATTCGTCTGCCAGGGAAAATCGGCACATCTGGGGATGCACCGTCGAAAGAAATGCTGAAGGTAAATTCGTTGTATCTGGAGGGCAGCCCTCCTGAGCCGCCGAAAAAATTGGCATGAGAAACAAAATTCACTGTAGGAGCGATTTTAGTCGCGACAAAAGGTGGTAGGAGCGGCTTTAGCCGCGACGAATAACAAGAACACAAGTTCATAGCTAAAGCCCCTCCTACAGTTGATGTTGACATCGGCTCGTCAAGGAGATGCGCCCTCTGAAAACTGCTTAGATGGATTTCGTCTCTCAACTTGGTCGTTCAATCTCAATCACGATTCTCCCCTTTCGGAAGACTCTGATCGTTCCCGTTGAAGCGGAGACAGTCACAGCGATTGAGTTAGTCACCGCCGTAATTCCCGCTGCTGCTGCGTGACGAGCCCCCAAACCCATCGGCAATTCTTCATGCGGGAAACCTGGATGCAAGAAAGCACCTGCCGCTTCTATCACTCCATCGCCACGAATGAGGAAAGCACCGTCAATGGCACAAAACTCTTTGATTGTCTCAATAAGGCGGGGGTCAAGGATGTTCCGTTCTGACTCGTCGTAACCTTTGAAGGGATTGAGAACGAGTTGAGTTGTATATCTGCTGACATTTTCGTAATCGCCGACGACGAACAAAGCCCCTAAGGGTTTGCCTTCACGACCTTCAGCAGCAATTTGAATTGACAACTCCAATACTTGCTCAAAGACTTCGGGATTCACATGTTCTGTCAAGAGTTGGTCGGAAACAGTGAAAAGTTCGAACTCGTCCCGAACCTTAAGCAAAAGCAAAGTGTCTAACCGATGGGCGTGAGGGGGACCCGCAAGGCAGACTAAAGAGTCATCGGCATGAATGTTGCCTTGCGCCATTCCCAAAATGACTGCAAGTTTAATCTGCCCCATCCGGGGCAAGCGAATTGCGGGAAGTTCAATCGTGCTCTTGACAGAGTTCTTAACTTCTTCAGGCAGTGAGCGTGCGGATGTTGCCAAAATAAAAGATGCTTTCGTTAGCCATTCTTGCAAAGTGGTGAATAAAGGCGATTCGGCGCAGACAAGGATGCTGCGCCCTGTTCCTTGTTTCACCAACTGACACGCCGCGTTGAGAAGTGCTTCTGTTGGATCGGAGAGGTCTTCCGCTTCCTCGCGGCGTGGTTTGCGTTTTTGCTCTTTTTCTGGCATTGACTTGACACCTCATTGGTCAGTGAGTTGGTGATGCGAAGAAGTTCTTTCCAAACGGTTTCTGTCAAATGCTATTGAAGACCTGCTGTATCAAGATTTTAGCAGTCTCGTTCCTTTGGGGCAACGCTTGACACAAAGCGGCATTATACTTTTGAATGGTGTCACGAGAACCTTGATAACATGGGGCAATCAACGGAGTGTGATGAATCAATGGCAACTTTGAGAGTGGTTGGGGGAAGGCGGTTACAAGGTATAGTTGAGGTTAGCGGTAGCAAAAACGCTGCTTTGGCGCTGCTACCGGCAGCACTCCTTTGTAGGGGTTATGTCAACTTTTACCGAGTTCCCGACATCATTGATGTCCACATTTTGCTTGACATCTTGAAGACACTCAATGTCGGTGTCCTTTTTGAAAACGAAGCAGTTCACCTTGACACAACTCATTTGACACCTTGCCCCCTTCCCAATGGCTCAGTTGCACAAATTCGTGCTTCAATCTACCTTGCAGGCGTTCTATTAACCCAGTTTGGTGAAGTGACAATCGGTTTGCCTGGAGGCTGCCCTCTCAGCAGGCAAGTTGATTTCCACCTTGACGCTTTCCAAAAAATGGGTGCTCATGTGTCGCTGGAAGGAGAAATCATCAAGGCTACCTGTCCCAAAGGTAAACTTCACGGTGCAGTCATTGAACTTGACCCAAGATGGCGAAGCGTAGGAACAACTGTCAATACAATGCTCGCTGCTTCTTTGGCCGAAGGTGTGACCTTAATTAAAAACGCAGCAATGGAGCCTGAAGTAGTCACTTGCGCCCGCTACCTGAAAGCGATGGGAGCGAAAATTTCGGGTGAGGGGACTCCAATCGTGAAAATTGAAGGAGTAGAGCAACTCTCACCAGCAGATTGGACAGCTATCCCTGACCGAATGGAAGCAGGAACTTTCTTGCTCGCAGGTGCAATTACTAACGGTGAAGTGACAGTCGTTGGGGTGCCACCAGAGTGGCTCAAACCGTTCTTGCAGAAACTCGTGGAAGCAGGGGCTGAAGTTAAAGTTGATGATGATCGTATAACTGTTGCGATGAACGGTCGTCCTCGCCCAATCACCATCGTGACAGAACCTTTCCCCGGTTTCCCTACTGATCTTCAACCTCCTACGGGTGCTTTCCTTGCCCGCTGCGATGGCGTGAGCCTTATCGTTGAAACTATTCACCGTGACCGCCTGCTTTATTGGGATGAACTTGAAAAGTTGGGTGCTAAGGCTCGTGTAGAGGTTGCCGATAATCCCAAGCACTTGCCCTGTTTGGCATGGGTCTTTGGTGTCCCTGAACTCCACAGAAATGAAGTCGTTGCGCCTGACTTAAGGGCGGGTGCCGCACTACTCTTAGCGGGTCTGAGTGCCGAGGGTGAGACCATCATCCATCAAGCCGAAAAAATCCAGAGAGGCTATGCACACATTGTTGAAAAATTGTCAAGCCTCGGTGCAGAAGTTGACATGTTGATGGAAGAAACAGCGCAGGTGAGCAACCATGTTGGGACGAAGTTTGGGTATTGACCTCGGGACAACTTGTGTGAGGGTTTTTGTCAAGGGGAAAGGAATCGTTTTAAAAGAACCGTCCGTAGTCGCCGTTGACCGTAAAGGTAAAATCCTCGCTGTCGGCGAAGACGCAAAACGGATGATTGGAAAGACACCAAGCACCATCACTGCACGCCAGCCTTTAAGGGACGGAGTCATCGCTGATTACACCACAACTGCTGCCATGCTGAAACACTTCATCAGAAAATCGTGCGGTCCTTGGGTTCTGTTCAAGCCCGAAGTGATTGTCTGTGTCCCTGCGAAAGCGACAAGTGTGGAAAAGCGAGCCATCGTTGACGCTGCAATAGAAGCGGGGGCTCGTCGAGCATTCCCAATTGAGGAACCGATGGCTGCAGCAATTGGAGCGGGATTGCCAATCACCGAACCCGGCGCAAATGTAATCGTAGACATCGGCGGTGGAACAACCGATATAGCGGTCATTTCGTTAGGTGGTATAGTTGTCAGCGATTCATTGCGTGTTGGAGGCATCAAGATGGACGAAGCCATTGTCAAGTATGTCAAGCGCGAATACAACTTGCTGATAGGCGAACAAACTGCTGAAGAAATCAAAATCAAAATCGGATCAGCTTACAAACTATCGCAGGAATTGGCTATGGAAGTTCGTGGTCGCGACATGGTCACAGGTTTGCCCAAGACTGTTCGCATCACTTCCGAAGAAATTCGTCAAGCCCTCTCAGAGCCTGTAAGTCAGATTGTCAACCGAGTCAAGGCTGTTTTGGAGCAAACCCCTCCCGAGTTGGCGGCGGAAGTCGTCACTTGCGGCATTGTCCTAACAGGTGGCGGAGCACTCCTTCGAGGTATGGACAAATTGCTACAACTTGAAACGGGTGTTCCCGTCCGTGTCGCCGATGACCCAATTTCAGCCGTCGCCCTTGGAACAGGGTTAGCCCTTGACATGCTTCATGTTTTGCACCTTGATGGAATGTAAAAACCTAACCTTGACAAAAAACTTAGGACGAGGGATGGCAAATCGGCAGGCTGGGCAGTTCGGCAAATTGGAAATTCGGCAAATCGGCAGTTCAGCAGATTGGTGGCATCAGATCTTATCCTTGATGTCCGTTAGCTCAGCACCAAACTTCACCTTGACCCAAACTAAAAGAAAAGGGGCGCCTTAGATTGGCGCCCCTTTTCGGCTTAATAAGGGGAAACTTTCAAAGTTTTTACCTCTCAAGCAATGCAGAAGCCTTCAGCCGCTGTAAGTCCGCTTGCAAGATTGCTCGGATTTGCTGGCGAGGCATTCTGGTCAACAAAGTCTCAGGAGCAATTCGTGGGACACCGATGGAGTCAAGTTCAAGATTGGCGATATTGATAAGGTGGCGGGTGTATGGTGGGTTGTGGATGCCGAAACTGGCATCACGCAAGACGAAGTAGTAGTTGTGGCGGGCTCGCTTGACTTGTATCGGAATGCGACCTTGAATTGTCCGAGAAAGGGTTTGCTTTTCAGCGGGAACAAGTGCCCAGTAGTTCCACAAGTCGGGATCGTTATCGGGTTGACCATCTCTGTTAAAGTCTTGCTGTCGTGCCCAGTTCTCCATCCGAACACGGAGGGCGTAAAGGTCAAGTTCAATTTTTGACCTCAGTGCTTGGGCTCGGTAAGCATCAGCAGGTGTGTGACATGGAGCGCATCCGACATCGTAACTGACTTTCATTGTATGGCGTCCATTGGGCATATGGCAATGGGTGCATTGTCCCTTTACAGTTGCGTGCTCCATGTTGCGGACAACTGGTCCTGTTCCTTCAACGCCCCCAATCCCCATCAGCATGTTGAACTGATGGCTATAGTGCATGTTGGGGCGAGCAGTGCCAGTCTCAAGGGCAGAATCCGACGGGTTAGGGCCACGACCGTTGTGGCAGGAAGCACAAATGTGGTTGAAAGTCGTGTGCTGCTTGGGAGGAGTGCCGGGGGCGATGTCCGTTGTATCGGTGCTTTCAATAGCGCGCCGGAGCATCGATTGCTTACCTTCTTTTGTCAAGTAGTTGGTGTTGCGGTGGGGATCATGACAAGTCACGCAACTTGCCGTCTCGTGACTGACAGGAACATAAGCCATCAATTGGTCATTAGTCAAGGCGCTAATTACAGCATCAATTTCATCACGAGTCTTGCCAATTGCCAGTTTGAAATCAACTTGCTCAACTCGGAAAGGAGAACTGTGACAGCGGTAACAGACATCGACATAGAGGCGAGGGTTGCTCCCGACGAAATTGGGGTCAGAGAGTTCTCCAACCATTTCAAAGTGCTTGGAGCGTTTATGGTCATCATAGGATGGTCCATGACACTGACCGCAAACAACTGAACGAGTGATATTGGGGTAAGTCAGGATGTTGTCCTCGCTTGGCGCTTCGGCGTGTTTGCTTCCTGGGCCATGACAATGCTCACACCCGACGTTTGCCTTAGCATGTCTTGTCTGGCTCCACGAAACATAGATAGGCTCAACTTGTTCTTGCCTACCACCGTGACAATCGGCACAGCGTTCAGAGCCGACAAAAGTTGCACCCCTTTGCCCCTCAGGCAAAAGAGCGAGGAACTCCGCTGTTGGAGACGGCGGCCCCTCTGGAGTTGGGGCAACTTTCACCGGACCTCCCCCACCACCGCAGCCGTAAAGGGCGAGAAGCCATGCCCCGATAACAGTGACAAGACTTGCGGTGATGATCCAACTCAACCGTTTCATTTTTCATCGCCTCCTTGCACTATGTTGGGTTTATACTCCCATGCGCTCTAAAACCTCGCACTTCCTGAAACCATAACGACAGTCGCATCGTAGTCCATCAAGTCAACAACTCGGTCGCGGTAGCGCCAAGGAGCAACTGTCAAGGCAACCTCATATCCTGCTGGGAATCGGTAACGCAAATTCGCTGTGAGGAAGCGACCTCGGTAATTGCCGTCATGCAGAAGCAATGGGTTATCGTTGTTGGTCACGAACTCGGTGAAGGCAGCGGACAGGAAAGTGCGTTTGTCGATTGCCCAAGAAAGACCAATGGTAGTTGCCCGGCTATTAGGAACAAAATTGTCAAGGGTTGGAAACTGAGTCATTTCGCTTTTCGCCTTCCACGCCTCATAAGCATACTCGGCGAACAAGTTCAATCTTTTGCTGGCTTGCCATGAACCGCCAAGAGTGAGGGAGTTGGTCGTCAATTCAACTGCTCTGATGTCGTTGTCCCAACGGCGATGGGTCAAGACGAGGTAACCGTTGAGAACAGGCGATCCTCCTTCCAACTTGAGTTGAGCGAACCTTCGGTCGTCCCAGAAAAGTTGCCTTGGATCGGTCGTTACCATTATTGGTGGATGGGTCAAGTGTTGAGTGCTGCCCCTCAAAGTCAAACGCCATTGAGGTGCAACACGACCAGACAAGCGAACTTCAAAAGTCCTCCAACGGGGAGTGTCAACGAATGTCTGGTCCTTCCTCAACCGTTCTGCCTCCTGCTGCCTAAAGCCCAAATTGATGTTCCAGCCGCGCCAACGATGAGCCAAGTTGGCTACTCCAATTCGTCGCTCCCTGACCCAAGCGTTTTGCACAACTGGCAAGTCCAATTTGTCGCGGCGAATTTGCAAAGATAGGTCGGTGACAGCCGAAATCACCCAGTCGGCATTCAAAGCCAGCGTCTCAACATCTGCGCTGGGGCGACCAGGCTGTTTAACCGAGAACCGAACGATTCCACCTTCAAGCCCGAACTTTGAATTCGGCTCCCACAAATACCGTGCGTTCCATCTCTTGACAAATGTGTCGGGACGGATGTCCGTTCGGTCAAAGTATCTCCAGTCAGCGTAGCCTAAACTCAGTTGAGCATCCCCAACTTTCCCCTCGGCAACTGCGTCCCAGTAACGAGTCCGTTGATAGTAAGGCAACTTGGGGCTTTCAAAAATTCGGTCTTGACGATCCATGCGATAACGGACAGAGAGGGCGAAATCGTTGGTGAGCAGGTATTTGAGCGCACTCTCTTCAATTTCCCGCTTGCTCTCGCCGATCAAAAAGTGCGTCGGTTCGTAAAATCGGTTCCTGCTCACATTGAACTCAAGTCGGGCACGACCGAATAAGGTGTCAAGGTTTCCTTCTGCTCCATAGTCATCTTCACCCAAACCTTTCAGAATGAACTGACCTGCATCGCTGGATGGGAACTTGAAGGTCGGTGTGTAACGGATGGAACGAAGGAACAGGCTTCTCGGCGGCGTTGCATATTGTCGGAACTTGTTGCTGTTGCCATCAAGGGACCAATGGCTAAAGCCCACCTCAATTTCTGCTTGCTGGGCGAAAGCGAATGTAATCGTCACCGCCATCAAACCCAACACTACACCCAACAACCTCATCGCTTTTCACCTCCAAAAAACGAAGTGGTAAAATTCCCTGCGAGGTGAACGCAATGCGAACGCCCTCGGTTTTGCAAAGGAAAGGTGTAAAAGAGGCGTTGCAACGGTTCGGTGGAGCAAGTTTCCAAGTTGCTCCAAGTGGAAGCGGCTTTGCTTGTGCAGGGAGACGAAGGAAGGGAAGTGCATGTGGTCGCTGACCAATTTTACTTGGGCTTGGTGGATGCGGTCGCTGAGATAGAAGGGCAGTCGATTGATGAATTGGGCGAGTTGAAGTTTCTTTCCCATGTCCTGTTTCGGCAAGGACGACCTCTGAGTGAGTTCTATTCTCCGAGCACACTCTTCCTGTTCCAGAGGTGAGAGATTATGCCGAACGAAAATTTGCATTAGCGACAAGTGCGACACAATTTGACTTTTCTCCAAAGTTTTTACGAACCCACTGCGCCTTACGCTGATTGGGCAGTGACTGTCGCTTTTTACGCCGCTGTTAACGCTGTTGAAACGGTTTTGGCACAGCAAGGTGTGCACAGCCGAACCCATACAGAGCATCACAGTCATGTGCGCAGGCTGTTCCCACACATACGGACGCTTTACTATCGCTTGGACACTTTCAGCCGCCAAGCCCGCTATGATGGCATCTACTCTTTGCCTCATTTGTTGCGTCAACTTGTTGACCACGACTTAACCACCGTCCTGAAATCGCTGGGCGTTGCTTTGTAACGCCCGAAAAAAATTCCGCGTAATAGTTACGGTTGTCTCAGCCAAACATCGGTGTTTGAACCATGAACTGCTACATGGCAGCCGACATTCCAGCAACTTTGACCTGGATAGTGATTGTTGCCTTTGTCTGTGTGGCATTGGTTGCACAAACCTCGTGAAAAGGCTTTGAGAAGACGAGGATTGTGTGAACCATGAGGGCGATGGCATTCAACGCAACCTTCACTCGTCCAACCAGCAACGGGGTCGTGTTCAAAAACGAAAGGACCAGACTTCTCCGCATGGCAAGTGACGCACATATCCTTGACAACTCTCATCCTTTTTTGAGAAGCCTTGCTGGGATGGACATCGTGGCAATCACTGCAAACCATGCGACCTTCAGGAATGGGGTGATGGAAGTTGAGGCGAAACTCGTTGACCTCCCGTTGGTGACACTGACCGCACAAGGTCACTTCATCGGTCTTCAACAAAGCCTTCGGCTCAGGTGCAGTTGCAAACAAAGGTGAAGGGAAAAACTTGGACAATTTCTCTCTGTTTCCTGCGTTGCCCTTTTCGTCCCGATGGATTTGATGGCAACTTGTGCAAGCGACATCGGATTGAGCGTGGGATGTGCGATGCCATTGTGAAAGTCGCATCGTGTCGGCATGGCAGCGAAGGCAAGCTAGGGAAATTTCTTTCGGTTTGGATTTTGAAAAACTGACAACTTTTGTCAAGTCCTTGACATCTTCAAGGTGGATTTCGCCTGGACCGTGACAAGCCTCGCAACCTCTTTTTTCAACAGGCAGTTTGGGATTGCGGACATAGAGGGCGTGGGGTGATGCATTGAAGGTTTGGGCTTGAGTCTTATGGCATTGAGCGCATTCCTTTTCACCGATGTAAGATTCCGTTGTCGCTTGCGCAAACAGATTTAGTGGGAAAGGTTGGCTCTTCTTACTTTGCTCCTTACCAACCCCAACAGCCAAAGCCCAAACCAACATCAAGGCGACCGTTGACATTTGCCACCGCCGCATTTTTGACCTCCTCCTTTCTGGCAAGAATAAGCCCGCTCAACCGATGATTTGTTCACTGAATAGGGAGTTTGGTCTCAAACAAGACTTTTGCCTTATCGTCGGGCAAATCCCTCGCAGACTTGTGGAGCACCTTGACAATTGCCTCTCCCTTCTTGCCTTGAAGGGGAATTGCAATTTCCCTCGTTTCGCCTGGCTTCAACCGAGTGTCAGAGCCACCTCTTGCGCGGTCATCGGCGAGGAGAGCTTGATACTTGAGGACTTCCTGCCCGCCATCAACAACCCTGACATCAACGATGGCGATCACATGGTCAATGCCTGTTGGGAAGTTGTGACCAACTTCAACGCTTGTCAACTTGACAATCAAATTCCCACCGTCCACCGCAGTCTCAACTTTTATGCCTTTCTTGAACATTTCAGGGGTTGCCCCGGGAAATGTATGGGCATAAGTTTCTGTTTCCTTCCCGGAAGTGATGGCAATCTTTCTGGTGACTTTCGGCATGTGGCAACTCACGCAGGATTGTGGGTCATTTGCCCACTTTGTTTGTTTCCACTCATTAACGGTTCCGAACTTAGCGTGGCAAGTAGCACACATTTCAACGGTCGCAAATTTCTCGTTCTTGACAGTTGGATGGGCATCGGTGACGCGACCGACGCGACCGTGCTGGGCATCGTTAGCATCTTGGTGGCAGGAGACGCAATCAACCCCAAGTTCAACCATTTCCTCCCTTAACTTCGGCTCCTTGCCAAATCCTGTTGCCAGAATTTTGTCAGGAGCGTGACAGTGCAGACATTCTTTTTGCGAGCGGTTGTTAGTCGTCAAAGCGAAAGTCTCACTCGTCCATGCTTTCGCATGTTCCGATTTTGCCCATTCAATTGCTTCATCCCTGTGGCAGACTTGACAGCGTCCTCTGACACGCGGGACTTTCTCTTTTTGCTCCTGACCAAAAGGTGAAGTGGTGAGCGCCGATGCCAACAGAACGGCTCCCAAAAACGCTGCACTCCATTGCCAGAACCGACCTACCATTTACCTTCACCTCACTCTTTAATTTTGACCGTCTTTTTTCGGTGTTATGTCGGTGAAACCCTGACATTTATACCTTCCCTCTCATCAACTTTGCTTCTCTGAAAATCCTCATTGGCAAGTGAAGTCAAGTGTGACACACAGTACACCTCACGCCACTTGCCAACCTTGAGGGACGAACAAACGCGTGAACTGGTCAATGGCGTATCTATCCGTCATGCCTGCGATGTAGTCGCAAACAAGACGAGCAAGTTCCTTTTGACTCAGTGACTTCTTGTCGGTCGGACCGATGGGTAGGTCATCTGGGTGTTGCATGTAGTGGTCAAAGAGTCGTTCTATGACAACCCAACATTTATCGGCTTCTGCTTTGACTTGTTTGGCGTTCAAGTAAACATGCTCAAACAAAAAATCCTTCAAGTCGTTGAGTGCCTTTAGGACCTTGGGGCTCATCTTCAACTTGCCATCGTCGATACCCTGCTCAACGATGTCCCAAACAAGAGTCGTAATTCGCTGCGAGTGAGTTCGCCCCAAGACATCCAGAATGGACTGAGGGACATTGTCAAGGGTCAATATGCCAGCACGAATGGCATCATCTAAATCGTGATTGACATACGCTATTCGGTCGGCGATGCGAACGACTTGACCTTCAAGGGTTGATGGTACGTGCTCTTCCCTCTCATCGTTGTCCAAGTCCAACGCCAAGTCTATTTGCCCTTTAGAGTGGTAGCCGATGCCATCAAGAACCTCGTAAGTCAAATTTAATCCGCGTCCATCATTTTCCAGAACCTCTACAACCCTCAAACTTTGCTCGTAGTGGCGGAATCGTGATTCAGGGTCATATTTTCGGTAGGCAGCATCCAGCGCTTCCTCTCCCTCATGTCCGAAAGGCGGATGTCCCAAATCGTGACCGAGCGCAATTGCTTCTGCCAAATCTTCGTTAAGTCTCAAGGCTCGGCAAATGGTTCGGGCAATTTGTGCGACTTCAAGAGTATGAGTCAACCGAGTTCGGTAATGGTCACCGCGCGGGGCAATGAACACCTGAGTTTTGTGCATTAGCCTTCGGAAGGCTTTGCTATGCAAGATGCGATCACGGTCGCGTTGAAACTCGGTGCGAATAGGGCATTTGGGTTCGGAAACCTTTCGCCCCTTGCTCAAAGCACTTTTTGCTGCATATGGTGAAAGCCATTGCAATTCCCACTGCTCCGTAACTTCACGAGGGCACATGCCTTTTCACTCCTCTCGCTAAATGCTACAACTTGACAGGATGCAAGGTTGAATTTTCCTTTCGGCAGTTCTCCCTAAAGCGAATCTTTTGATACGCCGATTTGTTTGGCTTCTTTCGGCGGCTCAGGAGAACTGTCTTCCCATCAACCTTATTATCCGACACAGCACAACATAATGCATCGTTCATGCTTTCGCTTTCTTGCAATGTTCTCCCTTCCACCTGAACTGACAATTTGTCAAGGGCATTTTTCTTTCTGCGTCGCTTCCAAACAAGACCTCACCTCTACAAGCCTTGTGGCAGCGAGATTTCTCTCAACAGTTTCACCCTCCAAAGATCGTTCAAGGCAAGTGACCAGTGCAGTGAGTTCTTCAAGGCCTACAGCAGCATCGCAATAGCAATCATGAATCTGGCGATAAGCAACAGCAAAGCGCTCCTGAACATCCGTTGGTGGAACGGGCACTGAAATCTCACGCAACAACCGTTGTGGCGCAGTCACCGCTCCTGTCCTCTTCTTGATACGCTCCAACTGCTGACAGAACATTCGAGTCTGGGCAAACAGGGCGAAAAATTCAGGCAACACCAGGTCAGCGCGAAACCTGAGGATGTAATGGTAGTCATCAGCAATGCCTGTTTCGTCACCATGCAAGACAACAGCAGCGCGCCCGATGTAACCAACGCCGACCCTCACGAACACGACATCGCCCACTTTTGTTCGCGCTTGTGGTTTGTCCATCGGGCTGCCTTTTGCTACGAACCGCCCATCTCTTTGCAAGTCTATTTCGAAAGGCGTCACCGTTTTAGCGGAAATGAACGGGATACCATAGTCAGCAAATTGACGCTTAAACTCCATACTCCGTGCTGCCACTCCTCATTTCCCAAAGCAGTGATTTCAGCGGTAGCATCGGAAAAACGCTGTGCAACTTCGGCACATTTAAGTGTTGTATAGGTGACATATCATTCAGCAACGCCTTGACAGGTTTAAGCAACCCGCGCTGGCAACGAATTTGTTGTGCAATGTCCGCTAAGTCGGTTTCGTTTTCCGCATGGGCGAGCAGCACAAGGTCATCGGGGTTTGCGGCTTGTTTGCAAGCAAACAGCACGCAACTTTTTGCTGCGAAAAAGGTGCGAGATAGACTGACGATAGCAAGGGGCGTCGCGTAACGGCAAAGCCACTGTCGCACCCGCTCTTGTGTCAAGTTAGCGAAAGTCCCTTCGGGCAACACGATAGCAAGCACACCATTGGGGCGCAAACTGCGGATGCATAGCTACAAGAACAGTGACTCAATTGCTTCGCTATTACGCCCATGCCCCAGCTCAAAGCGGCGCGGTAGCGACGGTTCGCTTACCTGTCCATACTTTGCTGAAAACGGAGGGCTGGTTACCACAAGGTCAAAACCCTCACTTAGTTCGTCCAGCGACCACAAAGCGTTACCACAGCGCAAACGCAAGCGTTTTTCGACATTAAGTTGTTGAGCGCAAACTTTCAAAACCGATGCGTCCACATTAATGCCGACGACTGTTTCAAACTCATGTTGGGGCATTTGATGCAGGAAGACACCTTCGCCGCAATCTGGGTCCAATGCAGCGTGAAAATCGGCGAGCATTGAAGTTGCAATTTCCACCATCCACGATGCTAACACCGGTGAAGTGAAAAACTGCCCTAACACTTTTTTGCGGCGAGCAAAATCTCGGTTTCGTTGTCGTTTGTCTACCGGTGGCGGTAATGGCAATTGGCTCATATCGTAATCACCAGAAATTGTAAACGCCTGACACCTAAAGTTGACACTTAAAAATTCACTGGCGATTACGGCAAAAGTCCAAACACAAAGCTTTCGTTTGTGAACAACCCGCTTCAGTGATTTTAGCAAGGCCGCGAGCCGATGCGAGATGTCAAGATCCGTTCGGACATCTTCGCCGAAAAACTTGTCAACCTTTCGCTATCCATTTTGCTTGAACGAGCGGATGACTTCTCCGCCTGTGTCAAAAAGCCATTTTGCCATCAAAATGTAAATCGGGACTTTGCCCACACCAACCGCCGTTTTCTGCTTGAAAGGGGTGTGATGGTGATGAGGTTAGCGTTCATGACTTGGGCGTGTCCGAGTTGGACGGTGGAGCAAATTGTTGAAGTGGCAAAGCGCTACGGTTACGAAGGCGTGGAGTTCCGCCTTTCAGTAAACCACGCCCATGGCGTTGAGGTTGATATGAGTGAAGAGCGGAAATCATTCGTGAGACGTATCTTCAGAGACAACGGCTTGACAGTTGCTTGCCTCGCCAGCGGCGTGAGGTTCTCATCAGCGGACGAAAATGAGCGGCTAAAAATGGTTGAGCAGGCAAAATCCGAAATTGAACTCGCCGCCAATTTGGATTGCAACAGCGTTCGCGTCTTTGGCGGCAATTTGCCTCAGGGCGTGGAACGAAAGGACGCTCATCGCTACATCGCAGATTGCTTGCGCAAACTTGGTGAATTCGCTGCACTGTATGGCGTTTTCGTTTGCTTGGAAACTCACGACGCTTTCAGTCAAGCAAAACACGCTTCAGAGGTAGTCGCCCTTGCTGCTCATCCCAACGTTGCCATTGTTTGGGACATCCGCCATCCATTGGCTCACGGGGAGACGATGAAAGAAGCCTTTGAGTATGTCAAGTCCTTTGTCAAGCACTGCCATATCGGTGACCGAAAACGAATTGACAACAAATGGCAGTTCGCTCATATCGGCGAAGGCGAAATTACTGTCGGCGAAGCGATTCAACTCCTGAAGACGATTGACTTCACAGGCTTCTTGTCCTTTGAGGCGGAAGGATTTGGAGACATTGACCCAGACACTCTGCTGCAGGAATATGCTAAACGGATGAAACGACTTTTCGCTTAAAGTTTCTTCATCGCAACATGAAAACCTTGACAATTGGGTTGACATAACACATGTCGTGGGGCAGCGGTTTGAGATACCAACGGAAAGGTTCTTTGTGCCAAGGCAACTTCGGTTCTTTGCGAAAAACTCGGATTTGGCGGGCGTTTTCGTAAAGCCAATCGTAAAGTCTGATGACATCCCCCATCTTCAACCTCACCGGGTCGCCGTATTCGTAATCGCTGGCGACGAACAAATCGGCGCCGCTGGCAATAAGTTCGTCAAGGTCAAATTTGACGAACGCGATATTGAAGGGCGCTGTGACCTTCCACTCCTCAAAATCCTTTCTCGTTTTCATCCCTCCGTTCATTGGGCAAATTGGGGGCGTGTAGAACCAAGGCAAGTCATGCAAAGCAATTGTCAACAAGTTGACTTTTTGTGCGTAGTCGGAGATAAAGGCTGATGCTTCATCCCTCGGGTCTGGTGGGGTGAACAAGTTTGCTATGGCGATACCGCAAAGGAGCGTGTAAGCCGCAGTTGCGAGTGCGCCGAGTTGCCATAATCTTCGCCAACGCTTCTTCGTCCAAACCAAACTTGCCCATAGCGCCAAAATTGGCAGCAAAGGCATCAAGTATCTGGCGAAACGGACTTGGGCGAAACCAAGTGGGACAAAATACGCAAGGGCGAAAACTATCGTCACCACAAGTGTTCTGCGCCAGAAGTCTGCATGTTTAGCGTCCTCATGAACTTCAGGCGAACTGGATGGCAAAACGCCAGCGAGTGCAATTGAGATTGCAGGAACGCCAACTGCAGCGGGCAGGTTAACTGTCAAGTGAAACCAATGACCGTTTCCCGTTTCGGCGAAAACATAGCCGTGTCCAATTCGGCTGTGGACAAAAGTTTCCCAATAAAAGTCGCGCCAAAACTCGTGAGGGGCAAGAACTGAGTAAGGGCAACCAAGCAAAAATCCAACCCCCATCGCAGCGGTGATGATAGCGAGCCTTGTAAAGGCTTTAAGCCAATTGACTCGCCATGCCCACAAAACGGATAAAGTCAACCAGAGGGCTGGGGCAACTGAATATTTGACAGCAGTCGCTAAACCTGCCACAAAGGCAGCAAGGAACATTTTTCGTCCTTTCTCAGCCGATGCAGCCAAGTAAAGCGACATTGTAGTCAAAAGTGTCAAGGGGACATCAACTGTTGCGAAGTGGCTGTGTTGGACATGCATGGGAAAAGAAGCGAGCAAGATTGCAGCAATGAATGCTCCCCATTGACCGACAAGTTTTCGTGCCCAAAGGAAGACGAGCAAAATCGTTGCGACACCGCAAACGACCACAAGCCAGCGAGCGAGTAAGTGCAATTTTGCGAATTCCGCGATTCCTTGAAGCGACTCAGAAACCCCTACCCAGCCACCGGCAGAGAACGCTTTGAAAAAAGGTGTCAAGTCAATCCAACCGTAGCCTTCAGCGAGCAGTCTGGCGAAATAAACGGCATAGAGGAAAAGGCTGCCGTAATTGAAGAAGTGAGGGTTCATCTCACCAGCAAAAATGTTCATGTGCAAAGTCGGACCAATGACGGTGATTTCATCGGGATGGTAGGAATGCACTCGTTCGGGTGACGGCAATCCCCAGTCAAGTCCGTAGATGCGGAGCAAAATTGCCACCGTCAATGCAACTGAGATTAACAGCAAATCAAAAACTGTCAACCCTTTTCGCACCGTCGTGACATTAGCCCCCACTGTCGCTGTTTGAACTCTCATCGTGCCATCACCCGCTTAACTTGAACGGGTCTTTTGAGGTTAGGTCAAGGGAAATTTTGCCATCGCCATGCGATTTGAAGGAAAGTTAAGTGGTCATGCAATCAGAGGGCGCATCTCCTGATGCGCCGAATTTTCGGCGGCCCTCGGATTTTCGACTGCACAGGAGAGCAGCCCTCCAAAATGTCCTCATCAAATGTCCTCATCCTTTATTTCACCACTACTTGCCTTGCTGGCTAAAATGTCAGTACGATGCCAGCAATGAAAGTTGTTTGTCGCCGTTTTGTGCCTGCATCAAAAGCAAATGCGTCGCTCCAATCATGGCGAATCTCCAACAGCAAAAATGCGCTCCGCAGCCAGAACGCAGGCAATTCGTAAGTCAGCGTCACCTCTTTGACCGTTTGCTTTGTGCCTGTCGTAAAGCCATCGGCGTCACGGAAAACTTCCGCCCGCAGGGTAAGGAAGTGTCCGTCTTTAAATTGCCGTCGCCAGTATGCCGCCAAACCATACCAACTCGCCGACGCGGCGTTATCGTGCGCCCAATCGGCATTGAGCATCAGCGTCTCATGCTTGTTGATAGGTTTCGTGAAAACGATATCTATTAAGTGGCGCAACTGCGTGCTGCTTGGCAGTTCCGCTCCGCCTGTATAGTTGACCGTCAACCCGTAGCCATCCGTTGACCGCTGCCACATCAACCCGAAACTTTTGCTGCGGTTGTTGTCCTTGACAGAGTTCCAACCTTGATACAGGTGCAGGCACAGTTTGTCCCTTTTCCCCATCGGCAACCAATACCGCACGCCCGTGTGGTAATAGGGGATTGCCCACGCAAAAAGAAGCGAGCGGCTGTAATTCCAGTTATCCTTGCTCTCAATGACTTCCGCCCCGTGATGGGTCACGAACTTGCCCGCATCCAAATAACCTTTGCCCAGTGGGATAGAGACGAAGGCTTGTTGGACGAACCGCCATTTGCGCCCGCCCGGTTCGGCAGCGTGCACCCATTCGGTCGTCCGCCCAGTGTTCAAATCCAGCCGAAAGCCGATGCGCTTATCGCTCATCGGTTGCTCCACAACCACTTCCACCAACTGCATGCTGGCGCGATTGTGGTTGAAGGTAAAATTGTGCAGGGCATTTAAGCCGTCCGTCGGACGAGCAGTGTTATAGGCGAAGTAAATGTCCATGAACCCACTGACCGTTAACTTGCCATCGTTGTCTTCGGCAAGCCCGCAACTTACCAATGAGATTGCTATCACGCCGACCATGAACCAAAGACGCACCATAGCAGCATCCCTCCTTGCATGGTTGTTATTTCCTCCCTCGGCCCTTCTCTCATGAGGAGAAGGGCAAGAGGTGAGGGGTTGATGCAAACGAAAAAGGCGTTCCGACAGCGCCTTCGCTTTTGCTATCGGGACGCCGTTGTCCCTTTCTGCTATTTTTGGAAGCAGATTTACTCTGCGTCAACTTTCTCTTTCGTTGTCAACCTTTCCGCCAGTGTGCTGATAAGTTTTTGAGGCTCAATATCGGTGAAGGCAAGCAACTCCTTGAGAACGGGTAGTACCGCTCCCGAACTCAAGATTGCTGACAAGACGCGTTCCAACGCCCCGCCGTTGCCGCCACTGCCCACAACTCCCAGTCCTTGAACATCTAAAATGCGGATGCTCTCAATCTTCTCGGCGGGAGTCATCAGTTCCTTTGCGATGGCAGGTGCTTGCTCAATCAGATTTAGCAGAACTTCTTTCCAGACAAGTTTGTCGGCGATAGCGCTTTGCGCTTCCACCATCTTGCGATGGGCATCAGCTTTTGCTTCGCCTTCAAAGCGAGTTGCTTGTGCCAACCGCTCAATTGCTTCTGCTTTGTGTTGGGCGACTTCCAATTCCGTCAGCGCTCTGATAAGAGAAACTTGACGCTCTCGTTCTGCTGCTGCCATTTCTGCGGAAGTTTGAACTTCTTGTTCCGCCCGCTTGACTTCCGCTTCCGCTCTAAGCCGAGCCGCTTGCTTTTGGAACACCATCATCTCGTGTTCGCTAAGTTCTACGCTGGTCATTCGCCTTGCAGCGTTGATGGCTCGTTCTTTATCCTGTTCGGCGATGCGGACGACTTTCTCTCGGTCAATTTGTGCTAAGTCTGCTTCCCGTTCAATCTCCACCAGGTTGATTTGCTCGCGCAGTTGTCTCTCACGAATTTGTCGCTCCATTTCAATTTCGGCTTCGCGAATGCGCCGTTGCTTCTCAATCTCCGACAGCCGCACCAACTCGTCCTGAGTAAAGCGGAAGCGTTCCGTTTCGGCACGCTGTTCGGCTTGATGCGTTTCAATAGCACGCCTTTGGGCGTGTTCAGCGAAAGCCCGTTCTTGCTCCAAAGTGAGCAACGTCTTGTGCGTTTCCACATCTTTCTGCTTGATGGCAATCTCGGCATTTCGTTCGTGCTCGTTTTTCAGGACACGGGCGCGAGAAGTGAGCGCCGCAATTTGCTCCAAGCCTGCTGCGTCAAAGACATTGTTTGGGTCATATTGCTCTGCATCGGTTTGGTCAAGGGCAAATAGCGAAACGCTTTCCAGCACTAAACCTTTCTGTGCCAGCGTTTCTCGCACCTGTTCAGCGACTTCACGGGCAAAACCTTGTCGGTCCTCATGCAACTCCATCAGGTTGCGTTTGGCAGCGACAGCGCGCAAAGCGAAAGTCAGTTCGTCCTCCAGCAACTCCCGCAAGGCGTCAGAGTTAGTCGTGCGAGCACCTAAACTTTGTGCTGCCTGCAAGACGCCCTCTTCGTCGGACGGCACGCGGACATAAAAGTCCGCTCCAACATCAACACGAAATTTGTCGCGAGTTATCAAAGCATCGCGGTTGGCCTTTATGACCCGAAGTTTTGTTGATGCCAATGAGACCCAAGTGATGTTGTGCCACCAGGGCAAAACGAAAGCACCGCCGCCAATGACCACTTTCGGCTTTCCGCCACCTGTTCGGACGAAAGCGCGGTCAGCCGTCGCTCGGACGAAGTAAAGGCGGGCGAAAACCCACCAAAGGAAGTAAATTGCCGCCAATACGGCAGTAGCGATTAGCAATACCGCAGCAACGATGCTACCCATGCGTCATCCCTCCTTTGTCTTTATTGATGCGTGTGATGCACGCTGCAGCACTGCTCTTTCCCTTGCTCAACGATGACGACAACCAAAGTGACAACGACTTTGGGAACTGCTTGTCGCTGGCAAATCTTGTTGCCTGTTTCCTAAGAACCGTCATTCCACTTCCACCGTCACTGTTGCTCCAACGCCAAGGTAGCCTTCAAACAGCCGTTCAACGGCTTGACGCATCTGCTCAGGTTCACCACCCCGAAAGCGAAATTCTCGCCCGTCAAAACTGACGAGATGATGATAGACTTTGTGGAACTCAGGTGGTGCTTGATGGGGTTCGTGACACAATCGTTCCCAACGACGCTTGGCTCTTTCAGTGTTAGCGTTCTCCAAGATGATGCTGTAAAGGCGACGCTCCGAAGCAGCAAGTGGCGATGGTGCAAGGGTAACGGACTCTGAAGCATAGGTGTTAACGGGTGCGGATGAAGTAGTAGGCTGGGTTGTGGGGAGGAGGCTTCTCCGCTCTGCGACAATAGTCGGCACAATCTTCTCCCAACCAACGATGCGCAGCGCTTCAAAACTGCCGAAAGGATCGGACGGGTAGGCTTCCATTCCCATCTCGCCGATGTCTAAGCCTTGCACTTCTTCTTCCTCAATGACCCGCAATCCCATCATCGCTTTGATAAATGCCCATGCTAAAAGGGAAACGGTAAACACGAAAGCGCCAACGGCGACGACGCCTGTCAGTTGAACGATAAACTGCGTTCCGTCGCCGCCCATGAACAAGCCTGGCTTGGGTTGAGCAGAACCAAGGTCGGCAAAAGGTTGCGCAAACAAACCGACCGCTAAGGTGCCCCAAATGCCGTTGGTCAAGTGCACAGAAATGGCGCCGACAGGGTCGTCTATACGAATGCGGTCAAAGAACATCACACTCTCCACGACAAGAAAACCTGCCACGATGCCGATAATCCCTGCACTTATAGGGCTGACGAAGGCGCAGGGGGCAGTGATAGCGACCAATCCTGCCAGACCACCGTTCAGCATCATGGACAAATCGGGCTTGCCCAACCGCAACCATGCCCACAATGTGGAGGTAAAGGCGGCAGCGGCACAAGCAATATTCGTCGTGACTGCGATGCGAGCGATAGCGCTGGGATTGGCAGCCATCGTGGAACCTGCGTTGAACCCAAACCAGCCCAGCCAAAGGATAAAGACGCCCAAAGTCGCTGAGGTCATGTTGTGTCCAGGGATGGGATTGACTTTCCCGTCTGCTCCATACTTGCCAAGTCTCGGTCCCAACATTGCTGCTCCTGTCAAGGCAGCCCAACCACCAACGCTGTGGACAACAGTGGAGCCTGCAAAGTCAAACATACCCCGATTTGCCAACCAACCACCACCCCAAATCCAGTGACCGACGATGGGATAGATGATCGTTCCCATGATGAAACTGAAGGCAATAAACGCTGAATACTTGATGCGCTCGGCGACGGCTCCCGATACGATGGTCGCTGCAGTCCCAGCAAAGACGAGCTGGAACAGGAAAGCAGCATACAGTGGCACATAAGTCCAACTCAAAGCGCTATAGTCGCCGCTGTATTCTTTTGCCTTTCCCAAAAGCACTAACGGCGCGTTGTGTTCGCCCGTCAGCATCAACCCTTTCCATCCGATGAAGCCGTTGCCGTCGCCATAGTGGAAAGCGAAGCCGAACGACCAATATGCCAGTGTCGTGATGGCGAAGACAATGAAGTTCTTCGCCAAGATGTTGGCGGTGTTTTTCGCCCGACAGAACCCCGACTCCACGAGGGCAAAGCCAGCGTTCATCCAGAAGACGAGGAAAGCCGTCAATAGCACCCAGAGAGTGTCGGCAACCAGTTTGAAACCTTGAGGGGTTGACAGAAGTTCACCAAGGTCTCTAAGTTGCTGAATATCTTGAGCAGCGACAAAACTTGTCAAGCCCAACGCCGTAGAGGACACCAACGCCAGAATTTTCTTTTGCACGACTTGACCCCTCCTTTTGTCGGTTTTTTT
>FMJZ01013241.1_pt1 | contig 30394 bp, 25 predicted proteins | sample 1987881 | NCBI WGS metagenome assembly FMJZ01 (sample SAMEA4378227, study PRJEB15110) | soil metagenome | biome: soil; feature: Field; material: Soil | place: India | collected 2015-03-11 | depth 0 m
CAGGGCAGGTCGGGCTCGTGCCCGTACAGGTTTCGGTGACGTCGCACACGCTCACTGCTGCGCGGCACACAGTGCCTGCTGGAGACAACTGATTCGGAGGACAGCTTGCACTTGTGCCGGTGCAGGTTTCGGCCGGGTCGCACGCTCCGGCAGAGGGATTACACACAGTTCCCGCCGGCGACAGGGAATCGGCAGGACAGGCAGCAGACGTGCCCGTGCAGCTTTCTGCTGGGTCACATGCACCGGTGGAGGAACGGCAAATTTGCCCGGCAGCGCGGAATCGGCAGATGGTGGTACAGCAGGTGCCCGATGCGCCATTACTGGCTCCGAGGTCGCACTTCTCCCCGGTCTCCGAGACCCCGTTTCCACACACCGGTAACGGAGCAACGGACCATCCAGAGTCGGGTTGATTGTCGTCGAGGATCTTGCCGTTCAAAGTGAGCGGGTGAGCTCGAGCACTACTACCGCCGGCACCTTGGAACCCGATCGTTGCGCTTTGCCCATTGGCGTTGGGACTCAAGGGGCCTCGATACTTCACCGTGAGCACGTTCGATCCTTCGTGAATCTGTACCTGTCCGGTGACCTTCTGGCCCGAATCGCTGAAAAGGCGGGTTTGAAAGTCTACGATGAAGACCCGGTTTGGAGCAGTGCCAACCGTTCCGTAGCGGATGTGGCTGCCTTCGGTGACGAGATCGTCCCAGTACCAGAAAAGAGCAGGAGTACTGATGGCGCCCCAAGGTAGACCCGTATTTGTAAACGCGTTCGGCGCGGCCGTGGTACCAAACACGATATAGCCATTCGTGGAGAGGGTGGCGGTGGAATAGTCGACACCGTCGATGTTGACTGCAAACGGCAGCGTGATCCCCACGACGGCCTCGTCTCCACTTAACGTTTGCAACCCAGAGACCGTGGCGCTGTTGATGTCATCCGGGCTATGAGCGGTAATTCCATGCAGCGGGAACAATGCTGGACGGGTGACATCGATGGACCACCCTTCGTCTGGCCGATTGTCGTCCAAAATTTTGCCATTGCAGGTAAGCGCCTGTGCCACCGCACCTGCGCCCCCAGCTCCTTGGAATCCAATCGTGGCAGACTGGCCGTTCGCCAAATATCCTGAGTTGCGGTAACGAACACTGATCAACTGAGAGCCGCCGTTGATGGGACCCTCGTGGATTTGCACCTGGAAGCGAATATCATCGTTTCCGCTTGCTTCGGACGCGGGATCCACGTCTACCTCGTAGTCGACAATGAACGTTCGATTGGGTGCAGCCCCGACGGTGCCGTAGCGGATGTGGGTGCCGAAGGTCTGAAGGTCGTCCCAGTATGCAGCCAGCAAAGGATTCGAATGCTTTGCGGTAGGTAGACACGTGTTAGCCGGGTCAGCGTTGTTCGTACCGCAACCACTTGTGCAACTGTTGCCACCGAACTCGAGCCATCCATTTGTGGAGATGGCCAAGGTAGAATAAGTCGCACCTTCAATGGTTACGGTAAACGGCAAGGACACGGTGGCGACTGCGTCATCGCCCTGAAGGGTGGTAAAGCCGCTAATGTCATCTGGGCTATGGGCGGTGATGGCATGGGCCGTAACAAAGCCGCTGCGGGGAACGTCCACAGAAAATCCCTCACCGGGCCGATTGTCATCGAGGATTTTCCCGTTACAGGTGAGGCCCTGCACGCGGGCAGAACTCCCCCCAGCACCCTGAAAACCAATAGTCGCGGACTGTCCGTTGGCCATATGCCCAGTGCTGATGTATCGCACATGAATAGTTTGAGAGCCGCTATTGATGCCGCCCTCGTGAATTTGAACCTGAAAGCGCAAGTCGTCACAGCCTGTGTTGAAAATCCCGCAAAGTTCGGAGGATGGATCGACGTCGGCTTGGTAGTCGACAACGAAAGTTCGGTTCGGAGAAGTGCCGACCACGCCGTAGCGGACGTGCGAGCCAAACGTTTGCAAATCGTCCCAGTAAGCTGCCAAAAAAGGGTTTGTGTGCTTGGCGGTCGGTAGGCATGTGTTTCCCGGGTCGGAGTTCGCCGTGCCGCACCCACTGGTACAGGTGTTACCACCGAACTCAATCCATCCGTTCGTTGATATCGAGACAGTCGTGTACGACACCCCTTCGATTCTCACAGGGAACGGAAGGCTGACCGTTGCGAGCGCATCGTTGCCCGAAAGCGTCGTAAAGCCGGAGATGTCATCCGGGCTATGGGCAACGATGGCGTTGAGCGACACGTCTGCCCACGTGGCGCGGGAAAACACAGTCAAGAGGATCCCCCAAATGACCAAGCAACCCGCAGAACGCGTGATGGTCCTGGACATAAGCCCTCCTCCTGAACCTGACCGCCCCCTACCACGAAGAGGTCAATAGTGTCAAACATGATACTGTACGCTTCATACGGGCTCGGACGCGCGATGCGGCATCAAAAGATACGCGGGAGGCATTTCGAAAAGATGCATAGGCTCGTGGCCGTTGGTTGCGCCGCCCGCGCGTACAAGTTGCGTGCGACGGCGACACCCATGTCAACGGACTCCGGGTTGACTGCGCCGAGGCGGGGGAGCAAAGGCGTGGCGTAACCATGGATCACTGGATTGTGGGCGTGCTGCTTTCCTTGCTGACTGGCGCATTCGGAGGCATCCTCGTGGTAGTTGGGCTGCCAGGCACATGGCTTGTATGTTTGGTGGCGTTGGGCTTTGCGTTTTGGACGGGTTTTTCCATCCTGGGCTGGCCGTCTCTAATCGTGATGTTCGCGCTTGCGCTGACGGGAGAGTGGCTCGAATTTTGGCTCGGTGCAGCCGCTGCCGCCAAGGTGCGCTCGTCGTGGAAAGTGTCCGCTGCCGTGTTAATCGGTGGTTTGTGTGGTGCCGTAGTGGGGGCGCCGTTTCTCTTTGGGTTAGGAGCTTTGATCGGTAGCTTGATTGGCAGCTTTACGGGGGCTGCTGTCGCGGCCTTTTGGGAGGGAGCAAGCGTGCGGGAAATGATTCAGGTGGGACGTGCCGCGATGAAGGGGCGATGGCAGGCTTTCCTAGCAAAGATGGGTGTGGTCCTGCTTCTTACGCTCGTGTTCATAGGCGGCGTGCTTTGGTGAATGCAGAGGAGGCATGGGTGCGCGCTGTTGTTTGGCAAGGGACCGAAACCGTTGTGGTCGAAGAAGTTCCGGCACCGGCGATCACGGATCCTCACAGTGCAGTGGTCCGCGTGCTGGCCAGTTCCATCTGTGGGTCGGACTTACACTTGTACCACGCAAAAGTGCCGGTGGTTCCTGGCACGATTTTGGGGCACGAAGCGGTTGGCATTGTCGAGGCGGTCGGTGAGCGAGTTGAGCGCGTGCGGGTGGGTGACCGAGTACTCATTTCAGCGGTAGTCGGTTGTGGGCTTTGCCAGCCGTGCCGGGCTCTGTATCCGGTGGGCTGTGAGACGATTAGCGTAAAGGTGTTCGGCGTATCGCCTTTACTTCCTGGCACTCAGGCGGAAAAGGTGGTGGTGCCCTATGCCGACTTCAACGTCTGGCCGCTGCCACCCGAATTTTCCGATTTGGACGCACTCTTGTTGACGGACATCTTCCCCACTGGGCTTTACGCGGCGGACAATGCGCGGGTTTCCCCCGGCGATGTCGTGGCGGTGATCGGCTGCGGTCCGGTGGGGCTTTGTGCCATTCAGTGTGCGCACTTGCTTGGCGCGGCAATGGTCGTTGCAGTAGACCAGGTGGCAGAGAGGCTCCGTTGGGCCACTCGGTTTGGCGCCCAAGCCGTGGCGAACGAGGGCAACGTCGTGCGGCGAGTGCAAGAGGTCACGGGCGAACAGGGGGTCGACGCGGTAATCGAGGCGGTCGGGAGTGAGGAGACATTGCGCTTGGCTTTGGATCTCGTACGTGCGGGAGGGCGTATTTCCATGGTCGGCGTGCTGGTGCGGGAAGACGTACACTTTCCGCTCGGGGCCGCGCTCCTCAAGGACGTCACGGTGCGCGTGGGCTTAGTGAATGTTCCGCGATACCTCTCCCAACTCTTCGCGCTTGTTCGGAACGAGCGGCTCCGCCCCCGCGAGATGGTTACGCACACGTTCAGCTTGAGCGACGCTCCTCGCGCTTACGCTCTGTTCGACCGCAAGGAAGACGGGTGTCTCAAAGTCTGCTTGCGTCCGTGAAGGGTAGCCCGGCCCCTTGGGACCCACGGACGTCACCAGCGGTAACGTACGAGGATGCCGAAATCCCCAGGGGTGAAAAGCTCCACCTGCAATCCCTTGCGCTGGGGACGTGGGACGTTGCTATTTTCGTCCAAGTGGTTCTCCAACAACATCTCCCGGGCCAAAAGCCGAAGGGGCTTCTGCACAAACACTTCGGCAGGTAAACCTCGCGAATCGTCCCCCACCTCGCGCATATCTCGATTGCTCTTCGCCACCTGGGCTCCCGCGGCTACCGGCAGCAGACAAAATGTCACGGAGGATACGGCCACAACCCACTTGCCGATGGACAGGAAAGCTCGCCGAGCTATCTGGAAAATACGACCCTGCCGCAACGCCATCACCAAACGTTCTCTAGATTTCTCTTGCTGGAACCGTTCCTGAAACGCAAGGGGATTTTTCGGCGTTTGGTTGTGGTCCCGGTGGTGACAAGCCACCCAACCTGGGAGCCGCGGGCGACCGCGGTTGCAGGCAAGAAAGCTTGGTCAGGATTGACGGGACAATTCTAAAATACCGCGCCAGATCGCCTCGGGAACTGGCATTACCGAGAGCCGCGGCTGCCGCACAAGCTCCCAACGCTGCCATGCTTTCTCTTGCTTGATCCGGCTGAGCGACACTGGCTGCTGCAGCGCCATAACCGGGGCGACGTCGATCACGACCCGGCGGTCGTCGTCGGCCTTGGGGTCGCGGTATGCCGCACGACAACAACGGGCAATCCCCACCACCGCCTTCTCGTCCCCCGTGTGGTAAATGAACAGTTCCTCTCCTAGCCGAATCTCTCGTAAGTACCGGAGCGCCAGAGGGTTCGTTACGCCATCCCAAACCGTGCCCCCTTCCCGCTGAAGATCGGCAAAGGAGTATGTCGTGGGTTCCGTCTTAAGCAACCAGTAGGCCATGGCTCGCGTTCATTCTTCACCGTCGCTGGTTGCGACGCCATATCGCTCTTCGAGATAGTCGATAATTTCATCAGATTCGTACATTGCCGTGCCGGTGTTAGGGTCGATCAAGAACGGCACCTGAATTTTCCCACCTATTCGTTTGAGTTCTTCCCGCTGGGGACTACCGCGAGGCACGTTGCGCACGAAGTATTCGAGATCGAGCTCGCAGAGAACCTCGCGCACTTTTCGACAGTATGGTGAGCCCTCCATGTTGAATAGCTCGAGGGGCTTCAATCGGCGCCGACTATTCGGCACGCGACACCGGCGCCCCCGCCCAAGCCGGGCTGCGCTGGCGAAAAAGGAGAGGCCATCATTGAACAGACCCGGGATCCGCAGCCACCCGGAGTCCCTCGGAGCTTCGGAGCCGTAGTGCCGGTAGAGGTACGCGACAATGTCGTCGGATTCGTAAAGCGCGGTTTTCTGGTTGGGGTCTACCAAGTACGGGACCTGCACCTTGCCGCCGAGGCGTTTCAAGCGTGTACGCCGCGGGCTGCCCTGAGCCACGGGGTAACACAAGTAATCGAGGTCCAGCTCGCAGAGAGCCTCGCGCACTTTTCGGCAATACGGGCATGCCTCGAATTCAAACAGCTCTAATGGCTTTGGGTGAGTTCGTCTAGCCGCTCGGGTAACGACCGCGTCGAATCCACGCGGGTAACGCAGTGCTGATGCCAAGAACGAGCTTGCGTCATTCACAAAACTCACCGATCGCCCCTCCGCAAAGCCAGCAGGCTGACCCCTATTAATACGGCGCTGGAGCGCGGCGCAAGCATGGCGCCCCCGGACGGTGGAGCTTGTGACTGCAAAGATTTTGGGGCACAACGCACTAGTCAGCTCGAGGGAACGCCAGAGACATCGATGAGGCAACGACCATGAAATTGAAACTAACCCACGTGGGCATTTGTGTGACGGATCTGGCGCGCTCGCGGCGCTTTTACGTTGAAGGCCTGGGTTTCATCGAAACGTCTTCGTTGCAAGTCAAGGATGAGCCAGCCGCAAGCTTGCTGCAAATTCCTGGCGTCGACCTTGAGGCACTCTACCTCGAGCGCGACGGTGTTCGGATCGAACTTTTGTATTATCGGAAACCCGGAGCCGTCGCAGTCGATGTACCCCGGCCCATGAACGCTCCCGGATTGACCCATCTCTCCTTCCAGGTTGCCGATGTGGTAGGCGCCGCGGAAAAGCTTGTCACATTGGGCGGAACGGCTTTGTCGGAAACTCGGGTGGAGATTCCCGCTATGGGTGTGGTTGCGATGTTCGTTCTCGATCCGGATGGCACGCGGATCGAGCTAGTGCGTGGGGCGGTGACCGACTGAGCCAGGGCCACCCTGACCACTTGTTGCGACTTGCCGAAGTCTCGTGGTGCGTGCCTTAAGGGGAATCGCTGACCCCTTGACTTGATGCAAAGCGGCACTATCAACCGCTCACTGCTGTTTTTGGCCATGACGGATGCTGACGACGATGCGTCAGAGGTGGAGCCAGGCTCCACGAAGCAGGAGAGGAGGAATACAATGAAGCGAAAACATTGGCTGCGCGACTATGCAGTGCCGGTCTCTTTAAGTTTAGCGACTGCACTGGGCTGGGCCTGCATGGCTCGTGCTGAGGGCGGACCGTTTGTTGGCTTGGAGCTCGGTGCATCGGTTCCCACCAACAGTAACTATCGGGCCCATGCAGAACCGGGAATCATGGGTGGGCCTTTTGTCGGCTATATGTGGAACGATTACCTCGGGGTACAGGGGAACCTCACCGTTACGGGACAGGAACCCGATAACTTCCCCCGGCGTGGATTCCGAAAGGAAAATCAGTGGACCACGCTTCTAGGATACACCATTGGTCCTCGAGCCCAAATTCCGTTGGGGGAAAACGTCGAGTTGTACGCAACGGTGCAGGGCGGTGGCTTTACTGGTCTGAGTGGCCGCCTCACGCAAACTTCTCCTGGCTTTCTGGCGGGCGGCGGGCTCGACTATTATCTGACGGACAATGTCGCGGTCGGCGTGTTTGGACGCTGGAATCGAGCGTACCAGGCACCACGGCCGACGTTCCTTGTTGGCCTCGCTCCCGAAGATCAAGGGCCAGCGGATGCGCGTTGGGCCGTAGGCGGTATCACGATGAAGTATCGGTTCGAAACACCTGCAGCCCCACCGCCCCCGCCGCCTCCTCCTCCGCCCGTGGCGCAGGCTGCGCCGCCCCCACCGCCTCCGACAAAGAAGAAAATCGTGCTGCGAGGAGTCAATTTCGACTTCGACAAGGCTACCATCCGGCCGGATGCCGCGCGCATTTTGGACGAAGCGGTAGCAACGCTTAAGGCGGAGCCGGATGTCGAGGTGCTGATCGTCGGGCATACCGACAGCGTGGGTTCCGAGGCGTACAATTTGCGCCTCTCCCAGCGCCGTGCACAAGCCGTGAGGGACTATCTGGTGAAACATGGCATTTCCTCGGCTCGGCTGACCGTAAAGGGAATGGGAGAATCTCAGCCAGTAGCGAGCAATGACACCCCTGAAGGTCGGGCGCAAAACCGACGGGTGGAACTTTTGGTCGAGTAAGCCCGCTTTCTTCGCGGCGAGTCGACGGAGGGAAGGGCGCTGCTAGTTCGCAGCGCCCTTCCTGCTTTTCAGGGCGGTGCTGAAAGGAAGCTACGTGCACGGGTAGCCTGCGGTTCGCGAAGGCCGAGTTCTAGTGCCCGCCGAAAATGACGTGAGGCGAGATCGTGGTCACCGAGCAGTCCGACAATCTCCGCGTAGCCGTAGTGAATCTCCGGGTCGTAAGGGCTCAGGGATAGCGCGCGTTCCAGCCACTGGCGGGCTTGTTGGATCGTTGCTGGGTCCGTTTTGCTCGTTGCCTCCGCGGCTTTGAAGAGGGCGATACCCAGGTTGTACGCAGCATCGCCGGTTGCGCGCTCGTCGAAAGCCTTTCGATAGTGCTCTGCGGCTTCGTCGTACTGCCCGCGTAGGAACGCCACTGTGCCCAGATTGCTGTGGATCGCATACAAGCCGGCCCGGCTATTCCGGCGTCGTAGTGCTTCGTGGAGGAGCCGTTCCGCTTCCTCTGCGTTGCCCAATTCGAGAAAGGCCGCGGCCAAATTGCGTAGGGCGAAGCCGTCATGAGGATTCTTGGCCGCGGTGTCCGTCCACAGCCGGACGTTATCGCGCCACACTTCATTGCGGCTCAGGGTAGCCGTTCCTAGGCCCGCTAGGAGCAAAAAAGAGAGAGCGAACACGGCGCTTCGCTTCGTTCCGGAAAGGTGCAAGGTAACCTGAGCGAGGGCTTGGCCCGCGAGCCAACTAAACGCAATGGACGGAAGATAGAGGTAGCGTTCGGCAACCGGTGCTTCAGGTTGCATTGCGAGCAGCGCGAGCGATGGCGCCAGCGTGCACCAGAACCAAGCAAGCGAGAAGAAGATTGGGTACTGGCCCTTTTTGAGTGCGGTTAGCCCACCGAGCGCGGTTCCCACCGAGGCGCACAAGGCGACGCCCACGTACCATGGGTGGGTTGGCACCTCGGCAACGAAGGCGTTTTGCGGAAAAGGCCAAACAAGTGTCCAAACATACCAGCCCGTTGCCGCGAGAAGCGTGAGCACGAAGGACTCGGGTAAAACCACTTCCCCGCCGCGGTAATGTTGCAACCCGACATGGCGCAGGACCACATACAGCGCACCTGCAGCAGCAGTGGCTCCAGCCGTGAACCACAAGGGCGTGTAGCGATGTCTGGGTTGTTTTTGCGCCGGCGCCAGCTCCTCGCGCGGTAGCCAGGCGGCTAACGGTAGCAGGAAGATCGCGGCTGCGCCGGTTTCTTTGCTCAGCAAAGCCGCAAGAGTAAGAAGCCCAATGGCCGCAGCACGGGCGAAAGTGGGCTGTGTGGTTGTGAGTACGAGATAAAGTGCGGCGAGGCTGAAAGCGCCAACCATCGGATCTGGTCTTGCCGCCACCCAAGCGACCGATTCGCTGTGGATGGGGTGGACGGCAAACAATATGGCGCTAGCCGTGCTGGCCACGGTGGCAGTTGCCGTGGCAGACCAGAGGCGGGAGCCAACGAGGAATACGAGACTCGTAACGACGACATGCCACATGACGGAGGAGCAATGGAAAACCCAAGGTGCCCCACCGCCCAGTGCTGCATCGATTTTATACGACAACAGTTGGAGGGGGCGATAGTAGTCAGCGGGAAACTGCGGAATATTTGCTGGCGGCAAGAAAACCGCAGCAACGGAGTCGAGCGCCGGCAACCAGCGCTGGATGCTGATCGGATCGTCCCAAACGAAGCCGTACCGAAGTGTCGGAGCAAACACAGCTGCTGCGACCAGAACCACGAAACAAGTACGCTTCAGTTCCCTTGCCGGGCGAAGTTTCAAGGGCGGTCGTTTCGTGGGCCTTTCCACCGTGCTTGCCGATGCCAGGCGGAGGCGCGCCCCGCAATTTAGTTGCTCACCGGAGGTGCGGCACACACCGGAGAGGGTGGAAGTTGCGTTTCGGCAAGATTGCCGACTGCCACCATCCGGAGGTCACCCGGGTTTAGGTACTGTCGTGCGACCCGTTGGACGTCCTCTCGACTGACTGCGCGGATCCGCTCCATGTACCGCTCGATATAGTCAGCTCCAAGACGGTAAAACTCTACCTGGGCGAGAAAGGAGGCAATTTTGGAGTTGCTGTCCAAGCGAAGCGGAAAACTACCGGTGAGATAGAGCTGCGCATTGGTTAGCTCCTCTTCCTCTACAGGCTGGGAGCGAATCCGGTGTAATTCGTTGCAGGCCCGCGCAATCGCCTCTGCAGCCGACGCATTTTTCGTTTGCATCGCGACCTGAAAAATGCCGGTCGATTTGTAAGCGGTGAACTGACTGCCGACCGAGTATGCCAAGCCGCCCTGCACGCGAACACTTTCCACGAGGCGCGAGGTAAAGCCCCCGCCACCTAAGATGAAGTTCATTACAGAAATTGCGTAAAAATCCGGGTTGTCGCGAGGCACCCCTACATGGCCAAGGATGATGTTCGTTTGGGTCAGCGGCTTGTCGATGGTAGCGATTTTCTCCCCTGTGGGCGGAAGCTCCGGCGGCTGAAATTCCGCTACGCTACCGCGCGGCCACGGAGCCAGTGCCGTCTCGAAGCGCCGAACGATAGACTCCGCGTCGACATCACCCGTCACAGCGATGACGGTGCCGCTGGCGCGGTAGTACTGCCGGTAAAAATCCACAACGTCCGCTCGGCTAAGTCGCCCGACACTCGTACGGTTGCCAATGGGTGGATGACCGTACGGCGTGTCTCCAAACACCAATTCCAAGAAACGCCGGTAGGCGAGTTGACCAGGATTGTCCTGCTCTGCCGCAATCGCCGCCAGCGCTGCTTCCCGGCGACGACTAACCTCAGCCGCTGGAAACGAGGGTTGCAGCAAAACCTCGAACAGCAAATCCAGACCGCGTTCGAGGTAGCGGCTGAGAATGGTCAGGGACACCTGGGCAAAATCGACGTCGGCGCTGCTCGACAGCCGCGCTCCTAAAGCGTCGACGGCTTCGCTGATTTGAGCTGCGGAACGCTTGGCCGTTCCCTCGGTGAGCAAGTCTGCGGTGAGTGAGGCAAGCCCTTCCTTGCCGCGGGGGTCGCGCCGCGAACCTGCATCGATCAGCATTTGCACGACCACCATCGGTACGCTGCGCTGCTCGGATACCAGCAGTACCGCGCCGTTTTTCAGCTCATGGCGGGTGAACGCAAGCTGGGCGGCAGGTACCGCCGCTGGCACGAACAATACGGACGCGACGGTCAGTGCCCAGGCGTAACTCACCGAATGCTTGCTTACCTTCACGCGAGCGTTTCTCACGGCGAGCCTCCCCCACAAGTCAGTGCAGGCGCTGATCGAACGCCTCGGGCCGTGGCGGGCGCTTTCCAGGCGGCAGCGGCAGTGGCTCGAGCGTCGCGACCGTGCGATTGTCGGCGACCAGGTACTCCCGCGCCACCCGTTGGATGTCCTCGGGTGTGACCGCTCGGATCCCTGGTACGTATTCGTCGATGCGCTGCCAGCGGTCGGCCACCTCATACTGGCCGAGGAGCAACGCTTGGTAAAAGAGTGAGTCCTGCGCCAACAAGAAGGCAGCTTCTAGATTCGTCTTCGATTTTTCCAGTTCGGCTTGTGGTATTGGGGTACGCTGTAACCGTTCGATTTCCGCCAGCAGTGCTTGCTCGAGCGCTTTGGCGCTCTTTCCCGGCATCGGTTGCGCGTAAACGTAAAAAAGGCCTGGGTCGACGGTGAGAAGATCGTAGTGGGTACCAACCGTGCGTGCCAACTGGCGCTGGTAAACTAGCCGGTGGTACAAGCGCGAACTCTTCCCATCGCCCAGCACACTCGCCAAAACTTCGAGCGCGAAGGCATCGGCACCGCGCAGGTTCGGAACGTGAAAGGCCAGTGCCACCGAAGGAAGCTCCGCAGGCCGTCGTAAGGTCACTCGTCGTTCTCCTTGTTGCGGTGGTTCTTGAGCACGCACTGGGGGAGGGGATGGCTTTGCTGGCACGGGTCCAAACCACCTTTCGATTTCGGCCAGCAACCGGTCGCTGGAAAAGTCGCCGACAGCGACGATGAAGGCGTTATTCGGTGCGTAGTAAGTACGGTAATAATTGAGCGCGTCCTCTCGGGTCGCTTGCCGCAAATCGTTCATCCAGCCAATGATTGGCCACTGGTACGGGTGTGCGGTGAACGCAGTGGCGGCGAGCAGCTCGAACAAAGCTGCCGAGGGGTTGTCTTCGGTCCTGAGACGCCGCTCTTCCACCACCACTTGATGTTCGGGAACAAACTGTGCATCGTCGAACTTGAGGTTTTCCATACGGTCAGCCTCTAGCTCGACAACAACATCCACCCGATCCGCCGCGAGCGTGGCGAAATAGGTGGTGTTGTCCGTATCGGTAAATGCATTCTCGTTGCCCCCGTTGCGCTGGATGATCCGGGAATATTCCTCCGGGGCTCGTTTCTCCGTACCCTTGAACATCAAGTGTTCGAGCAAGTGCGACAAGCCGGTTTTCCCCAGTTCCTCGTTGCGGGAGCCGACCCGATACCAGACCTGAAAGACGACCACCGGGGCTTTGTGCTCCTCGAGGAGAAGCACTTTCAGTCCGTTGGACAACACATGTTCCCGTACACGGGTAGAATAGGATAGCTCGCCAGCGCGAACTGCTGCCGCGTGGGCCAGGAGCACCAGGGCTACGACAAGCCGCCAACACATAGAGGCCGCGCGTTAGCAGGTGGCAGAGGTCGGAACAACGAGGTTTGCCCCAAGCCCTCTCCTTCCGAAGCCGCTATCGCGGCATAGACATCCTCTTGCAGTGCACGTGATAGCCGCGACAGGATCTGACTGACCCCAGCAACGAACGATTCCGGATCGTTACATCGGGTCTGCTCGACTTCGGTATAAACCTGCTGTAACCGTACGGGGTTCGCCGCACCGGGTCGTAAGCTTTGCAGGGTCGCTTGGACGACGATCGCTGCGGTACAGCCGGCCGACTTCACTTCTTCCTCCAGACGCTCTACACGCAGGTCGAGTTGGTAGTCGGCAAGTAACACCGACGGGCCTTGCTGCACTGCGCGATAAAGCCCACTGAGGGTAAAATCGCGCACGAAGAAGTCCGTGAGCATTTGACCTGGTGCGGTTGCCCAGCGGTGATAGTAGTAGTAGCCGACCCGGTAAGGGCCTCGCCGGTATGCGAAGGGCTCGCGGTCATAAATGGCGGCGACTCGTACCGGGGCCAAGCGCAAAACAACGGGGAGCCGCTGGTGCTGGAGCATTGGCGGGGTATAGTCGGGGCGGTAGTCGCGTGGTGTGGGCGCGACGGGCAACAAGGATAGGCAGCCAGCCGCAAAGGTGAGAGGAAGCGCGAGCCAGGCACAGCGCGCAGCGTTCATCGTTCCCCCTCCACGTCGCCAGGGGGCGAACTGAACAACAACCGCGAGGGTTGCGCCCGCAACTGGTCGGTGAGCCCCTGCAAGTTCACCGCAGTGCGATCGAGTCGCTCCAATGTGTACTGCATCGTCAGCACCGCTTGTTGGGTGTTTTGGACCAAGGCATTGAGTTGAGCGATGGCACGCACCAACTCCTGCCCCGTCTTGCCTTTGGTGAGGTCGGTGAAAAGCTGCTTGGCCTCGGCAGTAGCGGCCGTGGCGTTGTTGACTGCAGGCGCCAGCCGCACACCGGCCGTCATCGCTTCTAAGTTCTTGGCGACCTGTTGAGCAGATTGGGTTGCCATTTTGAGGTTGCTCAAGACGGCGTCGATTCGCTCGTCCTGCAACAAGGCAGAAGCAGCTTGCAGGGCGCGTCGGGCGTCGTCGGAGATGCCTTTGTAGTCGACTTGCATGAAGCGGTCATAAACGTCGCTCAATGCCGCTTGAATTGCTTTGAAACTCGAGCGTGCTGAGAGGATGACTTCTGCAGGAGGCTGAAACGTCAGGGGAGGGGATTGGTTCAGGGCTTCACCCTGCCGACGATCAATTTCTACGTACCGTAGGCCGGTGATGCCACTGAGTTCTAAGGTGGCGCGAACTGTGGGGTCTTTGCGAATGGCAGCGGCTACGGAAGGGTCGATCTCCATGCGCACCTCGATGAGTTCATTGTCCGGGGCAATACCAATGGCAGCAACTCGCCCGGCTGTAACCCCCCGGAATTTCACGGCCGCGCCTACGTCAAGGCCCTGCACGGACTCGTTGAAGTAGGTCACGAAACTTTGTGTTTCCTCGAAGTAGCGGCTCGCTCCTAGCCAAATTAAGCCAGCGACCGCGATGACGGTCGAAGCGATCACGAACACGCCAACTTGGAATTTGTGTGTTTCAGTGGCCAACTCCCACCCTCCTTGCCGTCAGTTCCGGCTGGCGATTGAAAAACGCACGCACCCGCGGATCGGGAGAAGCTTCGCGGAGTTCGTGTGGGTTCCCCTCGGCAATGATGCCCTTCGCGCTCCGATCGAGCATAATGCATCGTTCCGCAATGGTGAAAATGCTGGAAAGCTCGTGCGACACCACGACCACTGTGGTCCCAAGGCTGCGGTTGATTTGGAGGATGAGCTCGTCGAGCTCGGCTGAGGTCACTGGATCGAGCCCCGCGGACGGCTCGTCAAAGAACAGAATGGCGGGATCGAGAGCCATCGCGCGTGCCAGTCCTGCTCGTTTTTTCATTCCCCCGGAGAGTTCCGCGATGCGAAAGTCTTCGAAACCATCGAGCCTGACCATGCTGAGTTTCAGCCGCACAATCAAACGAACGAGATCAGGAGGCAACCGTGTAAATTCCTCTAGAAGCAAGCTGATGTTCTCGCCGAGAGTGAGCGACCCAAACAAGGCGCCGGACTGGAACAGTACTCCGAACTTCCTTTGGATGCGGCGAAGTTGTTCCTCATCGGCCCGCCCAACGTCTTCCCCATCGATCCACACGCGCCCTCCGGCGGGCCGCTGCAGGCCGATGAGATGCCGCAAAAGGGTTGTCTTGCCACAGCCCGAGCCGCCGACGATCACGAATCGCTCACCTCGTCGGACTTGGAAGGAAACGTTCTCGAGAATCGTGCGCTCTCCGTACGACGCGGTTAGACCCTCTACGGAAATCACAGTATCCGTCGGCATGGGCTCACCAATAGTGAAAGATCACGGTGAATACGGCATCCGCGAGAATGATGAGGAAAATTGCGGCCACGATTGCCGATGTGGTCGTGCGCCCCACGCTCTCGGCGCCGGTGCTCGCTTGAAACCCACGGAGGCAGCCCACACCAGCGATCAATACGGCAAAAGCCACCGTTTTGAGGAGTCCGGAAGCCACGTCCCATACGGTTACCGCGGCACGCAACTGGCGAAAATATACCTGCGCGGGAAGATCCATGCCGCCCACGGCAACCACCAGCCCCCCAAGAATTCCCACGAGATCGGCGACAATGGTGAGGCACGGGAGCATCAGTACTAGAGCTACCACCTTGGGTGTGACGAGAAATCTCGTGCGGTCGAGACCCATGGTGGTCAGCGCGTCGACTTCCTCCGATACTTTCATGGTCCCGATTTCCGCGGCAAATGCAGCGCCCGATCGACCTGCTGCAATGATGGCGGTCATGAGCGGGCCAAGCTCGCGGGTGATGGATAAGCCCACGAGGTTGGCGACAAAAATGTCCGCCCCAAACTGCGTTAGCTGCACCGCAGCTTGGAAGGCGGTAATCAGCCCCATGAGAAAACTAATCAGTACAACGATGGGTACCCCGTCGACCCCTGTTCGCTCCATGTAAAGCCAGGTTTCCCGCCAGCGCACTTTACGCGGGTGCCGCACGGCCTCCCAAAGACCCAGTACGAGCTCGCCGGTGAAGCTGACGAGTTCGTAGGCATCGCGCAGGACCTGCAGAGATCCCTCACCTACCTTGACGATGAAGTTTTTCTCCGGCTCGTGTGGGGGCTCGGTAAAAACGGCCGTTGGGTCCACCAGACCGAGCAAACCGTCGATAGCTGGGTTCGAACCAACGATGCGCACTTGGCCGCCCCGCTGGGTAAGCTCGTGCCGAAACTGCAGGACTACAGCCCCACCGCCACTGTCAAAGTAGGGGACCTCGGAAAGGTCCAGCTCCACGATGCCCATGTGGCCTCTCGCAGCGTCGCGTAACGCGGCTAATAGGGCTGGGGCCGATGCCATATCCATACGTTGCGTTACCCGCACCCGAAGGACTCCATTGCGGCGTTCCGCAGTTAGGCCGCTCACCGCTGGAATTTGCTGCCGTGTGGCCTTGCCCTGCATAACTGGATGTGCAGCAAGCGAATCAAGGCCGGTTCCGCAAGTCGGCAAAGCACAAAAGGGGCAAGAAAAGAGCCGAAACTCCGGGTGGGAGTCGCAGAAGACTCGCGTGGGCTGGTTCAAACTGACCGGCAATTCGCGAAGGCAGCATGGCTCCACTGGCCGGAGGCTTCCCTCTCGAGACCTAAGGTCCCAGAAAGCACGGTTACCGGTGCCGGCCGTGTCGGTCAATGTTACCCGTCTTGGTCAGCTCGTGACGGCGCTAGTCTGGCCCTTCCGGCCCGAAAGGGTGACGCCACCGCAACGCTTGGGACGGGCCGACATTGGCCCTCCCGGCTTCGAGCCCCCAAACCCCGCCACGGAGAGGGTTGGGAGGGATCCCGGAATGCCGGATTCCATTCCGTAAAATGCTGACGAGCTCTGGGAGCCGCCATGGGTAACCCTAAGTGAGCATCGCTCCACCCGCAGGCGAACTGATGCGCCCTTCACGACATGGTCGCCTCAGAATACCAGCCAGCGCACGAGCTGGGATTAGCTCAGGCGGCGAGTTCCGCCGGGGCTGGTTGCGGGCCTGCGCTGCAAATTCGCACTTGACGGAGACCGGCGCTTTCCCATAGGCTAGTTATCGTGTTGCGTTTGGCTGCCGCAGCGTGGCTAATGGTTGTGCTGATTGTTGGCGCATCGCCCCTTCGGCTGTGCGCCGGGGATGAGTGCCACCGAGCCAGCACGGTGCGGCGAACGCACGAATGCTGTACCGCGCCGCAATGGAAAGCAAGCTGCTGTTGTGGGCGCGAGCATCCGAGTGCAAACCCTGGCTCGTCATTGCTCGAACGAGGCCAATCGCGGGTGGCTCAGAGCACAACCATCGGTGCCGAATCCGACCTCGGGCCAAACCCGTCCCGTATTCTTGTGGCCACAGTTTCGGCCACGCGAACAACGCCTGTCTTACAGCGCGTGCGTTTGCTGCTGTGACACACTCCTAACGACGCCACAGGCGTAGTGTGCCCAGGAGATCGGCGGCACCACTGTTCGGATGCCGTCGAGGAAACGCTTACGGACGAAAGGAGTGTGTCTATGCTCTTCGGAGCGTTGTGCTTCATCTTGTTGGCGTTTGGTTCGTTTTTCGGGTGTTCGCTGTTGCCCCGCGGTTTCCAGGAACAGCAAGACCGTAGTCGTGAGGTGGCCCAACGATATTTGCAGCCGCTTTCGGAGCGTCCCCTTCCATTACTGGACGGCGAAGCCGACTTGGAAACCTTGGTGCGTTACGCATGGCGGACCAACGGCACGGTGCAGGCGGCGCTGCATCAATGGGTGGCTGCCGTTGACCGGGTTCGCGATCAAGCAGGCTATCCCAACACGAATCTCCACCTCGCTTTGGAAGCGATGTTCGGGGATGGTGGCTTCGGTTGGAACGACCTGACCTGGAGCATTGGCAACGATCCGATGACCAACCTGGCCCTCCCATTCAAGGTTTCCGGTGCAGCGCGGGTGGCCTTAGAGGAAGCACGTCGTGCAGAGGCGGAGTTCCATGCACAGCGGCTCGCATTGCGAGAGCAAATTGCTCAGCGATTTTTCGCTTGGGTTTCCGCGAACCAGAGGTCCAAGTTGGCCCGCGAGCGCGCGCAGTGGCTGCAACGCGTCGAAGAAAGTGCAGGAGCTGCGTTTGCGGCTGGAGGGCAGACGCAGGCCGAGTTGTTGGAAATCACCAACGCGCGGATCGAGGCGACGAACGAATCCTTCAATCTTTCTGCCGAGGCAGAAGCACTGCGCCGTGAACTCAACGGGCTGCTCGGCCGTCCCCCAGAGGCCAATCTGCAGCCGCCGGCCAGCGTGCCAAGTTCGTCCGAGTGGCCGCCTAGGGTGCAGGAGCTACGAGCGCGCTTGCGCTCTTTGAACCCTGAACTGGCCGCCCTCAACGCTGAGGTTGCAGCTCGGGAACAGGCGCTGGCTCTTGCCCGCCTGCAGTTTTTGCCGGACATCAACCCGATGGCAGCCTTCACGGGCAGTATGAGCCAAGCATTCGGTGCCGCCCTGGTCCTGCCGCTGACTTGGCGGAAACTGCAGGCACAGGTGGCAGTGGCCAAGGCTTTACTGGCAGCGAGCCAGTCGATGCTGCAGCAAGCTGAGCATGACCGACAAAGCGAAGTGGCAGCTACGCTGGTGGTCCTGGAAAATCTAGACCGCGAGCGGCAATTGTGGGCTGGGTCCCTGCTGCCGAACTGGGAACTGAGCTCCCAGAGTCTGAAGCGCGCTTACGAGGCCGGAGCCCAACCCCTAGCGGCGTGGGCTCGAGCTGCGACCGCGCGCCTCGAGGCGGAAGCGGTGCTCACCGAGCTGACCGCCTTGCGAGAGCAGCAACTAGTGCGCCTGGCTGTGCTGCTTGGCCAAGACGACGAATGGTTGCCGGTGGCGAAAGGAGAGCAGGAAGATGTGGCTCGTTGACTCTGCTGAGAACGCAAAAGGAAGTAACGGTTTTCATGCCGCGTTGAGTGGGTGCGTGGTAATTTTCGCGCAAGCGCTACTCCTTGCTGGCTTTGTTTGTTCCATTTTTGCAGGCGCAGCCCTGTATGCGGCTGAGCCCTCCACTGCAGGGCCAACGCCGACGGGCGAGGAGCGCACGTTGTGGACTTGCTCGATGCACCCCCAAGTGATCCGGGAAGAACCCGGAAGTTGCCCGATTTGCGGCATGCAACTGACGCCTTTGAGCCCTCGGAAGGCAGCGGCGGCTGAGGCCACCCAAGCTCCAGGACGCAAGGTCAAGTACTGGTGGGATCCGATGATGAGCCCCCCGTACATCTCGGACCGACCAGGCAAGAGCCCGATGGGGATGGACTTGGTTCCGGTCTATGAAGACGAGGTCGTTGCGGGGCAGGTCATTGTGATCGACCCGCGGCTGGAGCAAAACATGGGGGTGCGCCTGGCAGAGGTGCGTCGTGGTCCATTGCGCGCAAGCGTCAGGGCATATGCCGAAGTGCGCGAGCCTGAGGCCACCTTGCGGGAGCTCAGCCTCCGTGTGGGAGGCTGGATCGTCCGCTTGCATGCGAATTACAGCGGCATGCACCTGGCCAAGGGGGCGCCGGTACTGGATCTGTATAGCCCGGAGTTACAAACTGCCATTGGGGAGTGGATTGCGGTTCATCAAACCGGCGCAGCGAACGAGGGGCTTCGTGCGGCCACGCGGCGCAAGCTAGCGCAACTCGGGCTCGACGAGGCCCAGATCGATTCCTTTTCGCGGCTGCGGGAGCCGCCAAGCACCGTGACGTTTCCTGCTCCCTATACCGCGCATGTCGTGGAGAAGCTCGTCAACGAAGGTGTCCGGGTTGAGCCAGGACAGGCAATCCTGCGGTTAAACGACCGTTCGCGAATGTGGCTCGATGCGCAGGTATACGAGCAGGACCTGCCATTTGTCCGCATCGGTCAAGAGATCGAAGCGCGCGTCGTAGGGCTTCCGGGGCGTGTGTTTCGCGGTCGAGTTGCCTTTGTTCACCCTCATGTCGAGACACCAGCGCGCACGGTGGTTGTGCGCAGCGAGTTGCCCAACGACGAGGGTCTATTGCGCTTGGGCATGGCTGCCACCGTTGTGATTTCGGGTGAGATTGCCGCGGACGCGATCCTCGTTCCGCGAGAGGCCGTCATCGAAACTGGCGAGCGCAAGCTAGCTTTCGTCGCCACGGATCCAGGGCACTTTGAGCCTCGAGTTGTGGAAACAGGGCCCGCAGGGGCTGACGGTGTCGTTAGTGTCGTCAGCGGACTTGCTCCGGGAGAAAAAGTGGTCGTGAGCGGCCAGTTCTTACTCGATGCGGAAAGTCGCTTGCGCGAAGCGGTGCGCAAATTCGTAGGGCGCGGAGCGGAGGGAGCCGGACATGGTAGCCACAGTCATTGAGTGGAGCGTGCGCAACCGCTCGTTGGTTGCACTGCTGGGCATCGGCTTGGCGTTGTTGGGCATTTGGAGTGCCAAGAATCTTCGGCTCGATGCCATTCCCGACCTTTCCGACGTTCAGGTAATCGTGGTGAGCGAGTATCCGGGACAAAACCCGACCGTGGTCGAGGATCAAGTGACCTATCCGCTGGCCACTGCCATGTTGTCGGTACCTGGATCGACGACCGTCCGCGGCATCAGCATGTTCGGGCTCTCCTTTGTGTATGTGCTGTTCGAGGATGGTACGGACCTTTATTGGGCACGCAGTCGGGTCCTCGAATACCTGAACTACGCCCGTGATCGGTTACCCCGTGGCGTGGAACCGAAACTCGGCCCCGATGCGACCGGCGTGGGGTGGGTCCTCCAGTATGTGCTGTTTCCGGGTTGGTACTGCCCCCAACACCCACGTGGGATCTGGCGGGATGAAGAACAAGACCGTTGGTACGCAAAACTCGACGAGGCGCCCACCGAGCGCCGTGAGAAACTCCAGAGGGTGCGCGGCTTCGAAGAACCGGGCACTTGCCCGTTGGACGGGACTCCATTGGTTGCCGCTGAGCAGGATCTTGCCGACTTACGTAGTCTCCAGGACTGGTTTTTGCGTTACCCGCTCGCGGCGGTCGAGGGTGTATCGGAGGTAGCATCGATCGGTGGTTTTGTGCGGGAGGTGCGAGTGGTTTTGGACCCCCACGTCTTGCATGCCTACGGCGTGGCGCTTGACGATATCGTGCGCGCGGTCGAGCGTTCCAACAACGACGTCGGCGGTGCGGTGGTGGAGCGGGCCGAGCACGAGTACATGGTGCGAAGCCGTGGCTACATTCGCTTGGGTCAGCTCGACGACCTGGGCAACGCCGTGGTTGGTCGAGGGAACAACGGGGTTCCCATCCTCCTGAGACAAGTGGCCACCATAGAGGTTGCCGGCGAAATGCGCCGTGGCGTTGGGGAGTACAACGGCCGGGGCGAGCTGGCTGGTGGCGTTGTGGTGGCTCGTTTCGGCGAGAATGCGTACAAGGTGATTCGCGACGCGAAGGAGCGGCTATTCGAGCTCGAGGAAGGGCTACCGCCCGGAGTGTTCGTGGTCATCACGTACGACCGTTCTGCGTTGATCGAACGCGCGGTGGACACACTGCGCGAGGCGCTGATCGAGGAGTTGGCCGTCGTGGTCGTTGTGTGCCTGTTGTTTTTGCTTCACTTGCGCAGTGCCCTTGTGGTGGTGCTCGTGCTGCCGCTTGGCCTGCTCGCTTCCCTCAGCGTGATGCAGCTCCTTGGTATCAATGCCAACATCATGAGCTTGGGGGGGTTGGCACTGGCGATTGGCGTGATGGTGGATTCGGCCATTGTCATGGTGGAGAACGCGCACCGTCACTTGCACATGGAGGCACAACGTGTGGCTGCGGGGGGCGAGCCCCGCTCCCGAATCGACGTCGTGTTGGAGGCTGCGGTAGAGGTTGGGCCCAGCTTGTTCTTTTCCCTGCTCATTATCACCCTTTCCTTCCTTCCCATCTTTACGCTGGGCGAACAGTCGGGTCGGCTCTTCAAGCCGTTAGCTTACACCAAGACCTTTGCCATGGCCGCCGGGTCGATTTTGGGCGTTACCCTGGTGCCCGTGTTGATGGTGTGGCTGATCCGCGGGAGAGTGCAGCCAGAAGAACACAATCCTTTCAATCGCTTGTTGGTTCGGCTGTACGAGCCGGCTTTCTGGGCCGCGCTTCGATATCCATGGCTCACGGTAGCGATCGTGCTTCTGGTCGGTGCTTCTGCCCTTTACCCGTTCAGCCGCCTGGGCGAGGAGTTCATGCCGGCATTGGATGAGGGCGATCTCCTCTACATGCCCACCACGGACCCCAGCGTGAATGTAACGAAGAGCCGCGAGTTACTCCAGCAGACAGACAAGCTGTTGAAGTTGTTTCCCGAAGTGCGAACGGTCCACGGGAAAATCGGGCGTGCGGAAACCGCAACGGATCCCGCACCCTTGTCGATGGTAGAAACGGTGGTGCAGTTGCACACTGATCCGGATCGGTGGCGCAAGCGCTCGGTCCAGTACTTTTTCAGCGACTGGCCATGGTGGCTGAAATGGCCGCTCACTGCTTCGTTTTGGCCCGAGCAGCGGAAGATTACGACGGAGGAACTAAAACTCGGTTGGGTCGATGCCGATGGTACACGTCATCCCGGACTCAACGACGTTGTTCATTTCCCCGGGGTGGCCAATGCGTGGCCCTATCCCATCGAAAACCGCATCAACATGCTGACCACGGGCATCAAAACTCCCGTGGGCGTGAAAATTCTCGGCGCCGACCTTGCCGTTTTAAGCGACCTCGCGGAGCGAACGGCAGTGGCGTTGCAAGAGAGGGTACCAGGTACATTGAGTGCTTACCCAGACCGTACCGTGGGGGGCTACTACTTGGATATCGATGTGAACCGCGAGGAGGCAGCGCGTTACGGGCTGACGGTTGGCGACGTTCAGGATGTGATCCAGACGGCGATAGGCGGAAGGGAAATCAGTACGATCGTCAACGGACTCGAACGTTATCCGATCGCGATCCGGTACGCTCGCGAGTTGCGCGAAGATCCCGAGGGGTTGCGGCAAATTCTGGTGAGAACTCCAACCGGCGAGGCCGTGCCTTTAGGGCAACTCGTAACCTTTGCCGTGCGGCCCGGACCTCCGATGATCCGCAGTGAGAATGCTCAGCGCACGGCGTGGGTCTACGTCGACATCGCTGGGCGCGATCTTGGCGGCTACGTGCGCGAGGCGAAGCAAGTGATTGCCGAGGAAGTTCCACTGCCCCCAGGCTACAGCCGGGTGTGGTCGGGCCGCTTTGAATATCTCGAGAAGGCTAACCAGCGCCTCATGGTGGTGGTCCCTCTCACCTTGCTCGTGGTTGTCGTGCTGCTCTACGTGGCCAATGGAAGTTGGTTTCGCGTTGGTGTGGTGTTGTTGGCCGTCCCGTTTAGTTTGGTCGGCGCGTTTTGGCTGTTGTGGCTACTGGACTATAACCTGAGTTTAGCTGTGTGGGTGGGCGTGATCGCCCTGTTGGGCATCGATGCCGAAACGGGCCAAATCATGCTCTTGTACTTGGAGAATGCTTATCGGCAACGCCGGGAGGCCGGCATGCTTCGTACCCGTGGGGATCTTCTCGAGGCCATTCATGCCGGGGCCGTGCAACGAATTCGGCCAAAATTCATGACGGTGGCGACGGACCTCTTGGCGCTCATGCCCTTGCTGTGGGCCACGGGAACGGGGGCCGAGGTAACCCGACGATTGGTAGCTCCGCTCGTTGGCGGCATCGGGGTGAGTTTTGTCATGGAGCTGCTCGTTTACCCGGTGGTTTTCTACCTGGCGCGCCGACGCCATTTGCCTGCGTCGTAGCCGAGCACGACTGCAGGGTGAAAGTGAGGTGAGAATGGCACACACAGAATCCCAGTGGGATCACTGGCACGGAGTCGACCCTGTTTGCGGGATGAAGGTAGACCCCGGCAGGCCCAAGGGCGGCGAGGCGGTGTGGCAGGGAGCGCGCTTTGGGTTTTGTAGCCCAAGGTGCCGCGAGCGGTTTATGACATCGCCCGAGTCGTATTTGTTCGCGACGGACCCGGTGTGCGGGATGCGGGTGCTCCGCGGTCGCGCAGCGGGTGGGAGCATCCAGAGTGGTGGGCAAGAACACTGGTTTTGCAGTGTACGGTGCCGAGAGCGATTTGCTGGGCAGGAAGTTGCGCACCCAATAGCGGACTCGGCTGCGGAGTATACCTGCCCCATGCACCCCGAGGTGCGTCAGCCGCAACCCGGGATTTGTCCGTTGTGCGGCATGGCTTTGGAGCCGGTGGCGGGCGCGGTGCAAGAAGAGGATTCCGAGTTGCGCGACTTGGAGCGGCGCCTGTTGCTGGGAGCTGTGCTCACCGTTCCGCTTCTGACTTTGGCCATGGCGCCCATGCTGTTTCATGCCCCCGGCATGTGGCCTTGGGGGGCGGAGGTTCAGCCCTGGATCGAGCTTGCTCTGGCCACGCCGGTGGTGTGGTACGCGGGTTGGCCGTTTCTGGAACGTGCTTGGCTCTCCGTTTGGGCGCGTTCGCCCAACATGTTCACGCTGATCGGGCTCGGTGTGCTCGCTGCGTGGGTTTACAGCGTAATCGTGACGGCGCTTCCCGGACTCTTACCGGAGATTTGGGCCACACACGGAGGGCATGCCCCAGTATATTTCGAGGCCGCGGCGGGTATTGTGGTGTTGGTACTGGTCGGCCAGGTGCTGGAGGTCCGCGCCCGACGGCGCACCGGTGCGGCACTCCGCGCGCTGCTGGCGCTGATGCCTGCAACTGCAGTGCGCGTTGACCCCGACGGAGTGGAGCGCGAAGTGCCCGTGAGCGAAGTAACGGTTGGCGATATCTTGCGCGTCCGTCCCGGAGCAAAAATCCCAGTGGACGGGGTAGTCATCGAAGGCAAGACCGTGGTCGACGAATCCATGCTCACCGGAGAGTCGCTGCCGGTGGAGAAGACAGTTGGGGCGCGAGTGGTTGGAGGCACGCTCAACGGGAGCGGGGCCGTCTTGATGCGGGTCGAGCAGGTGGGCGCAGCTACGGTGTTGGCGCAAATCGTGCGGCTTGTTCAAGAAGCGCAGCGCACCCGGCCACGGATTCAACGGCTCGCAGACCGAGTGTCCGGTGTCTTCGTGTTTGCCGTACTCGGTGTGGCTGCCGTCACCTTCGTTGCGTGGCTCGCGTTGGGCCCGGAGCCTGCGGTGGCTCACGCGGTCGTGAGTGCCGTAGCGGTGCTCATTATCGCTTGTCCCTGCGCTTTGGGTCTGGCGACACCTATGTCGATCATGGTGGCTACAGGGCGCGGCGCGCAGGCAGGAATCTTGATCAAGAACGCAGAAGCACTGGAGGTGCTCGAGCGCGTCGACGTGTTGCTGGTAGATAAAACAGGAACCTTGACCGCTGGGAAGCCACGGGTCACGGGGGTGTTTCCTGCGGAACGGTGGTCGGCAGACGAAGTACTGCAACACGCGGCTAGCCTGGAGCAAGCAAGCGAGCATCCATTAGCCAAGGCCATTACCGAAGCAGCCCGCGAGCGGATGATGCAACTGGTTAGCCCCACGGACCTACAAGTGGAGCCCGGGGGCGGTGTCGAAGGTCGTGTGTTGGGAAGGCAAGTGGTGGCTGGTTCGCCGGCATTCCTCGAAGAGCGAGGAATCGACCTTGCTCCGGTAAAGGCTGCGTGTGAAAACCTACAGGAAACTGGGGCGACAGCCGTGGTGGTTGCGTTCGATGGCGTGGCGGCTGGCACGATTGGAATTATGGACCCGCTTCGGGAATCTGCACCAGCGGTGGTGCGAGCGCTGAAAGAAGAAGGGTTGCAGGTCGTGATGCTGACAGGCGATCACCGCCGCGCCGCTCAACGAGCGGCTGAAACTTTGGGAATCGACGACTTTGTGGCCGAGGTCTCGCCAGCGGAAAAGGCACGATGGGTTGACGAATACCGCCGCAAGGGACATGTGGTGGCAATGGTGGGCGACGGGATCAACGACGCCCCGGCACTGGCGCGTGCGGACGTGGGACTTGCCGTTGCCACGGGGACGGATATTGCTATGGCCAGCGCCAGTGTCACGTTACTGCATGGCGATTTGCGCGGTGTGCTTCGCGCTCGGCGATTGAGCCGCGCCACCATGCGGAATGTGCGGGAGAATTTATTTCTGGCATTTTTCTACAATGCAGCCGCGATCCCGATTGCTGCTGGTGTGTTGTATCCGTTCTGGGGAATCTTGCTCAATCCGATGATTGCAGCTGCGGCGATGAGCTTTAGTTCCGTATCGGTGATCGGGAATGCACTGCGACTCTACCGAGTGCAACTCTGACCAAGAACACGGCGTCCTCACGGCGAGGCGGGGACGATTTTGAAAACTTCGCCGCCCAGGTCGGCGATGTAGAGCTCGCCGCGGGCATCCTCGCCAAACGAAGCAATTTGATCGATGGATACACCGCTGCTTTCCAGCTCAGCTGTGCGGTCTTGGTGATCGACCGCGGAGCCGCCGACGACGCGAAAGGAACGGACGAAAGCAGAACAAAAGTCACCGTAAAAATACGTACCGCGCAGGTCCGGCATCTTACACCCGCGATAGACGTAACCACCGGTTACGGAGCAGCCTTGGGAGTGGTCATATTCGTGAATGGGCTGGGTCAGGCCGGTTTGGTTGCAAGAGCTACCCGACGGGTAGCAGTGGCCATTCCCTTCGACGATGTTCCAGCCGTAGTTCTCCCCTCCGCTCGACGAGGCCGGCTGGAAATTGATTTCCTCGTAGCGATTTTGGCCGACGTCAGCGATGTAAAGGTCGCCGGTTACGCGGTCAAAGCTGTAACGCCAGGGGTTCCGCAAACCGAGAGCCCAAATCTCGTCCAAGGGCGGGTCAGAACCGACAAACGGGTTGGTCGGTGGCACCGAGTACGGTGCTCCACGGTCCACGTCGATGCGAAGCATTTTGCCGAGCAGCGTAGAAGGATTCTGGCCGTTGCCTAGTGGATCTCCTGCACTTCCACCGTCGCCCAGGCCGATGTAAAGATAGCCGTCGGGACCAAAAGCAAGATGGCCGCCGTTGTGGTTGGCGTAAGGCTGGGGCACCTGTAACACGACCTGCGCCGAGGTTGCATCGGCGACGTCCGGGTTTGCGGAAACGCGGTACTCGGCAATCACGGTGTTGCCGCTGGTGTCGGTGTAATTGATGAAAAAACGGCCATTGTCGGCATACTGCGGGTGAAACGCCAATCCCAGTAATCCCTGCTCACTACCGCTCGAAACCAGCGCTGCCACATCCAAAAATGCCGTGGGGAGCAGAGCGCCCCACTTGAGGATGCGGATGCGGCCAGTCTTCTCGACAATAAAAATTCGACTCACGTCTCTCGGCGGCGCGGTAACGAAAAGCGGTCGGCTGAGGCCACTAGCAATGCGCTCTGCCCGGATCGCCGTGCCGGAAACGGGTACCACGCCAGCACAGATGTCGTTGCACGCGCCACCTTCGATCTGGCACGTTGGGGAGCAATTGTCGCCGCCCGTTGTGTTTCCGTCGTCACATTGTTCCCCGGGCTCGAGCACACCGTTGCCACAAGCGGCACCCGTACAGACATGCGTGAAGCCGCTTCCCGAAAGCGAGGCGTAGGGAAGCCCCGTTGGCAGCAATGCCTGCCGCGCGGTGCAAACGAGCCGTGGTAAAGTATCGTTTGGGCAAAAGCTTTGTACGCGCTGGGCCCTCAGGTTAGGAATTCGATTGTTCGGGGTACAGCTTCTTCCCTGAGGCAGTTGCCGGACCAAACAGTTGCGCGCCGCCAAGATTACGGCAGAAACATATTTTGCCGAGGCGCTGGCGCAGGTTTCGACGCCCAACGCCACATGCGGAGCTGCCACCAAGGCGAGCCAAAAGTATCTGGCTGTTTGCATAAGCCCTCCACCGGAGAGAGAACCTGGGCAACAGCTATCACGTAGGCGAAGGGGAGCGAAGAGGGATTTGTGGGTAGGGAGGTCCGCGGAACACGGCGCGGGTGGGGCTGCGAACGCGGTGGGACCCGGCGCCGAAGACCGTAGTTTGCGCCCGGATTCGGTGCGTGGCGCTGCGCGGCCCGTTGTGGGAGAGAAGTCCGCGCTTGCTCGGAGGGCGGTCAGATTTGCTGCGGCGCGCTACAGCGTGCAACGACAGTGCAACTCTGTAGTGCGAGATACCGGTGCCGACCGTCCCCTTCCTGGCTTACGGTATGGTGAATATCGCAAGTCCACACGGCCGCATGAGCACTGCGGTGGCGCCATGGTAAAGCTGGTGTCGGATGGATCCGTGAGGCTGCGGTACGCGCAGGCATGAAGCCGTGCTTCTGTGCGCGCCGGTCCGCTGGCCAGGTGACGGTGAGCGGGGACGTATTCTTTGGCCCGTCTGTACCCGCGCGGTGGGATCCGGAGCGCCGGCGTCTTGCCGGCTCGAGCCACATCCCGACACACGCCTACCTGCTTTTGGTCGCGGACGTCGTCTTGCAAGAACACCACGAACCTGGTAATCGCCGCGCCGAGTCACCGGGGCAGGAGCAAGCGCGATGAACTTAGGGGGTATGCTCAATGCGAGCTTGGTCGGCGGGGGTCGTAATCGTGGGGGACACGTGCGCATGTGATGCGTGCCGTTATCGGCTTTGGTTCAAACGGGGCGGTTGTTTCCAGCACAACTCTGCACGCTGCGGGGCGGGTAGCTCGAACCCCTTCGCTTTGTCCCGCACTAACGCTTCCCGTTGCTTCCATGCCGTCGTGATCGAAAGTCCCCGTGGGCTGCGGAGGTGTGGGTGCCGGAGCCGTGGCCGCCTGGGCTCTTGGGTCGTTGGGTAAGGAGCTGGTATGAGACCGAGATTCGGCAGATCGATTTGGCGTGTTTTGGCGTGGGGTATTCTCTTGGCTTTACCCGCCTTCTTCGTTCTCGCCGTGGCGTGGGTGATGTGGCCAGATCGCCCGCTCGAACCTGGGGTGAAGGCGGACAAGATCGTGGTGTTAAAGAGCCAACGACGATTGCTGTTGCTCCGTGGGGATAAGACGCTGAAGGCCTACAGAGTGGCCATAGGGCGAGACCCGCGGGGGCACAAGCTCCGCGAAGGTGATGGCCGTACTCCTGAAGGCACGTACTACATCGACTGGCGTAACCCGAAGAGCAAATTTCACCTCTCGCTGCACATCTCGTATCCGAACGAAGCAGATCGAGCTCGGGCGCGGGCCGCGGGTGTTTCACCGGGTGGCAACATTATGATCCACGGCCTTGGAAGGCGGGTAGCGTGGCTCGGCAGGCTCCACTGGCTCGTTGGTCGCACGCATGGTTGCATCGCTGTAACGAATCGCGAGATCGAGGAAATTTGGCGGGCGGTGGACGACGGCACACCAGTGGAGATTCGGCCGTAGGCGGGGGGTGCCGCTGGGTGCGGGTGTGCGGCGGTACGATGGAGTTTCCCACGTGCTGACACGCGCGCTGGAGCACTGGGGCAGTGCAGCTCCTGCTCCCGCGTGCCTGGCCGACGACCGCTGCTCGATTCCGTGGCACTTCGCCTGCGAGGGTGAACTGACCGTGGGAAGTGGTTCCGAGTTTGGTGGGATATCTCCATCATTGCTACCCTGGTTTCACAGCCCACAGACGCAGAGGAACAACGGCGGCGGGAGCCCTGCAGCCGCGGCATCGGCCCGAGCATCGAGGCACCGCCGGAGGCGTGAGGCCTACGGTTCGGCAAATCACGTGCGGTATGCGGAGTTGAAGCGAACGTAGTCTTCGGTCAGGTCTGAGCAAATGCGAAACGCCTCGGCCGAGCCGGCGCGAAGGTCAACCGTGAGGCGGAACTCCGGACGACGAACAAGAGCTTCGGCTTGTCCCTCCACTTCGCGGACGAGCTCGACACCCTTGTCCACCACGAGAAGGTCGTCAAGGTAAATGCGCAGCCGCTGAGGATCGAAGTGAGCACCACTGTAGCCCAGTGCACACACCACACGGCCCATGTACGGGTCGGCGCCATGAAATGCTGCTTTGCAGAGCGGAGAACGAGCAATCGCGTCCGCCGCTCGTGCCGCCTCAGCCGGCGTACGGGCGCCACGCACCGTGATGTCGACCACACGGGTTGCGCCCTCGCCATCCCGCACTACCAAGCGAGCTAACTCCTGCATGACCGCTTGGGCTCCCTCGACGAAGAGGGAAAAGGATCGGGAGCGCGTGGTCATTGGCGGCAGGGGCGCGAGCCCACTGGCGAGGAAGACCACCGTATCGTTGGTGCTGGTATCTCCATCGACGACAATGGCGTTAAACGACCGAGGAAGGGCGAGGCGCAGGGTCGCGGTTAGGGCAGCGGAAGTGAGCGGCGCATCGGTGAACAAAAAGGCAAGCAAGGTGGCGTGGGGAACGATGGAAAGCCGGGGCGCGATCATGCCGGCGCCCTTGGCCATGCCGGCAATGGTGACGTCAGTCCCGTCGATCGTGAGCGTGCGCAGGGCAAACTTGGGAAACGCGTCGGTGGTCATGATCGCAGCTAAAGCCTGGTGGAAGCCCTCCGCGGCGAGTTCCCGACATGCCGCGCGGATGCCGGACTCGATGCGTGCCATTGGGAGCGGGACACCAATCCGCCCGGTAGAGCAGGGTAGAACTTGTCGCGGCGAGACCCCTAACTCCCGCGCGACGAGCCGACACATCGTTCGGGCAGCCTTTACTCCGGCACTGCCGGTAAAGGCGTTGGCGTTCCCGCTGTTGACAACGATGGCACGCAACTCTCCCGATCGGGCATGCTCCCGTGCCACCAGTACAGGTGCGGCTTGCACGAGATTGGTGGTGAAGGCCGCTGCGGCTTTGGCCGCAGGGTCGGCGTAGATCACCGCTACGTCAGGTCTCCCGCTTTCCTTGATCCCGGCGGCGACACCGGCAAACTGAAAGCCCGCGATCCGAACGGGTTGCTCCGGGAGTTCGACGCGCATCAACTGCTCCAACCGAGGCTAGCCTGAATTGGGCGGCTTTGTTTTGTCCGTGGCAGTACCCGCAATGGTCAGGCCCCGTGACACTTCTTGTACTTCTTCCCGCTGCCGCAGGGGCAAGGATCGTTGCGCCCGATCTTGGCGGGGGACGGCGACGCTGCCACAGCTGCGGCACGGCGGCCTGAGGCTGCGACTGGCTGC
>FMJZ01017485.1_pt1 | contig 30373 bp, 40 predicted proteins | sample 1987881 | NCBI WGS metagenome assembly FMJZ01 (sample SAMEA4378227, study PRJEB15110) | soil metagenome | biome: soil; feature: Field; material: Soil | place: India | collected 2015-03-11 | depth 0 m
AAAAGGAACAGGAAAAGGTAAAGGTTCAACCACCTAAAGAGCCGGAAATTAAACTATCTCAAGCATCCGCTAAGATGCAAAATGCGGCAGAAACAGCTGTAGGTGTAAAAATTAATCAACCAACTCCAGCTGTCGCGTATTCTGCAGTTAAACCAAGCGTAATACAGCCATTAACTGGAACTTTGGTTAATCAGGAACAAGAACAATCTGATAAAGAACAGCCAGGAACAAATCTAAATAATAAGATCATTACGGCTGACCCAGAAGCGCACTCTTACTTAGCACGAATGGCAGAAACTATGGATAAGGTCGCTGAGTTGACAGGACAGCTTGTTGATAAGGATGTTGCTGTTATTTCACCAACTGCAGCTATAAGAAACTATAACAGGTCTGAGGCACGTCAACTAACAAGACAACAAGCATTTATTTCAGGAAGAGCATAATAAATGGCGCAATGGACAAACTACTGGAGAATAATTACTCCAGCATCAAGAAAAGAAATCTACAACAAGCCACCTACTTACACGCTTGATGATGGATATAACCTGAATTCTTCTGGTTACGCCTCATTCTCAACAGTAACGTGGTTTGCTAACCTTATGAAGGGCGCTTCAGCGCGCCTACAGCGCTACAAGCAGTACGACGCGATGGATGGCGGAGATATCTCTCGCGCGCTTGATATCATCGCTGAGGAAATGTCTAATCCAGATAAGCGCACTGGTTTACCATTTGTGATTGAGTATCAGACTGAGCAAAATCAAAAGTTATCTGACACCACGATGACAACTATTCGCGCAGCCCTGCGCCATTGGGCTCGCTTCCATGGACTTAACAAGAAGATCTTCAACATCGCGCGCAACCTAGTAAAGTACGGTGATTGCTTCTTCAGAAAAACATCTGATACTAAGCAATGGGAGTATGTTGATTCAACCAGGGTTATTGGTATAGAGGTCAACGCTCAAGGTGAGAAAATTGCTTATCATGTTCGCCCTTCTAACTTTAGAGCATCAATTGGTAACTCAAGCAAGGTAGAATCAATCGATATTGTTCCAGTAGAAGCGATGATTCACTTCACCCTCTCAGATGATATGGGAGAGTACGCTCCGTTTGGCATGTCTGTGCTACAATCAGCCTACAAAGATTATCAAAAGCTAACGATGCTTGAGGACTCTTCTGTTATCTACAGGATAGTTCGCGCACCAGAGCGTCGCGTTTTCTACATTGACGTTGGCAACATGCCAGCGCAGCGCGTGAAGCAGTACCTTGATTCAATCAAGAACGATATTCGTCAGAAAAGAATACCAAACGTTTCTAACGCTAACCAGGCAGATTCTCAGTACAACCCAGAATCAATTCAAGAGGATTATTTCTTTCCAGTTACAGCTGCAGGACGCGGATCTAGAGTCGAAACTCTGCCAGGTGGTGTAACATGGGAAATCCCAGAACTTGATTACTTCCTTAACAAGGTGTTTAGAGCGCTGCGCGTTCCAACATCATACATGAAGGGTCAAGACGCGCAGGGAGCTCAGTACAATGATGGTAAGGTTGGTATAGCGTATATTGAAGAACTTCGCTTTGCTAACTATATCCAGCGCCTGCAGACGCGCATTGAGGAAATTTTTGATGAGCAGTTTAAGATTTATCTTCAGGTAACTGGCATCAACATTGACCCTGAGCTTTTTAGTCTTAAGCTTCCAGAGCCACAGAACTTCGCGCTGTATCGTCAGGCGGCTCTTGATGCTGATCTCATCAACAGCTTCAACGCTATTCAAGAAGTTAAGTTCTTGTCTAAGCGCTTCATGCTTAAGCGCTACCTTGGCTTAACTGAGGATGATATTCAGATGAACGAGGCGATGCTAAAGCAGGAAAGAAAGATCACCGATGACATTGGTGGAATTGACGAACTGCAGCAGATTTACGATCCAGCGGTGTATGACAACAGAGCAGCAGTTGAAGTGCCTACAGAAGAGGTACCGCCTCCAGAAGAAGGGGCTAGCCCAGCTGAGGCAGGGGCACCAGAGCCGGAGATAAGCACTGAAACGCCTCCAGAGGAAGAAACACCTCCAGGAGGCGGTTAAGAGCTTATTTTAGTTAAGCAACCGTTCATTCCAATAAATACAAAATAGTATTCAGGTTGATGCGCTCTGCATCCCAATTGAAGGAGACTTAAATGACAAAGCAAATTCTAATCGAGCGCTTTACACCAGCTCAAGCACAGCTCGTAGAATCTCGTGATGCCCAAAAGAACCTCTACCTTGCTGGTAGAATGATGGCGGCTGAACAGAAAAACCTAAACCAGCGCGTTTATCCAAGAACAGAAATTGAAAGAGCCGTTGGTTTGATCAATGAAAAAGTCAAGGAAGGTGCTTACATCATGGGTGAGCTTAATCACCCAGACAATCTCTCAATTGATCTTAAGAACGTTTCACACATCATCACTGAAGCTTGGATGGAAGGTGACAACGCTGTTGGTAAGTGCAAGGTGCTTAACACTCCTTCTGGTCAAATCGTGCAGCAGCTTATCGATGGTGGCGTGAAGCTCGGCGTTTCAAGCCGTGGCACTGGTAACGTTACAAATGAGGGAGTCGTTGAAGATTTTTCATTCGTAACCCTTGACATCGTGGCCCAGCCTTCTGGTCCAGGTTGCTACCCAGATGTGGTTCGTGAGTCTCAAGAGAACACAAAGATCATGACTCTTGCTGAAGCAGTCGTTCATGATCCTAAGGCCCAAAAGTACCTTAAGACTGAGATTCAAAAGTTTCTTGAGTCCCTTATAAGAGGAAAGAAGTAATGGACGTCAATAAGCTTAAGAAACTTGCGGGAATCGTAACTGAAAAACAGTGGGTTGCCAGTGTTGAAGTAAAGAAGAAGCCACCAGAAGGTCTTTTTACCAAGAAGGCAGAAGAGATAGTTGCTTGGTTAAAGAAGTCTCATAAAGAATACAAGAGCGCCATGGCTGCTCTTAATTTCTACATCAACCGTGCTGGCAAGAATCTCCCAAATAAGACTGAGCTGATGAAGGCTAAGAAGCTTCTAGCTGGTGCCTATGGCATTAAGGAAGATCTAGATCTAATACGCAAGCTCGCTGGTATTCCTTCACCAGTTATTGAAGCATCAGATGATGATGTTATGGATGATGAAGTTGAAGATGCAGAAGAGGGTGAAGAAGAGAGTAAGGAAGGTGGAGAAGATGATAAAGCGGCAGAGCGCGAGGAGCTCATTTCTTCAATAGCTGATAAGGCTAAGGAGATGGAGCTTGATGAGCTGAAGGATCTGTTGCACAAGCTTTATCAAGCTGGATATGATGATGGTGAAGAAGCGCATGGGGCTGAAGGTGAAGAAGAAACAGAGGATAAGAAAGTTGAAGAAGCTGCGCGAAAGGACCTAGCTGCTAAGAAGGCAGCAAAGGCAGCAGAACAGCCAGCACCAGGTGGTAACCTAACCTCTCACGTTGGTATTGATAAAGAAGATGATGCTGGATGGATGGCTGTAGAGCTTGCTAAAGCTATGGTACCATTTGAGATGGAAGAAGCTATGGGCGTCTTCTACTTTAACTTTAAGAATAAGGCTGATGAAGCTAAGGCAAAGAAAGTTGCTGAGAAGCTTCAAGTTAGTTTAGTATGAGGTTAGATGAGCTTTTTACCCACTACGCTGGGAATCCTGTTGAAAAGATGAGGAAGACGGAAAAGGATGTAAACGCTTACATCGATGCTACTAACGAGTATAGAGCAAAAAAGGATCTTCCTACTCTTAGAGCGCTTCAGCGCTCTCAGGTTAAGCTTGTTGCTGACGTAACTATTAAGTAATTTTAACCGCACTGGGGTCGGTCAAACCCCACAATCAGTGACTCACAGTCAAGGAGAATATCAATATGGATAAGAGAGACGCTCTCAAAAGCATGCTTAACAACATTATCAATGACAAGCCAGAAGAGGCTTCACTTGATTTTCACACCTACATTACTGCAAAGATGAAGCAAGTTTCAGGACTAGAGCAGCAAGCTCCGGAACCTACTCGCACGGATGATATAGTAGATGATGATTTTCATGACGATGATGACGCCGCAGCATAATAACCGAGAAGAAAGCGCTCGGTTTTTTATGAAATTTTTCGTGTTGCCATAAATAAATCATAATTTTGTTAGTTTGAATGTTTATTCATCAACGCGTAAAATTCAAAAGCCGTTAGAGGCGGCTTTCCCAGCCTCTAATTCCCATCACCATAAAGGAGAACTGCATGGATGAAATCCTTCAGAAACTGCTAAGCTCTGAGCTACTAAGCGAAGAAGCTAAGGCCGAAATCTCCTCACAGTGGAGCACTGCCGTAGAAGAGTACAAAAAGCTCGTCCGCGAAGAAGTTACACTTGAGGCCAAGGCTGAAATTGCCGAGATGTGGGCTACTGAAAAAGACGCTTTGATTGAAAACGTCGAACAATTCGTCGCAAAGAAACTACAAGAAGAAATCGAAGAGCTTAAGGCTGATATAGAGCGCTTCCGTGATCTTGAAGCAGAATACGCAGAAAAGATCGTTGAAGAAAAGCACGCTATGGCTGAACAGCTTTCACAGGAACTTGACCAGCTTGTTGACAAGATGGACGCGTTCTTTGAGCTTCGTCTCTCAGAAGAGTTCGAAGAGCTTCGTGAAGATCTTGAAGTTGTTAAGCAGAATGAATTTGGTCGTAAGATCTTCGAAGCCTTCGCTTCAGAATTCAATAACTCTTATGTTGACGAAGATTCGATTCAATCAAAGCTTGCTGCCGCTGTAGCTAAACTACAAGACGCAGAAAAGACCATCAACAAGCTCGAAGAATCTCAATCTAAGATGATTCGTGAAGCTAAGCTTGAGAAGATTCTTTCACCACTCAGTGGTAAGAAGCGCGAACAAATGGAGTTCGTTCTCAAGAATGTCGAGACAGCCCGTCTCGAAGAAGCATACAACCACTTCATTAGCCGCGTGCTTAAGGAGGAAGCTCCAGCACCTACTAAGGAATCAGCTACCGAAGCAAAGCCAGTTCTTACTGAGTCAGCAACGGTTGTCGTAACTGGTGACGAGCCTCAAGCTCCAGCCAAGCAAGCCTCAGACAAGTACTCTCACCTGAGAAAACTTGCTGGCATTTAATTCACACATAAGGAGACTATAAATGGAACTCTTTGAAAATTGGCAAGAAACTAAGGAGACCCTCTTAGAAGGTCTTCCAGAAAGCAAGAAGAAGATCGTTGCACCTGTTCTTGAGAATCAGCGTCAGCATCTTATGGAAACCGCTGATGCGCTCACTACTACTGCTGGCGCAATCGGCAACTTCCAAAAGATCGTTATCCCAATGATCCGTCGTATCATTCCTGGTACGATCGCAACTGAGCTCGTCGGCGTTCAGCCAATGAGCGGCCCAGTTGGTCTTGTTTACTCACTCCGCTTCCTCTTCTCTGAGGCAGTAGCTGGTCCAGCTGTTACTCCATCAGGCCTTGACAACGCTTACACCGTTGCTCCAGGTGATGAAGTTTTCGGTCACGTTAATCCAAAGCTTCGCCGCTTCTACTCATCAGCTGACGTTGGTACCGCTGGTTACCCACCAGCCCTTACCGCTGCAACATCAGACGGTATGGCATCACTAACTGCTGACTATGAAGCATTCGGCGGTCGCGCAATGACCCTCGAAGTTCTCAAGCAGACTGTTACCGCTGGTTCACGCAAGCTCCAAGCTCGTTGGACTCCAGAGGCAATGCAGGATCTTAAGGCTTCACACGGTCTTGACCTCGAAGCTGAAATCACTGCATCGCTCTCAGCAGCAGTTGTTTCTGAAATCGACAACGAAATCATCAACGACCTTATCGCGCTAGCAGGAACCACCGAGTCATTCGACATGGCAGGTCCATTCACTGGCGTTCCTAACTTTGTTGGTGACCGTCACGCAGTTCTTGGCGTCCTCATCAACAAGGTCGCTAACGAAATCGCACGTAAGACCCGTCGTGGTCCAGCAAACTGGATCGTTGTTTCTCCACTCGTTGTTTCAGTTCTTCAGTCAGCTGCTAAGTCAGTCTTCGCACCTGCTGTTGCTGGTTCATTCGATGGTCCAAACAACACCAAGCTTGTTGGTACGCTTAACGGCAACATCAAGGTCTACACCTACATCTATCACGACCAAGGCACCGAGCCAATTCTTCTTGGCTTCAAGGGTGGTTCTGGCGAAATGGATAGCGGTTACTTCTACTGCCCATACGTTCCACTCATGAGCTCAGGCGTTGTGGTTGATCCTAACACCTTCAACCCACACGTGTCGCTCATGACTCGTTACGGTAAGGCAACCTTCACCTCAACAGCAACGTCGCTTGGCAATTCGGCAGACTATTATGGCCGGATCTCGGTTGCTAACCTCACCTTCGTCTAATCGACAAGGCAGGGAGCAGTAAGTGTGAAAAAGCCCGCTTCGGCGGGCTTTTTCTTTTTTCCGAGTAAATAGAGCAAGGTCAATACAGGCACCAAAAATGATTAAGATTCTGTTTGTTCTAAAATATCGCGGCACGTACACAAATGAGTATAACTCATACACTAACGAGTATAGTGAGGGCTACATATCCTCTGGTCTTTACAACTCTGCGCGGATGATGGCTGCAGCTTTTGAAGAATTTGGTATCTATGGAGAAGAAGTTGATGCAAAGATTGTGCAGCTAAACAGCTACAACCTCATTGATGCTGAAGTAGTTAGCTTCAACCCCGACATAGTTATAATTGAAGCTTTATGGGTACCACCATCTAAGGTAAAAGAACTTGCTGGGCTGTGGCGCCACAGAAACAGAAAATGGATAGTTCGCAACCACAGCGAGATTCCATTCTTAACGCTTGAAAGAAACTCTCTTACGTGGATTCCACAGTACCTTACTGGAAGTCCAAACATCTTTACAGCTTCTAATTCAACAACATCTTTAATTGACATTCGTGAAATTGTTGCAGAAGCAAATGGATGGCCTATAGAGCAAGCTAACGAGCGCGTTGTCTTTATTCCAAACTATTACTTAATAGAAAGAGAACCATCATGGGTAGCACCACCTTTGTCAAAGAGTCACGTTGATGTTTCTTGCTTCGGTGCTCTTCGCTCTCTTAAGAATCATACTGAGCAAGCTGTGGCTGCGATCCGTTGGGCAAGGCTGAGAAATAAACCACTTAGGTTTCATATTAACGCTGGTAGGGTTGAGATGGGAGCTGACAACGTCCTAAACAACCTGCGCGCAATCTTCAATGGTGCTGGAAGCGCTGAGCTTGTGGAGCACGGTTGGCTTGATCATGATAACTTCCTTGATCTAATTGCTACAATGGATGTTTCGATGCAAGTGAGCTTCAGTGAAACGTTCAACATCGTTACTGCGGATGCTGTTAGCTGTGGGGTGCCAGTTGTTGTTAGCAATGAGATAGGATGGATTAATGATTCATTCAAATGCTTGACGGGATTCTCAAACGATATAGTTAATGCTCTTGAGCGAGCTAGAACAGCAGGGGAAAGAGGACTTCAACTTGCCAATCTTGATAACCTTAAGCACTACAACAGGACAGCTTACTTGGCTCTTGAGGAAAACATTGATACTGTTCTTAGAAAGGCAATAAATACAGCGCTCTTATTATAAGGATAGAAAATGAAAGTGTCAGAATTATTTGAAGCAGCTAAGGATAAACCGCAAAGCGCGTACGAGATGATGTTCTCTAACGGTAAGATCAAGAAGTTTACCGCTAAGGATGATAATGACGCTAAGCGCATAGCTAAGGGATTAGGAGCCAAGAGCGTAATTAGGCTTAAGAATGGCGTTCCAGCGGGCAAGATTACCTAAGGAAAGATGAAGCAAGAAACTGCCGCTCAAGCCTTCGCTCGTTATGAGCAGCTTAAGAAATCCAAGGCAGATCCAGCTATGCTTGCTAAAGTTCTTGAACTAGCAAACTCACTTATGGACGCGCAGTTTAAGAAGACCCAGCAGAATCTTGAAGCTAAGTTCGCTGGTGCTGATTGGTGGCAAGAAGTTAAGAAGATGTACAAGCTTAAAGAGCAGGGTAATAAGTGGATCATTATCTCAAACGCCCGTGATTGGAAGCAAACAAAGGATTGGGAATTTGACACTAAGTATGAAGCGCTCGAGCAGCTTGAGAAGCTTGTAAAGTATAAAGCTGCAGACCGTAAGGCTGGTAAGGGTGACATTGATAAAGATTTTGAGCGCGTTGAGATGCTTAGAAAGCGCGAAGCCTCTATGACCGAATCCACAGCTAAGAAGTTTTTTGCAACTGATGTTTCACATGAGCCTGATGGAGTAATGGTTCTTGTTCGTGGAAGTACGGCTGACATGGATGATGAAACTTTTAACAACTACTATGGCGTAAACGTTGTATTTGGAAAAGGTGGAAAGGTCAGGGACCTGGTAAGCAATGATAAGATTTCAGATGAAGATGTAAAGAAGCACAGAAATGAAATTATAGCCGTTGCCAAGAAAGAGCTCGGCAAAGACGAAATGAAACATTTAAACTCACTATAAGGAGAATAAACATGCACCCACACGTAATCGTAGCAATTAAGAAAAATAGAACTGCAGTATCTCATGTTCAGCTAGCATCAGGGTCAGTCCTTACTCAGGATGACTGCGAGTGCTTCATCAAGTCAGGCTGTGAGTTTGTTACTCAAGATGCTGATGGCAACACTTCAAAAGTTGTGGTTGTTGAAAGCGGCGACAGTCAGCACCTAAGAACAGTCAGAAATGATATCGAGACTGATAACCTTCAAAACCTACCGCTCTTTGAATGATACCTCCATCACCAGAAATCATTTACAGCATTATTCTCGTTTCATTTTTAGTTGCGATTTCCTCAGCTATGAGTGGCGTTCTCATGCTGCTCGTGCTAAAAGAATACTCAGCTTATATCAAGAAGCGCTTTAACAGTGATCTTCCGAAGATCATCATGCTATCTGCATACAGCGGTGTTACTTTCTCATTCATCACAGCAGCTTTCTTTATTTTTAGAATAGCTTTTCTTCTGCAGTCTGGGGTCGACTATGGTATAACTGATTGGTTTGCTTATGACCTTATGATAGGGGCATACATGTTCTTAATGAGTGTGTTCTTCTTTACGGTCTACAATGAGCGAAAGCACCTTGATTCCATCTTCGATGCGCAGATTAAAAAGAAACTAAATAAGCAGGATAATCAATAAAATAGGTTATAACACATGACATCACCATTTCAATTTCCAACCGAGCTTCTTAAAAATGGCTCAATCCTTGAGCTCAACTACGCAGGATCAGAAGCTTTAACGACTAAAGTTCCCAAGATGAAAAAAATGTCTGAAAAAGACATTCTCACTGTTTCAGGAATGCTAAAAGCAATGTACGTTAATGACGGAATTGGTATAGCTGGAAATCAGGTTGTTGTTAAAAAGCCTCTTAGAGCTATTGCCTTTGACCCTCGCCGCCTTACCTTCAAGAGTAATGGGAAGATCATATCAGCGCCGCACGCCATCTTTAATCCTGAGATTATTGATCAGAGCGACGAGATAGAATACGAAGAAGGATGCCTTTCATTCCCAGAGCACAATGAGAAGAAAACGCGCTTCGCTAGGGTTGTTGTAAGAGGGCGTGATATCAACTGGGAAGAAAAGGAAATTGAAGCTTTTGGTCTTGTTGCTATCATGTTCCAACACGAAATTGATCACTTGAACGGTGTTACCTTCATCGATCACCTGTCTAAGCTGAAGAAGGACAGGATAATTAAGGCTGTAAAGAAAAAGATTACCACAGAGAAGAAAGTAAAGTATAATTAAGCTATCTCAGTAGCTTAATTTTTAATGAACATCTTCTACCTGGATCATGATCCCGCTGTTTCAGCGCGCTTCATGTGCGATAAGCACATTGTAAAGATGCCCCTTGAATCAGCGCAGATGCTTTCTACCGCGCACAGGTTGATTGATGGAACTCCTACTGAGGTGGTTTGGCAGAGCGAAGGAAAGGTCAAGACCAAAAAGCTCCATCTTCTAGATGGAGAATCCTTTGAAGTAACTTTAGTTGAAAGCGCTAAGGGTGGGAGCAAGCTAAGACCAGTGTACATTAACCCGCGCTGCTATTCAGTTGCTCACGCTAAGCACCCATCAACCGTATGGACCATGAGCAGCTCCGCTAACTACAAGTGGCACGTTTCGTTATTTGAGGCGATGCTAAATGAGTACACCGCTCGTTATGGTAAAAAGCACAAGTCTAGCGGGCTGCTGGATTTCTTCAAGAGAACGCCGAAGAACATCAAGGCTGGAGAGTTTTCACAGCCAACCCCAGCGATGCCTGATCGCTACAAGACCATGGACTCTATAGTTTCATACCGCAGGTATTACGCTGGTGATAAATGGAAGTTTTCTAAGTGGAAGCACGGTGAGCTTCCTAGCTGGTTTTCTACCTACATGAAAGCGACGTGGGGTGATGACGCGCTGATGGAAAGAATGAGCGTTCTTTACAGCTTGGCTAAAAGAAAATCACAGGGAAAAACTATCGCAACGGACAACAGAGTCTATATGCTAGCTCTTCAACTATCAAATGATACAAGCCATCAAGAGCTGGTTTAAAAAACCACCTAAGGAAAAACATATGCAGCACTTTTCACATGAGTACCTTGAAAAGCTCGTCGCTGAGCACCGCCTAGTATCAGCAGCAATTATTGAACTTTCTAGACCGCCTGGATATCCTAAAAAAGTAAAGGAGTATGGTTTAGATGTTGTGGACGCGGCGCTCAAGAACCTCAAGGCGAAGAAGGTAGAGCTTGAAACCATGATTGATGTTCTTTCGGAGTACTTAAATGGGTGAAACTGTCAACAATCTTTTTAACTTCAGGGGTAGATCAACTAGATCAGAGTACTGGGGTGTCCATATCTTGGCGCTCATCGCGCTGTTTTTCGTCGTATTTTTAACCACGATAGTTTCAGGCGGACAACCTTCGGTGTTAGATGCGGTTATCATTTTAGCATCAACGATCGCTTACGCGTGGGTTATTCTGGCTGTTTCAGTGAAGCGGTGCAGAGAAGCTGGTATTAATCCATTCTGGACAGCAGCAATGTTTATCCCTTACGCCGGATTTATCGTGTTTGTTGTAGTTGGCTGTCTTAAGTCAGTAGAAGTAAAAACTTCATCGTGAAGGCGAGGGTGAATTGGGATTAACACCCTCATGCCTGGTCGCAGGACAACATCAGGATTTATCTCCTTGAATGCTTTTTTCATCTCTTCTGTTTCTTCAGCATTCAGCTTGTAGTGGTTGCACTTTTTTATCGCACCCACAACCGTGTTGCCAGGCATGAACATAAAAGAAACTGCTCTGTGATTTGGTGTAACTGCCATTTTTCTCTCTCCTTTTCTTATTTACAGTCATTTTCATCTTAACTGCTATAAAGGCATAAATAAGCTATCTCCTTGCACACTGGAAATAGCTGCAAATGTCACAGATATCTCAAACATCAACTAATGAACTGTGGACTGATGGTCGAAGAATAGAGTTAACTCTAACTAAGACAAGTCCTACCACGGCTAGAATATCTTGGGTAGTACCAACGATTACAACAGCGTATGATGGTGCTGTTGTTGTTTTAGCTGATGAACCATTAAACTCATCTAACTTTCCAGAAGATGGTACTCGCTACACTCCATCTTCAAACTGGACTGCACCAGCTGATACCATAGGAAACGCGCACGTAGTAGCAGCCTTCTACGGCTACTTTGGTGACGATCCTAGGGCTCAGACCTACGTTGATGTTACTAACTTAGATCCTGATACCATCTACTACGCCAAGATCCACGCGGCGTCGAACGTTCTTCAGTACTTTACCATTGGTACTCAGAGCTATCCGCTTGAATCATCGCGCATTGAGAAGAAGTCTGATACTTACGCTGGTTCGATTCCTATCTCAGTAGATGCCCCAGAAAATCCTTACAATGGTCAAGTCTACTACGATCCAACGTCTAACCTTGTTCTAGTTTGGAACTCTGATGTTGGTGCTTGGTCTCAAGTAACGCAGAAGACAGCATCTGTAGGTGAGCGCTTACCTATTCAAAAGTATCAGCTGCTCTACAACACCGCTGAAGCAGCTCTAAAGTTCTTTGATGGTCAGCAGTGGGTTGAAAGCACCCCATCTAACACCCGCGTCAAGCTTAGCTCTTTGTGGGTGTCGTTCGCTGGAGCTACGACCATCGCGACTCTTCCAGATCCAGCTACCCCAGGCGAGTTCATCTACTATGAGCGCCCAGCTAGAATAGGTGGACCTAAGGCTGGTGAACTAAAGGTGTATACCGCTGGTAACTGGTTTATTCCATCATCAGATCTTGTTCATGTTTTTGATGGTGTTGATTGGGTACCAGTTGTCATTGGTGATAGGCTGTTCGCCGATAGAGATCCAGACATTCCAGAAGTTGGTGATTTCTTCTATCAAAAAAGCTCACGCGATCTTTTTGTTTGGAGTGGGACAGACTGGGTAAAGGCTGACACTGCTGAAGAAGGCACACCAACAACTGAGAAGATTGGCATAGGTAACGATGGATCATACAATGAGCGCCTTAGACTTATTAAGATTCTTCAGAGCCAACTAGGATGGCCCCAGCTCTGCGTTGAGTTAACTGAAGAGCAGTTCAACATTGCTGTTGACAACGCTATTGAAACATTTAGGCAGCGCGCTGACAACGCGTACGCGCACCGCTACATTTCCATATCGTTAAGAAGAGGTCAAGACATTTATTACCTCAATGACCCAAGAAACAAAACGAACAAGATAGTAAACGTGCTCAAGATTCACCGCATCAACATGCTTGGATTGAACGCGCTGTCATCTGAAACAGGTCTTTACGCGCAGGCTTTCTACAACCAGCTGTTTACTGGGCAGATGATTGACCTAACAGCTATCCATCTATTCCATCAGCTCTCTGAAACGTTTGAGAAGATCTTTGCTGGAAACTTGATGTTTACTTGGAATGAAGCTACTCGTGAGCTTCTTATCCTTAGAAGACTTAACCACACTGAAGAGCGCGTTATCCTAGAAGTAGTTGTTGAGCGCACTGAGCAAGAGCTTCTTGTTGATCGATGGATAAAGCAGTGGCTTCAAGCATGGGCAGAGTCAGAGATGCTTGAGATGCTTGGTTTAATTAGGTCAAAGTACGCGACGCTTCCTGGACCAAACGGCGGTATCACCCTTAACGGTGATCAGCTCATCGCCCTTGCCTCTGAGAAGCAGCAAGATCTACAGCGCCAGCTTCTAGATTATGAAGTTGGTAACGGTGGGGTTAACTTTGCTAACACCGCGTTCTTTATAGGTTGATCATGCGCTTCAAGCAATTCTTACTTAGCGAGCAAGGTCAAGCACCTACTGAAACCGATCCTAGTGAAGTTTTAGCGTGGTGCGAGCAGCACTGTTCAAAGTATCTACAGAGAGCTGCGGAATTTCCAATCTACCGCGGAATGAACCTTCCCAACGATATTAACACTTCAATCTATAATACGAACTCTTTCACTAGAAAGTCAGCAAATACTTACAACTACTACACGCTTCTTTTTGATAATCACCCTTCTTGGAAGGATTACCCAAAAAGAAGCAAGTCAATGATCTGCACTACGGAGTATTCAACAGCAGATGGTTATGGTAACGTGTTCATAGTTATTCCATCTGACAAGGCAAAGATAGGAGTTTGTCCAGCCAATGATTTGTGGAATTCTTTTGATCACTTTTTAAATAACTTTAGTGATGATGCTGGTGACATGGATGAGTTTAACGTAATTATTCACCTGCTTGCAAAAAGAGGATTGAACAAAGATCTTGGTGACGACATAACATACGGCGAATTGGTAAGCGTGATGAAGAAGATGACTGCAGAAGTAGCTTTGATGATCGCAGACAAATACAAGGATGAGGGGGGATTCGACGCGCAGTTTAACCGCAGAAGATTTTCAGCTCTAGCTAATAACTTTGAGCGCCATGGGTTTAGTAGCGCTTTTGATGCCTTTGAAAAAGAAGGTGGACCAAGTAAGAATGCGTTTGCGCTTAGAACAGGAGCTACGTTTGATGTTGAAGGGAATCATGAAGTTTGGATTCAGGGCGAAATCGCGCTAATTAGTCATGACGATCTTTATAACAACAAGATACCAGAGCTTGCAGATTTTGCAAAAAAGTACTTAAAGGTTTAATATTAAATGCCAACACTACCCTGTGAAGATGGTGGCGGAAGCCTAAACAATCCGAACAATCCAACTAACCCAGAGAATCCAGTTGGACCATACGTGCCGCCTGAGCTCTGCGTTGGACAGCTGGAGCTTTCTAGCACCAATCCAGACCTCTGCCAGCTGCTTGATCAGCAGCGCCAAGAATCATACGTTGCTGAAGCTCTCAATATTTCAGGAGCTCCTATCAACATCTACAAGCTGTTGGGCGTCCATGAGCAGGGCCACGGCTCAATAGTCGATTCAGGTCTTATCATAGGAACCACCGCTCTTCCAGGATATCCTCTATCACAGATAAACACTGGAACAGGTGCGTGGCGCTCAGCTCAAAGCGGAACAGGTGTCGCTGGTAGCGCGTACGTGGGGGTTGACTTTGGTATCAAGCTTATTCAAACTGGTGATTCTGAGTACGCACCAATCAAACAAAAGTGGACTAAGGTTGGCGCTCTTACTATAACTCAAGGCAACACTCCCAATGAGTACGCCCGCCAAGTAAAAGTAGAAATAACTGATGGAGCCGTTGAGCTAGGTGGAGTAAGCTTCCTAGGAACAGGTGATGGGCAGCTCACTGTTAATGACTTCGGATCAAGCGCTTCTCAGTGCACAGTAACCGCTATGGCAGCATCACCAACCAGCTTTGACGTGTTTGCTGCCTATCCTAATGGAAGCGTTATTAGTTTAGGAAGGGCTTTTGTTGGAACCCCATTCAAGAGCGTTGTTGTCAACTTTACTATAACAGCCGGAACTATCCCGTTCACTAACACTGATAGCTTCTTCATTACGATAAACTACGTATGGAAAAGAGCAGGAATCTTCAACTTGGTTCAATCACCGCTTGCTCAAACTCTTAACTTGAACAAAGAGCTTCTTGTAAAAGCAGTTAGGGTTATTCCCACTTTGTTTACTGGAGCTGGATCATGGGAAGTTTCTGAACTGGACGTTTTAGATTCGCCGGCAACCAACATCGACAACATTCAGGATCTATTCTTCAATGAGAACCGTGATAGAGATTACGATAAGGTGCCGCTTGAGCTAAAAGTTCAGTACAGTCCTACTGATGCTATCAGCGATCTTGCTAAATTTGGCATCAACATTCTAGATCAGTACATCTTCACTACATCATTTGCGACAATGGTTCAGCGCCTCGGGCGTCCAATAGTTGTTGGTGATATCATCGAGGTTATTCCTGAGCTGCAGTGGGATCATAACCTTAAACCAGTCCGCAAGTTTCTTGAAGTAACTGATACAGGCTGGTCAGCTGAGGGATTCTCTACTCACTGGAAGCCAACAGTGTACCGCTTCACCGCTCAGCCAGCGCTACCATCTCAAGAAACACGCGACATCTTTGGAACGCTCGATACTAACAAGTACCTTATAGCTGATGAGGTAGTTGCTGATGATACCATCAGCAAGCAGCTTGACATTACAGAGCTGACTAAGGTAGAAGAAATTGCCAAGGAAGCAGCCGATAAGGTACCAGAAAGAGGTTCAGACGCGCAGCGCACAACCGTTGGACAGCCACTTCCTTATCCTTTACCACCTACTAACCCCAAGGGTCAACCGCCTGGACTTGAAAAAGAACCATCTCCAGCAGGAAAGCAAAACCTGTACATTGAAGATGGTTTACCAAGGAACGGAGAACCATACGGTGAAGGATTTAAGCTACCTGACATAACAACTGTTAACGATGGTGATTACTTCAGGCTTTACTATCCACCAGAAACTCGCATTCCTCCGCGCCTTTACCGCTTTAGCGCTGTAAAGAACCGTTGGATCTACATGGAGACTGATAGACGCGGTGAGTACAGCTCGCACAAGCCATCTATTCAGAAAATTCTGCAATCTAACACCAAGCAGGGACTAGGAAAGAAACAAACATGAAGTTAATGGAAATTTTTGGTCGAAAAGAATCTGCAAAGTAATCTCCTCTTACGCAAGAAGAGCGTGATCTTATAAAGCGCCTATTTCCAGATAGCAACGTTATGCTAAAGATGGGTAACGGTGAATACGTTTTTCCAAACAACGCGCATGCAGTATATAAAAAGCTAGGCTAAGTTTTCAACTGAAGTAAATATAAACAACCAGGCTGAATTTAAGAAAGCATACAGCATATGATAACAGAGTACTTTTACGAGGGTCAGCTTCGAAGCTACCTTCTTCAGTTTTGCAACATTTTCGCTGGTTTAAGAGTTGCTACTGGTAAAGGCGAGTGTGACGAGATAGAGTACATGACTGTTCCTATCAGCGTCGGAAGCAAGGACCGTGTTGTTGCTGCTATTCAGGCTGGCAATACTCAAAATAGACCATTTACTCTTCCCGCGATGGCAGCATCAATAACAAGCATCAACCTTTCTCCTTCAAGAAAGGGCATTGGTGTCGTTGATCGTCGTGTCTACCTTCCTCAAGGAGGAGTCTATCCTGAAGATCTAAGAACTGTTATTCGCGTAATGCCTATTCCATACGTCATGGGCATTGATCTTTCTATCTACGCGTCCAACACTCACCAGCTTCACCAGATCCTTGAGCAGATCCTCATGCTTTTTGATCCAGTGCTGCAGATTCAAACCTCAGACGCGGCGTTTGATTGGACTAAGATCACGACAGTTGAGTTGATTGGAGTCAACAACGAGGAAAACTATCCTCCAGGCGGCGATAGAAGAGTGCTGCAGTGGACTCTGAACTTTTCTATTCCTATCTATATTTCTGCTCCTATTGATATTCGTGATGAAATGGTTAGAAAAATCATCATAACTCTAGGTGATCTATCTGGTTTCAGCGTTAATGAGTACGATGAAGATGGTAACTTGGTGCCGTTTGACCCTGGAATGGAGTACGCGCGCATTGAAATAACTGAGCGTGGAAAAGCGCAAGGGTTTTAAGATAGAAACTGGATCTGGGATAAATACTTCTGTCATAATCCCGGTGAGAAGTTTTAGAGCCGGCAACTTGAAAAGAAAGTCATAAAGGAGACATAGATGGCAACATTAGTAAGCCCTGGTGTATCAGTAACCGTTATCGATGAATCGTTCTACATTCCGGCGTCAGCCCCAACGGTTCCTCTGTTCTTCGTAGCTACTCGTTCTGGAAAGCTTCAGCCAAACGGCGTCACTCCAGCAGCTGGTACCCTCGAGCACAACGTAGTTCGTACTGTAACTTCTATCGGTCAAAGCGTTCAGCTTTATGGCATTCCTTATTTCTGGAATGATATCTCTGGTAATGAATACCACGGAGATGCAAGAAATGAGTATGGTCTCTTCGCCCTTAATCAGTTCCTTGGGCTTGGAAACCGCGCGTTCGTAGTTCGTGCAAACGTTGACCTAACAGATGCTCCAGACACCTTCGTTGGTGTGGGAGTTCCTGTTGCTGATAACACAACTTTTGTTGGTGTTGGTAATGGAACAATCGTTTCAATCACAGCTACTTCAGCTTTCGTAAAGCCAGAAACCATCAATGTTATCATGACAAGCGCGACAGAGTTCACCGTTCAAGGTTCTCAGTCAGGCATCATTGGTATCGGTAACGTTGGTTCTCCTTTCTCCTCATCAAAGGTAAACTTAACGGTTAACGCAGGTTCTACACCATTCTCAGCTGGTGACTATTTTGAGTTTGATCTTGTTTACGTTCCAACTTCATACGTTGGAGCTGGCGACGGTGAGATGGTAAACATTAGTACTGATGTTAACGCTATTGATGAAACTTGGGTTATTGAGTTTGATTCTCCAACAACATTTACCGTTGAAGGCTCTATCTCTGGTCCAGCTGGTACTGGTACGGTTGGTGCACCGTTTGATAACAACTTTATCAACTTCACCATCAACGCTGGTTCAACTCCATTCGTAGTAGGTGACATGTTCACCTTAACTCTGAACACCATCAACTTGTTTAATCCACTAGGTGCAAACGATGCAGCTAAGCGCGTAACTATCGTTACTGCTCTTCAGGCAGCTATCAATTTAAACACAGATGTTCGCTCAGAGCTGTACGAGTACAACCTTATTCTCTGCCCTGGATATCCAGAAGTTGTTGACGAGCTTCTTTCTCTATCAAACGACATCGCTGATGAGGCTTTCGTTATCGCTGATACCCCAGTCAACCAAACTCCTGAGCAGGTTGCTAACTGGTCACTCACATCAGCGCGCGTAAGCTCAATGAACATCGCTTACTACTACCCATGGGGCCTCGCGTCTAACCTCGATGGTCGCAACGTTTGCGTTGCTCCTTCAGGCATCGCGCTTCGCACCTACGCCTACAGTGATAACGTTTCATACGTTTGGTTCGCTCCAGCAGGTGTTCGTCGTGGAACAGTTAGCGGCGTTGGACAGGTTGGACACGTTACTGGAACTCTTGGTACTCCAACAACTTTCGTTGAGGTTAACCTCAACCAAGGTCAGCGCGATAACCTTTACGAGTTCTTCAAGAACATCAACCCAATCTGCTTCTTCCCAGGTCGTGGACTTCTTGTTTGGGGTCAGAAGACTTCTTACGGTGCTGCTTCAGCGCTCGATCGTGTAAACGTTGTACGTCTAGTTATGTACATGAAGCGTGGTCTTCGTAAGGGTTCATTCCCATTTGTCTTCGAACCTAATGACAAGATTACTCGCGATAACCTAAAGGCGGCGGCTGACGGATTCCTTAGTGATATTCTTGCTAAGCGTGGTCTGTATGACTTTGTTACGCTCTGTGATGAGAGCAACAACACACCAGATAGAATCGACAGAAATGAACTTTGGTTAGATGTTGCTATTAAGCCAGTGAAGGCGGCAGAATTCATCTACATTCCAATCCGCGTTCTTTCAACTGGCGCTCAGATGCCATAATGCGATTTGGGAGAGGTTCCTCTCCCATTCTACCTAAGTAGAGGAAAGTAAATGGCACTTCAGTTCAACCCTTTCTTAAAAAGCTCCAACGGATTAATTCTGGGTTTATACAATGGAGCCAACGGTAGCTCAGTTGGCACTCTTTTTAACACAAGTACAACTACATTTCTAAGAATTTATCCAAGCACTGTTGCTTATCCCTCATCACCTATTGAAAACCATAGTTTACTTCCAGGGGGTAGCATTTTAAGCTACAATAACTTAGTTTTTACAGTATCTGGATCCTCAATAATTGTTACTGGTGGCCCATTAACAGCAAATGCCACTGCTGCTGGAACTTTATCATGGTTCTCGCTTTCAAGCAGTTCAGCGTCTGGTGACGGCTCATCAATGGTTATTATTTCAGATTCTGTTGGCCCAAATGGAAGTGATAATATTTTAACTTTAAGCAATATGACTCCTGGAATTGGGAATAGCGTAAGCATTCTTTCATTTACAATAAAATTAGTTTAAGAGGTTAAATCATGCCTACAGTTAGAATGTCAAGCACGCTCGTTAATAACATGGTTAGCAATGGAACAGGAGTACCACTTGGTAGAATAGTTTCATCTAGCACCACTGCCACTGGTCCATCCTTACTTAGTGGCGGAACAAATGGAACAACTTTGTTAATTGTTTACAAAGGAACTGTTGTTGATTTTGCAACTTTTACTGATAGAAGCACTAGAAGCTCAGATGCTTTAATAACTTTTTCTTTAACTGCAGGAACAGGAAGCTACCAAAGCGTGGGTTTGACTAGTGGCGCAATGAGATACGTTCTTGGAAGAGCTGTTACACCTGTAGCAGCGTCAGCATCTGGACTAGCGACATGGTTTCTACTTTGCAGAGCGGGCACAAGCACCCTAACTGACAAGGGAGCTATGATTGGCACAGTTGGTCAAGCTGGAAGTGGAGCTGACTTAGAAGTTCCCGATCCTAACATAGTTAGTGGTCAGCTTTATTCATCAGGGGGAATCTACATAAACTTCCCGCTATCTTGGACTTTCTAAATGGCCCTTGTTATTCTTACTTGGAAGAATAAGAATTCTTCAATAGAATTTACTTCTTCCAACATCACGGTAACCGCGCCAATAGCATTTTATCATGGCGGAATCCAATCTTTCTTCTCTCCTTTATTTAGCGCGCTAGCACCTATTTCATTTACAGAAGATGCGTCAATTGCGTTTTTAGATAATGATACTAGCAGAATAGCACCAACGCTATTTGAAGGTGATGATATAGATGCTGCTGTGTCACCGCTAGATAATACTTTAGCTCCAATTAACTTCTCTTACTAACACCATGGAAACAATAATCGCTCAAATTTTTGCTGCTCGTGATATTGCGCACAAGCTACATCTTTCCACTAGATCATTCGCTGCCCACATGGCGCTTGGTGAGCTTTACGATCAGTTAGTTGTTTTAGCTGATTCACTTGCTGAGATGCACCAGGGTAAGTATGGTCTTATGAACGTACAGGTTGAACCTCAGTACTTTAGCTTTAACAGCACTGATGCTGTTACTTTCATAAGAGAGCTTGCGCAGTGGGCAGAAAACAGCAAAGCTGTTATCCCACAAGATTCTCACATGCTTAATGAATGGGACGTTGTAGTTGCTCTTATCTACAAGATAAAGTACAAGCTAGAAAATCTTGCGTGATATCATTCAAACAATTTCTTTCTGAAAATACTGGTAAGCAGCTATTATCATTTGATGACGCGATAGATTTTATCAGCACTCACTGCAAAAAATTCTTATCACTATCAAAAGATAAACCGTTGTTTAGGGGGATGCCATATCCAGGAATTGAGCTGTTTAATCATTTTGGTGTCGCTTATTAAATGAATGGTTTAAACCGAGCTCCGGGGGCAACTTTACTCTGAAGTTTCATAAATAAAAGCATGCTGAAGAACACAGCAACAGATATAATGTAAAGGAGACGCAATGGCTACTCTATCACAGATGGGTATACCGGGTGCAGGTTTTGGTATCCTGCATCCAAAGCAAAGACACCGCTGGCAAGTTACTTTCGTTCAGCTCGCTAGGCTCGTTCCAAGCGCTAGCTCAAGAGAAATAACTCGTCAAGCAACGACAGTTACCCGACCAAACCTCTCGTTTGAGAACGTTCCTATTCACCGCTACAACTCAGTCGCGTACATCGCTGGTAAGCACACTTGGGAACCAATCTCTCTAACTATCGAAGATGATATCACCGGACTTGCATCATACGCTGTTCAGGGTCAGCTTGAAACTCAACAGCGCCTTATCGGTGCTGATCTTCCAGGTGAGTGGCTCAATGCAGCAGCAACTGGTTCAGATTACAAGTTTGGTACCATTCTTGAAATGCTTGATGGTAATGAGGGAGTTGTAGAGCGCTGGAAAATTGAGGGTTGCTACATCCTTTCTGCTGACTACGGTGATATGGATTACTCAGCCTCCGAAGCAGCTACTATCACTCTTCAGATTCAATACGACCACGCCCGTCAAGAGCTCACTGGTCAGGGTTATGGTACCGCTCTTAACGGTAACCTTTAATAGGAGAAAGAAATGGGAGTTATTTCTGACATGCTCGCGAGCGTTCCAGGTGTTAAGCAAGACTGGAAGGAAGATTGGAAGGAAGATGCTAAGGCTGATTGGGCTGTTGATTGGGATTCAACACCTGGTCCAGCTCCAGCAGTAGCACCAGGTAATACTGTTGCACCAGTAGCATCTGGCACACCAGCAGTTGGCGAAACACTAACCTCAACAGCTGGTACTTGGATTGGCAACCCAGTTCCAACGATAAGCTATCAGTGGTACGTGAATAGCGCTCCAGTCTCAGGTGAAACAACCAACAGTTACGTTGTTCAGGCTGGAGATGTTGGCTTCAACGTATTCTGCCGTGTAACAGCAACCAACACTGAAGGATCAGCTTCTGTTGACACCAACCCACTTGGTCCAGTAGTTTAAGCTTTTTTAAAGCCAAAGAGAAAATAGGAGCCTAGGCTCCTATTTTTTTGTCAGGTGAAACAATAAATAGTTTGTCGTCTGTTTAAAGGTACTAAATGCAAGACCTAAGTGGAATCATAAAATCAACAGGGGTTGCTCTTGAAAGAGAAGCATACAAGGTTTTTGGCGCTGCGGTCGAGAATCAAGTAAACAGGGTCCTGGGCGGTATCTTTGGATCTCCACAAGCCAGACCAAGAAATCCTACTGATGCCGACGTTGTGGTCGGCAACATTGAGCCTGGAACATGGGATGCAGCAAGGGGTGCGGCGCAATTAACTTCTAACCGCTTGGGTGGTTCTGCTATATGGTCGCCAAGGCTCAAGTTTCTTTTTAAGGTAACTTTTAGGTTTAATCCAGCTATAATTCAATACGCTCAGCTGCTAGGAATTGACGTTAGTCAGCTTCAACGTGAGCTCACCTTTGTTATTAAGCAAGTAGATTTGCCAAAGGTTGATTACGAGTATGAAGAAGTTAATATGTATAACTTCAAAACAAAAGTTCTAAAGTCAATAAGCCATAAAGAGTTGAATTTTATCTTTTATGATGATATGAAGAACAACGCTCTTGACTTTATGAACCTCATGAGAATGATCTACATTCCAATATCAAGAAGAGAATTTGAAAATGGAATTAGGCTTGAGGATTATGGCTTTGCTTTTAGCAATGATCCATCTTCTATTAACACCGCAACCCGCGCTAATCTACCTGGCAACATAAACTCTCCTCTCACCCAGATGATAATTCACCAATACTACGTTGACAGGTCTGGAACAAATGAAGCAGCTCTTGTTAAGGTAAATGATTTTGTCTTCACTAACCCACGCATAACCAGTCTAGATGCATCAGATCAAGACCATGAAAATGGTGGCACCCCAAATATGGTTGCTGGAACTTTTGATTATGATGCGCTCTACATAGAGGTTGAGCAAGATGCTAAGACGCACAAAAGAAGAACATCATCAATGACGTATGATATTCTTTCTGACTATGATGAGGGAGCCCCAGAAGTTACTAGAGGCGCAGAGATTGGGCCAGGAAAAACTAGAAATCCATTTATTGATATACTTGCAAGGCAGGGCCAACGCTTAGTTCAAACAGGAGTTACTAACGTTTTAAACAAAGCGCTTGGCGGTGTTGCTGGTGGTAAGCTAGCTAGAGGTCTTTCTGGCGCTATAAGTGGAGTGTCAGGAGCTCTTGGTGAAGCGGCTAAAAGAACGGTTGAGGGCGTGGGTTATGGTGGTTCAACTGGAATAGCTTTTCCAACTGTTAGCTTAGTGCGTGACAGCAATTCACCATCTTCAACAGCAAATTCTAACTCATCTCGCCAAGCACCAAATGATTTAGGCGATTTCTACGGTTGAGCTAAATGGCTTTTAGAGCGCGCTTCATCCCTAGAAACCCCAGCAAGTACGTAGGCGATGCTAACAACATTTTTGCTCGTTCTACTTGGGAAGTTTCTTGCATGAAGTTTTTTGATAGCAGGCCAGATGTTCTTAGGTGGGGCAGCGAGGAAGTAGTTATTCCATACCTCAGTCCTTTAGACAACAAAGTTCACCACTATTATCCTGATTTTTTCATAGAGTATCTTGACAAAGATGGAAATCAGATTAAAGAGATAGTTGAGGTAAAACCGCTCCATGAATCAGAAGAACGCTTCGCTAAGAATGACCGCTCTAAGAACGCGCTCATAGTAAATGAAGCAAAATGGAAATCAGCCGCAATCTTCTGTGAGCAGCGTGGAATGAAGTTTAGAGTTCTAACCGAAAAATCTATCTTTCATCAGGGTCAGAAGAAAGTAAGAAATGGCTGAGCAGCACATCTTCACTCCTAAGAACCCACAAAAGTACGCGGGAGATCCAAGAAGAATAGTGGCGCGCTCTAAGTGGGAACTATTCTACATGAAGCGCCTTGATGAGGATTATCGTGTGGCAAAGTGGCTTTCCGAACCAAGAAATCTAAATATAACATACCTTGACCCAATTACGCGTCAGGTTAGACATTATTGGCCAGATTTTTTGATTCAGTTTGTTAATAACACCATTGAGATAGTAGAGATAAAGCCGCTTAAAGAAACTCTAGTTGAAAACGCAAGATCAAACTATGATAAGCTTATGCTTGTTAAGAACGTGACAAAATGGAAAGCTGCCGCTATGCTTGCCAAAAAAATTGGCGCGCGATTTAGAGTTTTAACTGAAAGAGATTTATTTGGTGCAAAACCAACGCAGCGTCCTTCAACTAGAAAGCCAATAGGAACAAAGCCAACGCAAGGTACAAGGGGAACAAGAAGATGAGCACGTTTAAAAATCCACTTCAAGATGTCTTCAACATGCAAGAAAGTCCAATTGATATTGAGAAGGACTACGCCATGACTGAAGGTCAGCTAGTTGCGCCAACAGAAGCTCCAGTTGACCATAAAGATGAGGATGATGTGATGGTTGAAAAGAAGATAGATGAGGTGTATGATGCAGCAATCACTGCTTTTAGAAATCAAAACGCGTACCTTGAGGTTATTGAGCCGCGCTACGCTGCCAGAAACGCTGAGGTTGCCGCTAACTACCTAAATATAGCTTTAGCTGCAGCTAACAGCAGAGCGAAGGTAAAGGTTGACAGAAAGCGCGCAAACGCTACTTTTGTTCCTTACGCTAACGCCGGTGGAAAAACAACAAACAACATTTTGATTGCTGATAGAAATGAAATCTTAAAAATGATAACCATAGATGATGACAAAAAAGAACTAAAATGACAACTTTTAAACAGTTTATTTTAGAAGGCAACAATATAGTTAAGCCTTGGGAATCTCAAGAGCTTGATGCTAAAGAAGCCATAAAGCTTATGAACAGTAAGGCTCGTAGTGGCCTTCTTGCTATAGCTAATGGGGGCCTTCTTTTTAGGGGATTTGGTAAATCTCCAGGAAAAAGCAATTCTATAGTTAAGATGGATTCATCAACTGGTGAAAGAACATCTCGAGATACTGACAATTTGTATCAGCTGATGATGAATGAATCAAGCAAAATGAAAGATTATCCAAGCAGAAGTAAATCTTTTATCTGCATAACTGATTATGAAGAAGCGATCAACTATGGAAGACTTTATGTTATGGTTCCTTTTGATGGAACAAAAGTAGCAGTTTCTAATAAAAGTGATCTGTTTGCTCAAAATATAAAGACCCCCCTATACAACGGAACGGTACAGGACATTTCTTTAGATTTTTCATTATTTTTAAGTGCTGCAGTTGGAAATAATGTAAAAACTTTTAATGATGCAGCGCTGTTAAATACAGCGCTGTCTAAGTTTTCTCCAGAAGAACTGCTCTTAATGTATGATGCGTGTAATTTTGATCAAGCCGTAAAGTTTAAAAACCCCGATCATCAGAAAAAGTATAAGCTTTTTGCTGCATCTGCTGGAAAAAGTAAGATGGCATCCAACGTGAAGTTAATGAATCAGTTAAAAGAGCTTTCTACCATTGCTAAGAAAACAGGGGCCCTAGATATAACTGGGGCTGCAGATGAGCTGTATAAGTTAATGAAGAAGTGCAATCCATCTTCAAGATTTGCGGCCATCGCTAGTACTATCTGCACGCCTGAGAATCTAAGGCTTTCTTTGAACAACTTTGGAAGCCCTCTTCCTCAAGGCGTAGAGTGCTGGTTTTCTGGTCCTTGCTTCGCTATTCCAGCGCTGCTTTTTTCTAAAATGCTTATGCAAATTCAGAAAGAAAAAATAGTTAAGCTGCATCCGCGCGTTGAGTCATTCCTGGAAGATTATGAAGATTAAAGAACTGCTTGAGAAAGTTAACGATAAGCTCTTCTGGAAAGGGTATGAAAAAACTAAGCCTATCCTAGATGGGCAGTACACGCTGCACGCTGCAGCGGGATATGTTAAGCTTGGGGCGAAGCCTGACTTTAAGAGTGAGCAGTTTAGAATAGAGGCAAAGACAAAGAAGGGAACAGTTGCTGGGTGGGTTAACTTTGAGAACATCAACAACAACAACCTCGAGGCCCTTGATCTTTGGGTTGATCCAAAGCATCGTAGAAAAGGTATAGCTTCTGAGATGTATAAGTTCGCGCGCGAGCTTGGTAATGACATAAAACCATCAAGCAAGCAGACAGGAATGGGAAAGATTTTTTGGACTAAGGATCACAGCAAATGATAAGCTTCAGAGAGTTCATCGGCGAATCAATAAATGACAAGGGCATATTGAAAGCTATCTTCGTTATTGGATTGCCTGGAGCTGGGAAATCCTACACGATAAGCAAGTTAGCTGGAGCTGTGTCTCCAAGAGTTGTTAACACTGATAAAGCTGCAGAGTTTCTTTCTAAGAAGTGGGATAAGAAAATAACATCTGATACTTGGAAAGATTTTAAGGATTCTACCCACAAGATTACTCAAACTTCCTTAAGTAATTACATTAATGGAATGCTTCCACTCTTCATTGATGGAACATCAAACGATGCATCAAATATTCTTCACCGTATAGGCATTCTTGAATCTCTTGGATATGACGTGGGCATAATTCATGTAAAAACGTCTCTTGACGTTGCTAAAGCCAGAGCTAAGAAAAGAGCTGAAGAAACTGGAAGGCACGTGGATGAACACTTTATAGAGCAGGTTTACAAAGAAAATGCTGAGAATGTTGAATTTCTAAAGTCAAAGGTTTCATTCTTTAGGGAAATAAACAATGAGGCTGATAACCTTGATGATGCAACCATGCAGTCCGCTTTTAAAAAGGTGCTTTCTTTCTTTAGTGAGTCTATAAAGAATCCTATTGGCGCAAGGCACGTGGAAATAATGAAAGACAAGAAGCTGCAGTATCTTTCACCAGAAATTATTTCAACTGACGTGCTTAAGAAAAAGATACAGGGTTGGTACAAGTCATGATAACTTTTAAGCAGTTCATTACTGAGGAAAGCAGCTTTGACCTTGAAAAGTTTAAGAAAGATTGCGCTCCATTTCTTTCACACTTGAAAGGACAAGATGGGAAAGCTGTTCTTTATCATGGAACAACTAATTATCCAAGAGGAACATGGGATGTTAGAAGCTTCAAGGAAAGAACAAAGCCAAGGGACTCAAGTAAAGATCTGCACAAGGCGCTTAATGAATTCTTCAAGGATAAGTTTGGTATTGAGCCTCGCAACTGGCTCTTTAGCACAGGATTTCCTAATGAAGCGCGCGTTTACAGTCGTTCAAACGACGGTGTTTTAGCTATATTTCCTATTGGTGAATTTGAGTGGATTTGCGGTTTAGATGATGATCTTCGTGATTTGACGGGGTGGCACAGTCGCTTAAGATCAGATATAATGGTAGCTGACGTTAAGAATAAGATATCATGGGATCAGCGCCATAAGATGGCAACTGATTTTATGATGAAGAAGATGGGCTTGATGAATTGGAAGCACAATACTGATCTAGTGGAGTGCATTAAATCAGATAATGAGGTTATGCTGAAGTGCAGCAAGTTCTACGCGTTTCAATACCTCGAAGAGCCATTTACTAACGTAGTTAAGCCATTCTTGGAGACGCTATGAAGCTTACTGAACTTTTTGAAAAACACGGAAGCACCCATGAAGCCTTTGAAAAATGGGAAGATCTTTTGCATCACATCGCTGAAGAGGAACTTGTTGCTTGTAAGGTTCATGACATTGAACTTGAGGAAGGAAAAAAGCGAGTAGTTAAGTTCATCGCTGATTGCAATGATGATGTTAGAAAAGAAGGTGTTCAGCGCGACCTAACTGATAAGGTGAATGAGCGACTAAAGAAACATGAGTTTCCAGGGTTAGATCCATTTACAGCGATTGTTATCCATAAAGACATCTACAAGAAATGAAGTTCAAGGATTGGTTAAATGACTTTAGCGTCATAAAAGAAAAGTGTCAGCCTTTCTTTGATGTAACGCACCTGCCAATGTATAGAGGAGCTGCAGTTCCTCTAAGCCTTTTTTCAAGCGTTAGAATTGAAAAGGTTAGAAAAGATAGAAGACCTAGAGACTCAAGCGCTTTTACTCATAAGCTCATTGATGATTGGTTTTTTGAAAATATGGGAATGCGTCCGCGCTCTCAAGGGGCGTTCTGCACAGGTAAACCACAGATAGCTGATACCTACGGCAAAGTTCATTACGCGTTTCCTATTGGAGATTTTGATTACTTATGGGGGAGATGGAAGGTTGATTTTGTGGAATCACCCAGCAAAAGAAGACCGGTTTCAAAAGGTGAACCAGTTGTTGACACGCTGGCGCTATCAAACGCTTTAAAAGAAACAATGCAGCTAAGAAGAGATGATGAAGCTAAGGAAGTAACTGATTCATTTATGAAGCTTATAGAGTGGAACAAAAACACTGGTATAGATTACGCTCTTACTAATGGTGGTGAGGTTGTAATTATATGTGATGAGATAGCTCTTGTTGAAAAATCAAAGATTAAAGATTATTCAGAGTTCTTAAAAAAGGTGGTACGATGAGGTTTAAAGAGTTCATAATTGAAAGCGAATCGACCGCCGAAGATGTTGCGGAGATGGTGCTTGCTGATTATCAGCCATACTTAAAAGAGAAATTTACAAATGAGATTCAAGCAGTTTATTCTTCTAGAAGATTTTACTCCTGAGCAGGCGGCCGAGCGCGTTCTCAGCAATTGCCAACCATTTCTTTCTAAAGCAAATGGTAAGATGCTTTACAGGGGGCTGCCATTAAGAGCTTTGGCAGATTTTTTTAGCAAGCACCTTGTGACAAAAGATAGAAATCCCGTGGATACTAGACTTAGCATTCATAACGCCATGGATGCTGCTTTCAAGCACCTATACGGAATAGCATTCAGATCAGATGCGGTCTTTTGCACAGGTGATTCCTATCAAGCAAAAGAATATGGCTCAGTGTGCGCTATCTACCCAATTGGTGAGTTTGATTACCTATGGTCAACCAAAATAGGTGATGCTTATAGATTTTTTGATAATGGTGGCTTCGCGCACGCTTTTGGTAAAAAAGAAATTGAATGGTTTATTGACCAGGATGTGCGCGAAACAGATCCAACCTTTCATAAAAAATACGCTGAAGCAATTTATAACTTTATAGTTGCGGGTGAAGGAAATTACATGCTTAACGCAGGACTTGAAAGGGCGCTTGATCATGGTCCAGAGATTATGATTCATTGCGATGCGTACTACGCTATCTACTTACCATCAAAAAATTCAATACTAAAACCACGATTCGATGCATCAAAATCAGAAAAAGCGCTCGAAATCATTTATGGTAAATAAATATGAATGGCACCACCATGGGGAAAATATGAAGCTCACTAAGGAACTTTTACAAGACGCAGCGTACGATTCAGGTCGTCCAAAAACACTATCTCAGCTTCCAGGCATTCCAAAGTTTACTGTAGATGATATAGCTGTTGGTGGAACAGTCATATATCCTGATAAAGTCAAGGGTGTTTACAAGTACTCAAAAGTGAAGATGAAGGACCTGCGTGATGTTCTTCGCTTAGAGAACGGAGATAGCGTAAGAGCTCATGAGGTTGTTTCAACTGATTTTTCAGATTGGAAGGACTTCAAGAAGATGGTTCTTTCTGATTCGCTTAAGGAGTGCAAGGTTGGTGACAAAGTAATTTACAAGAATTTAAAGGGTGAGCAAAAAACAAGCGTTATTAGAAAGATAAAGTCAGATGACTTTATCTCACTCCAAGATGGAAGCAACATTCAGAAGAAGGCAATCATCAAGGTAATGGAAGCTGCAGAGGATGATCTTCTAGAGTACCTTACAAAAGCTCACCGAGCTGTTATAGCCCATGGCGGACTTGATACGTACGATCAGCGAACTGTAGATAGAATCTACGAGACTATGCGCTCATATCTTAAGGATGGTGATGTAAGTGGATTTATAAACGCCTATTCAGAAGCTGCGGCCAAGCACCCAGATGCCTTTGATTTCTTCATTGATGAAGTTCTTGCTCAAGCGGGTGTTAATGATATTGACAAGCTTTTCTCTAAGGTCGGCATTCGTGAAGAAGTTATGGCTGAAGCAGGAATAATGAAGAAGCTTGCGCGCGGCGTAAAGGGTTGGGCAGCCTTTGATAAGGATGGTCCCACTGAGCTAGTAAAGCGCAATAAGGCGTACGATGATGAAACAATCAAGCTTCTTAGAAACCCTTCAGCCAAGGTAACAAAAGGATCTCCAGCTGATTTGCAACAGAGAGTTCTTGATCGTGAAGCAAAGAGGCGCGGTCTAACAACTGAGCAAATGCACGACGAGGATGAAGAGGATGATGGACCACAAGAGTTCTACGTGGCGTTTTATGACAAGGATGAGGATCGCGCGTGGATTGGTATGGTTATTAAGGA
>FMJZ01037628.1_pt1 | contig 30349 bp, 22 predicted proteins | sample 1987881 | NCBI WGS metagenome assembly FMJZ01 (sample SAMEA4378227, study PRJEB15110) | soil metagenome | biome: soil; feature: Field; material: Soil | place: India | collected 2015-03-11 | depth 0 m
ACTAACAAATGTTCGAGAAAGTTTACGAAGTTAATTATGAATTAGAAGATAAGTATTGGTGGTTTGTTGCGAGAAATAAAATTGTCTTGGAACTTGCAAAAAAATTAACCGACTTGAAGGCTGGTGATTATGTTCTCGATTTTGGTTGTGGAACCGGTGGATTTGCCTTAAATTTATCCAAAATATTTAACGTTATTTGTTTAGACCCATCGTACATTGCTGGTGAGTATTGTAAAAAAAGAGGTTTAAAGCTTGTGATACAAGCTACAATAGACGAGTTTGAATTTCATGAGGCTCCGATAAAAGGAATTTTTGCATTAGATGTTATCGAACATATTGAAGATGATGTTCAAACACTCAAAAAACTTTGGGAAAAATTAGATGACGATGGCTGGCTTGTAATTACAGTTCCAGCCTTTCAGTGGCTGTGGAGCAACCACGATATTGTACATATGCACAAAAGAAGGTATACAAAAAAACAATTAAGATCTGTGCTCGTACAATCCGGATTTAATGTTGATTTTATTTCTTATTTTAATTTTTTCCTTTTTGCACCAGCAGTAGTCAAAAGGTTTCTGGAAAAAAATGGAACACCAGAAAAGACAAACCCAGTAGACCCTGTTCCTGAACTACTAAATAAGATACTTACAAATGTTTTTCTATTTGAAAAATTCTTTCTACCCCATTGTAAATTCCCATTCGGAATTTCATTGATTGCTGTTGCAAACAAAAATAAAACGAGATAAATATGGTAAAATCCACCAAAAAAAGCGTAAAGGTAACAGTTGCAGTAAAAGAACCAAAGTCTTTACCTTTTTGGTTGGTTTTTTTGGTCTTTTTTGCAACAACATTTGTGTTTTTTCACGATCAAATTTTCTTAAATTCTTTTTTCTGGGAGGATTTTGTAGAGTATGTTTATCCAGTACAGAATTTTTCTGCTAAAATATTTGCTAAAGGGGAAATTCCGTTTTGGAATCCCTTTACTTTTGCTGGAATGCCATTCCTTTCAGATATACAAGTTGGTTTCTTTTATTTATTTAACAGAATTTTATCGATTTTTACTTTGTCTGGAAATAATTTACCTGTAATTGCCCTTGAAATTATTATTATCATCCATTTCCTTTTATCCCAGATTAATCTTTATTTTTTGGCAAGGTATTTGAAAATTTCTTCGCATGGTTCATTAATTTCAGCTATTTCCTATTCTTTTTCAATGTTAATGGTTGCTCACGTAATTCATCCCATGATTGTTTACCATCTAACTTGGCTTCCTTTGATTTTGCTCTTTTTCATTAGATCGTTCGAAGAAGATAAAATATATTACTCTATATTCTCTGGGCTTGTGCTTGGCTTAACATTGCTGTCTGGACATCCACAAACAACATTGTATCTTTTAACATTATTGGGGATAACCGGAATTTTTTTACTAATATTTTACCTAGTAGGAAAAGTCAAGCTTTCACAAATTTTAAAAGCAGTTGCCTTATTTTTTATTCCTTTCGCCATAGCATTTGGAATATTCGCTATCCAATACTTACCATCGAAAGATTTATCAAAATATGCCCAGAGGAACGAGGTCTCTTATCAAAAAGCAACAGAAGGTGCATTACAATTTAAACAAATTTACACTGCAATTGTTCCAAAGCTTTTCGGCTGGGTCGAAGGCTCACAACTCGATAATTCCACCTTTTATTTAAATTTTAATGGGCAATTGCAAATTCACTTTTTCTGGGAAACTGTTTATTATTTTGGGGTAACCTCTGCAATTTTAGGCTTATTTTCTTTACTGATGGGATTTAAAAATAGATTTATCATTTTGTTTGCTATTTTAACTGTTTTTGGATTTCTTTTCTCACTCGGTGGTAGTAGCCCACTCTTCGAACTATTATACAATTTCCCATACTTTGGTGTGTTTAGGAATCCAGCGAGAATGATGTTCTTTGTCATACTTGGAATGACATTAATGGCTGGCTTTGGTTTCGACTTCTTGTGGAAAGAGGCTTTGAAAAGAGAAACACTAATTAAATTCTTAATTCCCCTAACAATTGCATTTATCATTACTTTGTTGGCAGCTTCTGGAAGTTTCATAGATATTTTCAATGCTCCAGTAATTGCACACCAAACAATTAAAGATTCTGGTAGTTTTGCTTTAGTTTTGATATTGATTGTTACCACAGTGGGGCTTTTGCTAAATAGAACAATCATAAAGCCATCTGTTGCTGGTACTATACTCGCTTTGCTTTCTTTTGTAGATTTATACTTAGTCGGTTCAGATTTTAATCGAAATCCAAATAACCCCGAAAAAGTTTACGAAATAAAACCGGAATTAAAAGCAATGTTATCACCAAAATTTCCGCATGAAATATTTCGCGTTAGTTCAAGGTTATATGAACCAATAAGATTTATGGCTTTGCAAAGAAATCAAGGATTAATTGACGAAATCATGATAATAGATGGATACAATCCTTTGATATTGGAAAGAGTTCTTCCACCAATTAATTCAACAAAACTAGTTAATGATTTGTACAACGTCCGATATGAGGTCAAAGTCGACCTCGAAAAAAGCACTTGGGGTTTTGTTGAAAGAGAAAATTATTACCCAAGGGCTTGGTTTGTCGATAGTTTTGTAGTTGTAAATGAAAACCAAATTAAAGAATATATGCAAAAAACTCCCTTAGACTATAGGAAAACTGTTGTATTAGAAAGAACCCCTGGCTTTGTAAAAAATTCTCAAGATACCTTAAATGAAACATCGGTAATTTGCCTTTTTTATGACAATAATTATTTCAAATATAGAGTTAAAACTAATAAATCGGCTTTTCTCGTATTTAGTGAGATTTGGTACCCCGATTGGAAAGCATACGTAGATGGAGTTGAATTCGATGTTTATAGGGCAAATTATTGTTTTCGTGCAGTTGAAATCCCCAAAGGCGAGCATATTTTGGAAATGAAGTATAAATCAAATGCTTTCAATCTTGGATCCTTGATTTCTTCAGTTACTTTATTTATTTCTATCATTGGATTATTAATATTTTATAGAGTTGAAATCGGTAAACATCTTCACATTATCGTTTCGAAATAGCAAAAATAATCTAGGACATTTAAATGACAAATAACAACAATTTACACGAACCCCCAATTGCCTTGCGGTGGTTTGTGCTCTTGGTAGTTTCGCTTGCAATGTTTGGGAATTATTATGTCTATGATTCTATCTCCCCTCTTGCAGATGTTTTAGCAAAACAACTTAACTTTACAAACGACAATATTGGCTTGCTTCAAGGCATTTACAGTTTTCCTAATATAATTATGGTTGCTATCGGTGGAATGATAATAGACAGAATAGGTGTAAGGCGAGCAAATTTTTTGTTTTCTTTTCTATGTATGGTTGGTTCCTTTCTGACCTTTGTAAAAGGCGATATTATCACAATGGCATTTGGTAGATTGGTTTTCGGTCTTGGCGCAGAATCCTTGATTGTATCCATAACAACAACTTTAGCAAAATGGTTCAAGGGTAAAGAACTTTCGTTTGCGTTTGGATTAAATCTAACAATAGCTCGGTTAGGTTCTTTTTCTGCATTAAATTCCCCAACTTGGGCACATTCATTATACGAAAGTTGGCAAGGGCCATTATTAATTTCATTCGTAGCCTCTTTGGTTTCGGTTATCGCCGTGTTAATTTATTTTTTCCTTGATGTTTGGGCAAGGAATAAATATTTGCTTATACAAGAACAAAAACAAGAAAAATTAGTTATTAAAGAAGCTTTTAAATTTGGTTCTTCTTTTTGGTTTATTACCCTTCTTTGTGTAACATTTTATTCAGCAATGTTTCCATTTCAAACATTCGCAATTAAGTTTTTCCAAGAAGTTCACGGTGTCTCGCGTCAAACTGCTGGTTTCTTATCGAGCATATTAACACTTTCGGCAATGGTAATGACCCCACTTTTTGGTTTACTTGTAGATAAAATAGGGCATAGGGCAAAGATGATGATTTTTGGCTCTTTATTAATTATTCCAGTGTACTTAATTATGGCATATACCAAGGTTTCTTTGTTCATTCCAATGTCGATTATGGGCATTGCTTTTTCTCTTATACCAGCGGTTATGTGGCCTTCTGTTGCTTATGTAGTTGATGAAAATAAATTGGGAACAGCTTATGGGGTTATGACCATGATTCAAAATATTGGGCTGTTCACAACTAACATATTTATAGGGTACATTAATGAAGCAACGAAAGGCTATACAACAGGGATGTGGATTTTCTCATTTTTTGGTATATTTGGAGTTGTTTTCGGCTACCTTTTGTTGAAATCGAATCGTAAATTCACTAAATTCAATTTAGAAAAACCAAAGTTTTAAAAATAAGGGTAAGAACATGGGACGAAAAAAGAAAATTGAGGAAGAAAAGCAAATTACCTTACAAGACGCCGCAAGAATTGCATTGCTTGATTATCTTGGAGTGACTTCTGTTGAATCTCTTCTTATTTTAGCTGATGAACCACTTCGGGAAATAGGTTTGATTTTCTTCGAAGTTGGAAAACAAGTTGCCTCCGAAGCATTCTATTGCGAAATAAAACCCCGCGAAGTAAACGGTCAAGAGCCACCCGAGCAAATAGCATTATTTATGCAAGAGGTAGATGTAGTAGTTGCTCCAACCAGCAAATCAATTACGCATACAAACGCTCGAAGAGAAGCTTCGAAACTTGGTGTAAGAATTGCAACTATGCCCGGAATTACTAAAGATACTATTATACGATGTCTAAGTGCTGACGCTAATAAGATACTCGACACTACTGAAAAGGTAGCTAAAAGTCTTCAAAATGTATCAACAGTTCGTATTACATCGGAACTTGGAACCGATCTTACTTTGCCAATAAAAGGAAGACAAATCATCAAAAGTACTGGAATTCTAAGAAATATTGGGGAATATGGAAATCTTCCCTCTGGAGAAGTTTACCTTGCTCCCTGGGAAAAACAAAGCAATGGAATCGTTGTTTTCGATGGCTCAATAGCAGGGATCGGAAAACTAACCAATCCGGTCAAAGTAACTGTGGAAGATGGTTATGGTGTTGATTTTGAAGGCGATGAAGAAGCCAAACAACTTTATGATATGCTTAAAAGTATAGGACACGAAGCTTTTGCCATTGGTGAATTTGGAATTGGGACAAACTATAAAGCGACCATTACGGGTAGCATCCTTGAAGACGAGAAAGTACTTGGCACAATTCATATTGCCTTTGGAAACAATTTAACGATGGGTGGAAAAATTAAAGCAAAAGGGCATATTGATGGAATAGTTACGAAACCAAACGTTTATTTCGATGATAAATTAATACTGAAAGAAGGGAAGCTGACGATTTAATTTTTAAAACTCTATAAATGAAATCAATAGTTTTTTTTCTTTTGTTTTTTTATTTCTCTGAAAATGCAACGGGACAGAGTACGCTAAGTTTCCCAAAAATCAATTATAAAATCATTGAATTTAAAAAACAAGCTGAATTAACAAAATTTCTAAAAAACTTCGTTTTGAAGAGAAATAAAACTAATTACAGAGTAATTACCACTTTAAACAGAAAAGAATTACGATTTTTTCGAGTCAACCAACCACTAATTGTTCCAGATACATTTATTTTCGACCTTAGAGCATATTCTGTTTTCCCAACTTTTTACGAATCCGCTAAAGAAATTCCTAAATTAATTGTTGTATCAAACATTTATCAAGCGTATGCTTGCTATGAATTTGGCAATCTAATTCACTTTGCTGCAATTAATTCTGGAAAAAAATCCACCCCTACATATCCTGGAAGATATGCATTGCAGTGGAGACAGCGTCTTCGCCGGTCCTCTTTTAACGAAGAATGGATTATGCCATTTACTTGGAACTTCCACAGAATTACAGGAATGGCTTTCCACCAATTTGAGATGCCTGGCTATCCTGCATCACATATGTGCATAAGACAATTCAAAGAAGACGCAGAATGGCTTTTTAACTGGGGCGAAGGTCCTAAAAGAGACTCTAACGGAAAAATAATACCTATGTCTGGAACACCTGTCCTAATAATTGATTTTTATGATTTTAAAAGCAAATCTAAAAAATGGCTGCAACTGACATCAAACAAAGATACAATAAACTATCTTCCGTCGAATCCAATGGAAGTCGAAGAAGCACTAATACCAATTATTCACGTTCCACCTGAATTAAGAGGAATGCTTTCAAAAACTGAACGAAAAAGGTACGAATCTGCTTTAGATACTTTAATTAAAAGAAATATTTTGCCAAGCGATATTAGGTTAACACCCTCGCTATCTATTAAGAAAAAGCCAAATAGCCAAAAAGAGTAAAACCACCAAAGATTAGCAATATCAAACTTATTAATGATTATTAAACTTGATTTCCTGTGCAGAAAGCTTCAGTTTTAATAATTTTTCGAAAGTTTTAAAATCTTTTTTCCTAATAATGAGATGAAGAATTGACTTTAACCGATGAAAAAGATTATGGTTTAGCTGAATACTTTGAGTAAAATATTCTATTGCTTTATTTATTTGAGAAGTTCTTGCATAAAACTCGCCAAGGTAAAATAGAATTGTGGAGTTATTGGGCACAATGGATTTAATATTCTCGAGAATTTCAATTCCATCCATAAATCTTTTATACTTGAAAACGTACATATGAAAGTTAAGTAAGAGCTCCTCGTCTTGGGGATTATTCGACAAAGCTATTGAAAACATTGAAAATGCCTTACTAATCTTTCTGCTTTCGAGTAAATGAGAAATTGCCATTAACCAAAAATCCACATTTTTAGAATCGAGTGAGACTCCAGTTTTAAAGTATTCCTCAGCAAGATTATGTTGGCCAAGCTCTTTATAACATAGTGCTAACCCAATGTGAGCAGGAGCAAATGAAAAATCTTTAAGGACGATTTCCTCGTAAAATTTCGCTGCAGAAGAATAAAAGCCAATGTCGCCAAGCAAGTTTGCTATTTCGAAATAGACGTATTTATCGTAGTAATGCCCAGAATAATTAAGGAAAGCGTAAATTGCTTGTTTATAACGACCAAGGTTAGAATATGCCCAACCTAAATACAAATAAGAATATTCAAACATTGAATTTAGGGCAATTGCAGTTTTAAAAGCATCGATTGCTTTATAATAACGACCCATTTCAAGAAAACAAAGCCCTAAATTGAACCAGAACCAGTAATTATCTGGTTCAAGTTCAATTGCTTGAAGATTCATCGCAAGGCTATCATCAAACTTCCCCTGCAAAAAAAGAATATGAGATATCTCTTGTAAAGCTTCAGCACGATACTCTTCGGAATTTAATAGAGTCTTGAATACATCCAAAGCTTCGTCAAACTTTTGAAAAGATTGTAAAATAACCCCCTTGTTGTACAAAGCATAATCGCTTGGAGCAATGGAAAGCACCTTATTAATCAAAAGTAGAGAGTTATCGTAGTCACCACTGTTGTAATAGGTTAGACTTAAATGAATCATTGCTTCGGTATCTAAAGGATTTATGTGCAGTGCTCTTTGAAATACAGTAATAGCATTCTGAAAGTCCTTCAAATTTAATAGAATATACCCTCTCTTGTTTAGTAAATCATTAGAAACGGGATCGTACTCTAAAAGGGTGTCGCAAAATTTCAAAGCATATGCAAAATATCCCTGCTCTATACAAAAATCAAGTACCCTTTCAATTTGTTCCAAGTCCTCAGGGGTAAAATCTGTACCAGAATTCTTTTTCTTATCAACCCAATTTTGTAAAGACTTAATATAAGATTTATCCAAGGGCTTTTGATTCTCACCTTCTTCATCTTCTAAATAATCATCATCGTCGTACAGCCAAAATTCCATTTTCAATACTAAAAAACTGTTTTAAAAACAAAAATATGTAAAAAAATTAAGACGAAAACCAGGACGTTTTAAATCTAATAAAATTAAATTTTATTTGATTTTCAAAGAATCCCTAAGGCTTTCAAGGTCAAATTTCCCTTCTTTATAACGAAGATTGTACAATGCATCAATAATTCTCTTTTTGCTTTGTTTATAATCATTTTTTCTTGTTAAAGGAGAAGCAACCAGAAGAACGAATTTGTTTGTAGCAGTTGACGCAAAAATCTGTTTCACGACTGTTTCTTCATCTGTAAGTGTACTACCAACATCATAACTCAATTCCCAAAAAAGAACTTTATTTGTCCCCTTATTTTTATGAAACTTGGGTTTTAAATTCTTTAAGTCAATATTAAAATTCTTGGAAATATAATTCAATTCGAATTCGAAATGCTGCAGAAGGGTATCCAAATCTGATTTTTCATTTAAAAAGACATTTATGGGTACAACAGTAAATTGGAATAATTGACCATCTATAGAAAAAACCAGGTCTTCAGGTTCAACATCGATAAATTTCTTTCCACGAAACTCAATCATAAAACTTTCAGAATCATCATTAAACACAAACAAAAATCCATTCTTTGATTTGATAACATTTAAGCCATCTTCAGCAAAAGAAAAGGATACAACAAAGAAAAAAAAACAGAAAAAAAACCAAAGAAGTTTATGCATAATTGACCCTTTAATGTTTAGAATCAGGTTCCTGGTGAATATGTATTTGACAATTAGAAAACTCACCTTTAATCGCTTCTTCGACTCTATCAGAGACTTTGTGCGCATCTTCTATTGTAAGTTCTGGGTCGAGATGGATATTCATGTCAACAAAAATTGTGGAACCAGCAGAACGAATCCGAATATCGTGTACATTCCTAACCTCAGGAATTCTTGTGACTATATGCAGAATTTTACTCTTTGAAAAAGGGGCACTATCAATCAGTTGATGAATTGCTTTATAAGCTAGTTTAAGAGACATTCCCAACACAACAAAAGAAACTATGATTGCAGCTATAGAGTCAGCAACAGGTATTTTAAACATTGTAAAAACCAACCCTAGTAAAACGACGCTAGAGGTAAGAATGTCAGATGAAAAATGCAACGAGTCTGCTTCGAGGGCTTGGCTGTTGTGTTCTACCGCGGCCTTTTTCAGTATTTTTGCTCTGTTATAGTCAATAATAATAGCAACAATTATAACAAAAAAACTCCAGAAATTAACTACTACCTCAACTTCCTTTCCGGTTAATCTTAGTACAGTTTCCCAAAGAACCCACCCACAAGTTAAAATTAGTAGAAAGGCTTCGGCAAGTGCGGAAATATTTTCAATTTTGCCATGCCCAAAATTATGTTTTTCATCTGGTGGTTTAGATGATAATTTAACTGAAAAAATGGTTATACCTGCAGCAAATAAATCCATTGCAGAATGAATAGCTTCAGATATTATTCCTAAACTCCCAGTCAAAAAACCAACAATTCCTTTGAAAGCAGTTAAGAAAATGGCAACAATAAAGGAACTCAGAGCAACTTTAACTTTGTCCAAACTTTTCCTTTTTTCCATGCCCATACAATTGTAAATTAACAAAAAAGGCTGTTTGTGTTACAACAAACAGCCGAAATTGTAAATAATAAAAAAAGAAACTATGGGATGAAATGAACCTGTTTTGAGTAAATTTGGCCTTCGAAATTAACAACAATTAAATATCTCCCGGTCGTTAAATTTTGAGAGTCAACACTGAATTTGTGAACTCCTTTTTCTAAAACCCCTTTGTGTATCAGCTTCATCTCTTTACCTTCCAAGTTATTCAACGTAATATGTACGTCCCCACTTTTTGGCAAAGATACCTCAAAATTGGTTGACATTGAAAATGGATTTGGAAAGGGGCGCGAGACAAAAACTTTACTTTGAAAGTTGTCACAAATGCCATCATTGCTTGCGTCAAAAAAATCCCTCTTACATATACCCTTGCCTCGACTTTGATAGTTTGAGGATTTACCACCTTTCATTGAACCATTCCTTTTCCCAAAGTCGCAGCGTCCGTCATTGTCTACATCGATAAAATTATCACATACTTTGTCCTTATTTAAATCGACAAATTGACAATTCAACCCATTACGTTGGGAATTTTGGCGATTTCCCTTACATTGAGCAAAGGAATCAACTTTGTACAAAAGAAGAATTGATAATGAAACAACAAAAAACAGCAACTTATTCATCATGACCTCCAAGTAATAATAAAAAACAATTCTTTGACAAAAGAAAATAAAAAAGGTTTAAAATTTCAAAATTATTACATCGTTACTGACATTTTATTGTGGGTAAAACAATGGTTAACAAAATTGATATCTTAAATGCCATTTCAAATATTAAAGATCCAGATTTAGACAAAACTTTTACTGAATTGGGTTCTATAAAAGATGTAAGCATAGAAAATAATCAAGTAAAAATTTACTTAGAGTTAGTTCAACCAGTTTTTTCAGTTTTTGAAGAAATCAGTAAAAGCATTAACGACGCAGTTACTCAACTTTACCCAACAATCAAAGTCGAAGTAAATATCGCTGGGAAAATGTACGACTTGTCAAAGCGAAAAGTATTAAAGCACGTAAAAAATATTATTGCTGTTGCTTCTGGAAAAGGGGGGGTTGGAAAATCCTCTATTGCTGCAAATCTTGCTGCTGCACTGTCTTTGACTGGTGCCAAAGTGGGTATTCTTGACGGTGATGTTTATGGACCCAGCCAACCTACAATGTTTGGGTTATCGGAGCAACCATTTGAAGTTGTGGAGATGCCTGATGGAACTTCAATGGCATTCCCTCTTGAAAAATACGGTATTAAAGTAGCTTCTATGGGTATGATACTTCAAAAGGACCAAGCAGCAATATTAAGAGGGCCTTTGTTGGCTGGATATTTTTCAATGCTTTTTGAACAACTTGAGTGGGGCGAACTAGACTATCTTGTTTTCGATTTACCTCCTGGAACAGGTGACGTTCAATTAACACTTACACAGAAAATACCATTGACTGGCGCAATTATTGTAACAACACCTCAAGAAATAGCCATCGCAGATGTTAGAAGAAGCATAGCGATGTTTAGAAAAGTAAATGTTGAGATCATTGGTGTCATCGAAAATATGAGCTACTTTATTCCCCCTGACGATTCAACAAAAAAATATTACATTTTTGGTTCAGGTGGTGGAAGACGCGTTTGCGATGAACTTAAGGTTGATTTTCTCGGTGAAGTTCCCTTTGAAATTATGACAAGGGAATCCAATGACTCCGGTCTTCCTGTAGTTCTAAGAGAAGACGCAAAAAATCAAAGAGATTTATTTTTAGGTCTTGTAAAATCAATCAACCGGAAAATTAGAAAAAGAAATGATAAAATTCTTCACCTTCCAAACTTAAAAATAACTTTATAATTGTTACATAAGTGTTCATAAATAATAAAAGAGCGAGCCCAACGGGCTCGCCTCTTTTATTCAAAGAAGACAGATCATTTTATCGAACGAAGGTCATAACCCCAGTCAGAGTATTACCATTGGAAACAAGGCGGTAAATATAGTTTCCACTTGGTACAAACATGCCGTTGTTGTCGGTACCATCCCAAACGAAGGAATTGTACTCACCTCCTGGCAATACTTCATCGACGAGAGTTCTAACAACTTTGCCGTAAACATCAAGAATCTCTAACTTGACTTTGCTTTCGTAAGGCAAAACAAAAGGAATTGTAGTGCTAACAGAGAATGGGTTCGGTGCATTTTGGAACAATTCAAGTTCGCCAATTCCATCGTATTTGACAGTTATGATTTGAGAGTAAGTAACATTCGCTCCGGTTCCATCATTATCGACTTGTCGGAGACGATACTGGTAGATCGTATTAGGAACAACATCACGATCGAAGAATGAGTATTGTCTTGCGGAGGTGGAGTAACCAGCACCTTTCACAAAGCCAATATCTTTGAATGGGGTGTTATTATCAATTCCAACTCTTCTTTCGACGTAAAATCCGTAGTTATTAATTTCAGAAGAGGTTTCCCAGAACAAGTCGATCCCAGCATCTCTTGCTCTACCATCGAATGAGAGAAGCTCAATTGGATCATGAGCACCAGGAAGCGTGAGATACCACCGATTACCAAAGAATGGGCGAATCAAAGGAACCCACGTACCACGTGAAAGAGTAGCTGTTTGATTATCAGAAGGAGTAATTCCAAAGTGATGTAAATGGGCATAACCTGGATTTCCAATTGTAGGCATGAACTGCACCCAGTTTCCACTTCCTCGTGTATTTTCAAAAGCGAAGACATTATCATTAACCAAGTTTAAAGTAGAACTCAATCTGCGGAAATCTTTTTCAATCATTAAATGATATCCAGAACCTCCAACTGGACCACCACTTGTTATTGGTGGTGGTATGTAAATTGAAGTGGTTCTCATACCCATTCGGTATTTAGAAGCACCTAATTCAAGACCAGTTTCACCTAATTGGGAAATAGCCATCCAATAAGTACCTGACTGGAGAATTACAGGCTTTGGTAGTCGGTAGGTCAAATACTTACCAACTGCACCACCTGTATCTGCGTCAAAGTCCCAAGCTCGGAGTGTATAAATAGTGGAACCTCCAATTAAGCTTGTAGGTTGGTCTTTACCAGAATATATAGAAAAAGAAATATAGTCGGGGGCTTGGTTTTGCTCACCGAAAAATGCCTGATACCCGTAAACTGTATCTTGCTGTTGCAAAGTGAACTTCATTGCAATTTGTCCAGAACCATTACCACCTTCATATCCTACGGCAAGCTGATAATTGTAAGAGGTTGATGGTCCGTAAACACTTCCATTTGCACCGCTAGCAAATCCAAATAGGTTAAGACCCCTACCGGGAATCCCTGCGAATTGTGCGTCTGGAACATCGTTTCTTGGATTTGTTGGTTGGTCGTAAGCGAAGTAAGGCCCAAAACGTAAGTTAATGTCAATGTAATTGGTATCGTTTAATGGCTCAAGGTCTCCACCAGGAACTGTCAACCAGGCATAGATTCTATATTGACCTGGGCCATACAAACGCGCATTGAAATCAGGCATGGATAATTCGTGAACTGTAGATGGTAACATACCTGGCATTTGTTCGGTTCGTTTGTAAACGGCAAGTTTTTCACCCGGTCTAAATATCATAACTGTAACAAGAAACGAAGGAGCACCGACGCTTGTATTGTTACTCAATTTAACCCGAATAGGAATTTTAATTGCTTGGGATGCAGGAGCAACGGTATAAGGCCAAATAATTTTAACTGATGTTACTTCGATATCGGTGATTTCGCTCGGGAAGAGTAATTTAACATTGTCTACATAGCAAACATCATCATCGTCGGGGATACAAGTTAGGCATTTCTTGTTATTTCGGGCATACATCAGGATTCGGAATCTGAAGTTTTTTGCACCTTCGTTTTTATAGTAAATAATCGTATCTGGAATTGTAACGAAAGCTTTCACGTAGTCGTAATCAATACCATCATCAAACAACCTTGGACGCAAACCATTTAAGTTCGGCGCGGCTGGACGAGAAAGTGCCGAATCCTTGTCGGTTTCAAGAAAGCCAGTTAGGTAACCCCCAGCCCCATACAAAGAGTAGGCAGGCATATCAGTAACAGGTTTTGCTCCACCACGTCGGGGGTGATTTCGCCAGCGCTTTGGATCGATATTGCAAATATTTGTTATACCATCGTCGCTTGGCAAAGCTAATTCAATGGAAATTTCGTCAGGTGGGTTTGCAGCGGAGCCACCATATTGGGTCCATACACTAAACACATCGCCATTAATCACAGTCCTTGGTTCCATTCCAATTAATTGATTATCGGACCATCCCCGATCCCAACTATCTTGTTTAGTAGCCCTTTGGAAACCAACGGAAATTACTGCTGATTTCCTACCACGGATATCAATTGGGAATGAACGAAGTTCATCTCCTCCAGGTGAAGTGGCTGGTTCTTGACGTTCCAATGTTAAACGGTTCATTCGAATGACTGGTGAACGAAGTTTGAACGCACTGAAATCTGGGGTAGTAAAGTTAAAATCTTTATTATTAGTGGCAGAGTATTCACCACGAGGTGGTAATGGATAGTAGGAAACCTCATCACCACTAGCAACTTCGGCATCTATGTTTACCCATTTCAAAGTACTCGGCATTGGTGTTCTTTCAGCAATGTGGAAAGAAGTCACATCATCGCTAAAGTCATCTAACCTCTTCATGACGAACAGTCTAACACTTCCAGTGTCGTCAAATGGCCAAGAATCGCCCCAACCCTCTTGTGTTCTGGGATTTCTCGGGTCAGCAATGATTAAAGCTCTAAGGCGCCCTATATGATTGCTTACAAATTCGTTTGGTTCAAAAGGAGGAAAGAACACCTGAACGAAGCCATAGGGTGGAATACCATTCAATCTCCCAGTGCCTGGGAAGGGTTGCTTGGTTGCAACTAAAACATTGTTTTGTATTGCGAGCGTTACATATTGAACCTTGGTATATGGATCGCCAATGCAGTTTTCAAGCAACGAATCGAGCCAACCAAGAGCAAGGCAGTTGCTGTCAACAGGAACTAAAGTGTTGTAAACTGTTCTTTCGCTGGCCAAATTGATAATCCTAAATCGTGCAAAGAAATTAAATTGCTGTGGTTGGAAGTTAACACCTTGCGGTCCTTGAATATTATTAGACAAGTTTTGAAGAATAGCAACAGGTTGAATTGCACCAATCCTTTCATCACCAGCCAATAATTCATAGTTATTTACTTTATCGGGAGGAACTCTCTCAGTAAATTCTAGGTCGGCATTTGCACTAGGTTTTCTAATACGATATTCAATTGCAACTACCCGGCAAGTATTTTTCCATTGTTTAAATTTAATGGCGAGACCATTTTTAGGATACGCGACATTGGGATCGCTTAACCTATGAAAGTAGTGTGTATACTGCTGATATTCTCCAGCCCACGGGAAAGTTGGGCCTCCAGATTGACCAAAATTAACGTGGCGGGCGAAACCTGTTACACCGACAGTTGTGTTGTAACGAAAAACAACATAAGAAGGAACAGCACGGCCACTAACAACTGCAACCCCGTCAAATCTTTCGTAAATAATTGTAATACTACTATCTCGTTTATCTAGAATAACCTGGGCATTTGCAGAAATATAATTTGACTCACCAAAACGTCCGTCAGTCGGTGCTGTAAAGGTACCAAAAGGAGTACTCATTGTTCCTTTTGGTGCAGCATTAACAAAGTAAATAATTAACCGATCAGCAGTCGCAGTCCTCTTGAAATATACTTTTCCATAATCCTCAGGCATAACAGTTACTTTATTAAATTGCGAAAGGTGTAATTCACCCCAGAAGGGCGCAATCAGTGCTGCGCGATAACCTGAAATAAATCCAGGCGAGGCAGAACCACCAAGTGCACCACCTCGTGTGCGAATACCACCTTGAGGATTGGTAGGGTCATTACCTAAAACAACAAATTGATAGCCCCAATTATCTGCAGTTGGGTCTGTTAAACCGTTACCGCTTCTACCGCGAGCAAACCAATCCATACTCATGGGATCGTAACAATCTTGTGATCCTGTTGGAATAGTTCTATTTCCGGCGTTATCGTAAAAATATCTTCTATTTGTAAGTGCAATAACTCCATTGGTGGAAACATAAAAACTATCATATCGAATCCCGTTGAAGAAAAAGTTGAAACCAATTGGAATAGGACCAGCTATAGCATCATCTGTGGAATCAGTGGGATTATCCCAAAAGTTTCCACCGGATGGATAAGCTGGGTTTCTAAAGAATCGAAGGCCCTCGTCGGGATTGTTAGTCCAGAAGTCACGAGGAAGAACCCTTGGACCAGGCACAATACGCCTCCAAAGCCCTGGTTCATCGCTAGTATCGTAAACCATAACGCTGGGTCGCCAGTAATCGGGAGCATCGTCGTCGCTATCCACAAAGTAGTATCCAGTTGAAATCGCGGGTTGGTTAATTGGATTACTAAGTGGTGTAAAAGGCATTGGATAACTGGTGTTTTGATAAAAAGGGTTAGGTTCGAAAATTTGGCTCCTTCTCAGCGGGTCGTCGCCGAGATTTTTATTGTCGTTTGCACCTACAATGAACACATTGCCAAGGAAAAGCGTGCAAACGAAAGCCAAAATTAGAAATCGTTGTTTCATCGAAATTACCTCATAAAATTGTTAAACATACCACAATATTTAAAAATTTAACTAAAATGCTATTCATCTCTTAAATCTCCATCCATTATCTTCATTTTCGAAAATCCAAGCGACAATCTTTCCTTCGGAAAAACTTTCGAAGTTGTCCCAATATTGAAGAGTATAATTGTATTGGCTACTAGTATCATCTTTTTTCTGAGTTTCTATTTGAGTAATAATGTCGTTAATTCTTTTCCTCCATAATTCAAAGTTTTGACTCCGCAAGTCGACCCAACCTTCTTTGCACCATTTATCGATATTTTCTTGGGTTAGTTCAATTTCATCCTGGGAACCTTGAACAGGTATTTTAACCTCTTTTCCACGCAAATAACTATTTCCATCAGGTAAAAGAATAACTAAACCAATTGACAACATTTGAGAGCGTAATTTATCATTTTTCTTAATAACATCCAAAGCTCTTTGTGAAAGCTCCACAGATGTAAAATTCAAGATATTTCTCATATTACCTGCAATTTGCTTCAATATATTAGCTTCGTACAAGAGTTTTGAGAGCCTGGGAGGGCCCAATAATTCGAAAGCAATACTATTTGAATTATTTTCATTTTCAAGCGATTTAAGCTTGTCAACGGCGTAACATTGCAAAAAACCTCCACGATAAGTTGGACCAAGTGCAAATGCATCCAATCCTTGAATTACATCTTTGCCAGTATTGCCTCCTATCAGCTCGTGAACGGCATAAATTGCAATTTCTTCTGGGGTAACTATTTCCATCTGACCCAAGGCACTTATTGCTTCAAACTCACCTCGCGAGAAAATCCCATTTTCACCAGTATCAATAAACACTGATTTAAAAACATCGGAGGTTTCAATAATTCCTTGGGAATCAGAAAACTTAAAACTTCCACTAGCGGCTTTTGCATTTTCCAAAGGCATATCAACAATTTGAATAGGTTTTCCTTTACGTATCACATCACCAAATGCAATTTTTTTCCAAGCTATTGCAGCAGTTGGTTTAATTTCTTTGACAAGCGGAGCATTTGGTGTTCTTGCAATTAGGTAAAGCAGCAAGGTTTGAGCACCAGCAACAGCAGACTTAGCAAGCAAAACCCTTGAAGGTCTTTCTTCGCTGTGGGTATACGGGATATTCAACCCCATTCCGCCTGTTCCACTAGTTCCAATCTTGACATACATCTTTACATTTCCATCACACAATGCCTTGTAAAGTATTTGAATGTGCCTAATTAATTGCGGAATGTAAATGCTTGAAATCAACTTCTCAACTACTTCCGCATTTAGTGTATTGTTTGCAATTGAATTGCGAACAGTATTTACTCCCTTGTAAATATCCTGATAGGCAATAGCTGTTGCAGTATTAACACAGTCAATTACAGCGTCGGGCTTACATTCTAGAATTAAAGAGTACAAGGCAGAGTTTGAAAGAATCTCGTCTGAAAGTTCATTGTAAATGTCATCGATGATTATATTACGCCAGTTCGATTGGCCAATAACATCGCACCAATCCATATCCTTCCACTGAGTACGAGCGAAAATATTACCCCATTTAGCTTCGAAAGTTTCTGGATTAACGTTTGGAAATTCTTCTCTCAATTGCTGAACAGCTTCTTCAGCTTCATGTTTTCGCAAAGAAGAAACATAAATTTTAGCCGGATTGTGTTTCATCAATTCCCTGCAAATTGCAGAACCTACTAACCCCCAACCCCCAAGGACTAAAATCGTCTTACCATTTAATTCCATATTTCTCAAAATTTATAAAACATTAAAAATAAAGAAAACAAAATAATAAATTTTCGATTTTTTACAAAATATTTTTATCTCTACCAACGACCACTCCCGATTTTCAAAGAACTTTTCGTAGTTCATTTTTTCTTTACAATATAAGACACATAAAATTTAAAAAAGTCTCAATATTTCAAAAATATTATTTTCAAAACTGCAAATCATTGTATTACATGGATTTCCATCGATAAATTTTACAATTACAAAAATACCCTTTGGCAATTTAAAATCAATTCCTTTTTGTAATTCTTCCCTATAAAACTCTGCAACATTTCTTCCCAAAATATCATAAACTTTAATTTTGTCAAAATTGCATTCATTTGGAATTCTTTTATTTTCAATACCAAGGCTGATGTCTTCTTCATACTTAGCTATTAATCCATTGTTACCTAATCCAAAAAGACATAACTTCCTCCAAACTATATCTGGAAGCAAATCGGGGCTCCAAAAATAAAACTGGTTAAAAGAAGTAAATTGCTTCTTGAAATTCAGCTCTTTGTAATACCAATTTGATCCAAAATTGTCACTAAACAAAAAATTCCCGTTATCAAGGGAAACAATTATGCTTTTTCCTTCATCAAAAACGAAGACCCCAAGAGGTTGATGAAAGGTTTGCATTAAATAAACTACTTCAAACTCTTTACTTGATGGGTTTGATTTAGCAATAATCAAAGAATCATCAACAGTTCCAACCACAAAGCCATTAGGAAAATTGTTTTCTATATCCCAACCATAAAACCAAAAATCAGCAATTTCTATATTGGAAAAATTATTATGAAAATTAAAAAGAATATTCCACTCATCGAAAGTAGGGTTGGAAAAATAAATCGAATTTTGAATAGCAAATGAATTTCCACCTAAAATAAAACATAATTTTATGTCCCCTTGTGAAGTATTAAAATTGAACTTCTTTATTTTTAAAAAAACTTTATTTGGGTCGACATTAACTTTTTCCCAAACACTTTTAATTTTATCAAAGACAAAAACCATTCCATTATAGCCAGCAACTACTATCTTTGAGTCGACTTCCAAACAATCAAAAAAATTTTTGGAATATGGAAGGCTTTGGCCATCAAAAGAAAAGACTGAAATTTCCTTCCCGGAAAAATCAAAAAAACGAACTTCAGCATTATCGTAAAGGTAGTTATATCCGCAAACCATCACTTTATCCCCCTCCAGGAATTCTACATCAAATGGGAAGAATGTTGAGGTCTCGAAAATATCCCAACTTTTTCCTCCATTCTTCGTAAGGAAAAAAGAACCCTTAGTAGAACTCCAGCCCACGGCTGCAATGGTATCCAAAACATTTAAAAAATAACTCGATTTTATTTCAGAATTTTTTGTATAAACATCTAATGAGTATATCCTTTCCCTCCGGTTGAGGGGTGATATTTCCTTCCAACCAAATGCTAAATCAAAAGTAAACAAGTGTAACCAAATGAAAAATACAGAGCAATATTTTAGCATTTTAATTTATAACTAAAAAACTGTCTTTTTAAATCTTGGGTCTTTATTTTTATTTCTGGATTCCTCAGCAATTCGAGATTTGTAATTTAGAAGAGATTTTTCCAATTCGCTATTGGAAATCGAAAGAATTTGAACGGCAAGAATGCCTGCATTTTTCCCACCATTAATAGCAACCGTTGCAACTGGTACGCCCGGCGGCATCTGAGCTATTGATAAAAGAGAATCGAGGCCACCAAGCGATTTTGTCTGAATAGGCACACCAATAACCGGCAATGTCGTGTATGCAGCACACACACCTGGCAAATGGGCTGCGCCTCCAGCTCCAGCAATAATCACAGCAACACCATTTTCCCGAGCTTTGGATACGTACTCAAAAACATCGATTGGGGTTCTATGGGCTGAGGCAACAAAAATATCGAAATCCACTTGAAATTCAGCTAATATTTGAGCAGCTTGATTCATTACCTCAAAATCTGAATCACTTCCCATTATAATTGCAACTTTTGGCATAACCCACTCCTTTTAAAACGATTAACCAAAATAACAAAAGACAAATTTACAAAACTTTCACTTATAATATGAAATTCCTAAAATGATTTAATTTTTGAAATTTTTGATTATTTAAAATTTAACAACAAATTAGCCAAAATTTCGTTTTCAAGTTAATAAAAAGGCAAATTAATTATGAAAGATAAAATAGAAACAATCAATAAGTTAAAAAAAGAAAGGAATGCAATTATCCTTGCCCACTATTATCAAGATCCATCAATACAAGATGTAGCGGATTTTATTGGCGACTCCCTGGCGTTGGCTCAAATGGCTCAGAAAACCAAAGCAGAAGTTATTGTTTTTTGTGGCGTTCATTTTATGGCAGAAACTGCTAAGATATTGAATCCCCAAAAAATAGTTGTAATGCCTGACTTAAATGCCGGTTGCTCCCTTGCTGATAGTGCCCCTGCAGATAAATTTAAGTCGTGGGTTGAAGAACATCCCAATCATGTTATTATATCTTATATAAATTGTTCAGCCGAAGTAAAAGCATTATCCGATATTATTTGCACTTCGAGTAATGCAGAAAAAATTATTTCTTCTGTCCCCAAAGATAAACCAATTTGCTTTGCTCCAGATAAATACCTTGGCTCATATTTAATTAAAAAAACTGGTAGAGAAATGGTTTTATGGAACGGAACTTGCCAAGTTCACGAGACTTTTTCTGAAATTGAACTAATTACCTTGCAAAGAAAACATCCAGAAGCCCTAGTTCTTGCTCATCCTGAATGCCCCGAAAATATTCTTCATTATGCTGACTACATTGGCTCGACAAGCGGAATCATAAAATATGCAACAGAAAGCAACAAAAGAGAATTTATTATTGCAACAGAAGAAGGAATTATACACCAACTTAAGAAAAAAAATCCAGACAAAATATTTTATCCTTTAGCAAACCTTAACGGTTGTGCTTGCAACCAATGCCCCCACATGCGTGTTCATACTTTAGATAAAATGCTTTCTTGCCTACAAAATCTGAAACCAAGAATTGAAATGGATGAAGGGCTTCGCATGCGTGCTCTGAAACCACTAGAAAAAATGTTGGAATTAAGTAAGTGATAAAATGCCATTTTTACCATACCCACAGATTGAAATACTTGATCCAGACTACGTTTTAGAAAAACTCGCATATTTCATTATTGAAGATGCTCCCGACGGGGACATTACCTCGGATATTTTTTTCGACAAAACCGCTCGTTCGAAAGCTTTTTTGGAAAATGAAGAAGAAATTTTTTTTGCGGGCCGGCAAATTATTGACCAGATTCCTAAATTGTCCCCCGAACCTGTTGAAATTAATGTTAATTTTAATGATGGGGATAAAATTCCAGAATATTCGAAAATACTAGAAATAGAGGCATCTACAACCTTTTTGCTAAAAATTGAAAGAACAATTTTGAATTTACTACAAAGATTATGTGGAATTGCAACATATACGAGGAAGTATGTAGATATTGCCCAAAAGTACAATGTTAAAATTTTAGATACAAGAAAAACAACACCTGGAATGCGTGTTTTAGAAAAATACGCAGTGCGATGCGGAGGAGGATGGAACCATAGGTTGAATTTATCTGAAGGGATTCTAATTAAAGATAATCATATCAATGCTGCTGGCTCTATTACCCAGGCTATTAAACTTATTCGTATCAAACATCCACTTGACTTTGTAGAGGTAGAGGTCGAAAATTATAGTCAACTTTTAGAAGCCATATTATTTAATATAGATGGCGTATTGCTGGATAATTTCAAACCAGAAGATGTTAAAGAGGCTGTTGTTTTTGCGCGTTCTAGAAAACCTGATATTTTCATTGAAGCTTCTGGAGGAATAACACTGGAAAATATTGAAGAGTATGCAAAAACTGGTGTGGACGCGATTTCAATTGGTGCTTTAACGCACAGTGCGAAATCTGTCAAATTACATATGGAATTTATTGGTTAGGAATGAAATTAATTGATTTCCTAAAAGAAATTCTCACCAAACGTATTCTCTTACTCGACGGTGCAATGGGGACAATGATACAGAGATATCGTTTTGGTGAAAGCGATTTTCGTGGTTCAAGATTTGCCAATCATCCCAAAAATTTAAAAGGAAACAACGACATACTTGTTCTAACAAAGCCAGAAATAATTCAAAACATCCACAAGGCTTATCTAGACGCTGGTGCTGATATCATCGAAACCTGTACTTTCAATTCCAATAAAGTATCCCAAAGAGATTACGGAACAGATTATTTGATTTACGAGCTTAATTATGAAGCTGCAAAAATTGCAAGATTAGTCGCTGATGAAAAAACAAAAGAAACCCCAGAAAAGCCAAGATTTGTTGCTCTTTCAATTGGCCCAACAAACAAAACACTATCGATATCCCCCGATGTAAACAATCCCTCTTTCAGAGATACAAATTTCGACGAGCTTGTAGATTCTTACTACGAACAAATACGAGGCGGAGTGGATGGAGGTGCTGATATTCTACTTATTGAAACAGTTTTTGATACTTTAAACGCCAAGGCAGCGATATTTGCTATTGATGAATATTTCAGCAGAAGTGGAAGGGAACCTTTACCAGTAATTATTTCGGGGACTATTGTTGACAAAAGTGGTCGAACACTTTCTGGGCAAACTGTCGAAGCTTTCTACATATCAATCTCGCACTGCAAAAATCTTTTGGCTGTTGGATTAAATTGTGCACTTGGCGCTGAACAAATTTATCCATACCTCAAAAGCTTGTCGCAGATTTCCCAAGTCTTTGTTTGCGTTTATCCCAACGCTGGTTTGCCAAACGAATTTGGGGAATACGACGATACCCCTGAATCTATGGCTACCATAATTGAGGACTTTGCCAGGCAAGGTCTATTAAACATTGTTGGTGGTTGCTGTGGTACAACACCATATCACATAGAAACCTTTGCTAAAATTGTTGGCAAATATAAACCGCGAAATTTGCCCCCCCGAAATACATTCCTTAGACTTTCCGGATTAGAACCTTTAGTAATCACACCAGAAACTAATTTTGTAAATATCGGTGAGCGAACAAATGTTGCGGGCTCAAGAAAATTTGCTCAATATATTTTAAATGGCGATTACCAAAAAGCTTTAGAAATAGCGCGGGAGCAAGTACAAAACGGTGCTCAGATTATTGATGTTAACATGGACGAAGGGTTGCTCGAGAGCGAAAATGCAATGCAAATATTTCTAAACTTGATAGCAACCGAGCCGGAAATTGCAAGAATCCCGATCATGATCGACTCTTCCAAATGGAGTGTTTTAGAAGCGGGTTTAAAATGCTTGCAAGGGAAGGGAATTGTTAATTCAATTTCTCTTAAAGATGGGGAAGAAGAGTTTATTCGACGCGCAAGAAGAATTTTACGCTTTGGAGCTGCAGTAATAGTTATGGCATTTGATGAAGATGGTCAAGCAGTAACATTTGAACATAAAATAAAAGTTTGTAAAAGAGCTTACGCTATTTTAACGAAAATTGTAGGATTTGAACCACATGATATAATATTCGACCCAAACATTTTGACTATAGGAACTGGAATCGAAGAGCATAATGATTATGCAGTTGCCTACATCGAAGCAACGCGTTGGATTAAGGCCAATCTTCCGTTTGCAAAAGTCAGTGGGGGCGTAAGCAATCTTTCCTTTTCATTTCGTGGCAATGAAATCGTACGTCGGGCAATGCATTCTGTATTCCTTTACCACGCAATAAGTGCTGGTATGGATATGGGTATCGTCAATCCAGGACAACTGGATGTTTACGCAGAAATTGATCCACCCTTGCTTAATCTTGTGGAAGATTTAATTTTCAACCGAAATCCAGATGCAACCGAGCGTTTGATTGAATATGCCAACAAAGTAAAACACCATAAAGCCGAGCACAAAGCAACCACCGAAGAGTGGAGAAATCTGCCTGTGCAACAACGCTTAAAATATGCATTGATTAAAAGTATTGATAAGTATTTAATAGAAGATTTACAAGAAGCTCTTCAAATTTACGAAAAACCATTGGACATTATCGAGAACGTATTAATGGAGGGAATGGAGGAAGTTGGTACTCTTTTTGGATCGGGGAAAATGTTTCTACCCCAAGTAGTAAAAACTGCAAGGGTGATGAAAAAAGCTGTTGCTTTTCTGGAACCTTTTATTAAACAATCGCTTTCAAAAGAAGACCAGGAAGTAAAAAAGCAAGGAACTATACTACTTGCCACGGTGAAAGGAGATGTTCACGACATTGGAAAGAACATAGTCGGAGTTGTGCTTTCTTGCAACAACTTCGAAGTAATCGACCTTGGAGTAATGGTGCCAGCAGAAAGAATAATCGAAGAAGCAAAAAAACACAATGTTGACATCATTGGGTTAAGTGGACTAATAACTCCATCCCTTGACGAAATGGTAAATGTAGCAAAAGAACTCGAACGAACAAAAATGAATGTTCCTTTATTAATTGGCGGGGCAACTACTTCCCGAGTACACACTGCTGTTAAAATAGCTCCCAATTATTCTAAACCAGTAATATATGTTTCCGATGCATCAAAAAGCGTCGCAGTGGCAACAAATCTAATAAATTCCAATTTTAGAAATGAATTTGTTGAAAAAATAAAAACCGAATATTCGGAAATAAGGAATAAATATTTAAAAAATAAAGATTTGAATTTGATTCCATTTGAACAAGCAAAAAGTAATAAATATATATTCCAGGTAGAAACTGCCAAAATTAGCAAGCCCAATTTTTTGGGTGTGAATTACTTGCTCAATTATAATTTAAACGAAATTAGACAATACATTAATTGGACAGAATTCTTTCTTGCATTTGAAATGAAGGCACGCTACCCAGCAATTCTAGAAAATCCGAAATATGGAGAAGAAGCAAAAAAATTGTTTAAAGAAGCAAATGACCTTTTAGATCAAATAATAAAATATGAATTATTACAAGCCAATGCTGCTTTTGGAATTTTTCCTGCTAACTCGATTGGGGAAGATGTTGAAGTTTACAATCCTTACAATCTTAAAAGCATAGTAACAATTTTTCACTTTTTACGACAGCAAACAAAAAAGGAAAACAACAAACCAAACTATTCCTTAGCCGATTTTATTGCCCCAAAAGAAAACCAAGTTTTTGATTTTATTGGTGCATTTATCGTTACCGCTGGTATTGGGGTTGAAGAATTAACCAAATCTTTCCAGGCTAAACACGACGACTTTAACGCAATATTGACAAAAATTATTGCAGACCGCCTTGCCGAAGCTTTTGCAGAACTATTACATAAAAAAGTTCGCACAGAATACTGGGCATACTCTGTGGAAAATTTATCCAACGAAGAATTACTTAAAGAAAAATATCGCGGAATTCGACCCGCACCGGGCTATCCAGCATGTCCGGACCACACAGAAAAAAAACTAATTTTTGACTTACTTCTAAATGGAAATTCGATTGGAGTTGAACTAACCGAAACTTATCTAATGAAACCAGGTGCTTCTGTGTGCGGTTTCTACTTTGCTCACCCCGAAGCAAAGTATTTTCCAGTTGGAAAGATCGACCGTGACCAAGTCTTAGATTATAAGCAAAGGAAAGGTATGAACTTAGAAGAAGTCGAAAAATGGTTATCTCCAATTTTGGCCTACAAATAAAATATCAAACTATATTACTCGTTATTCATATTTCAAATGTTAAGGTGAAATATGAATAATACAGCTAAAGTTTTGATTTTCACTACACCTACTTGCACTTATTGCAATGCAGTAAAGCGATACCTTCGCGAAAAAAAGATACCTTTCAAAGAAGTTGATGTATCGAAGGATGAAGTAGCTTTTCGAGATATGCAAAAAAGAACTGGTGGAAATACTGGGGTACCAGTAATATTAATCAATAATAAACCAATCATTGGGTTCGATAAAACCCAGATTAATAAGATATTAAATATCAAATAGGAGGAAAAATGAAAGTCAAACCAATTGATGATCGCCTTTTGATTAAACCAATTGAACCAGAGAACAAAACATCTGGTGGAATCATTATCCCCGATACTGCAAAGGAAAAGCCAATTATAGGTGAAGTTGTTGCTGTTGGAACAGATGAAGAATTACAAAAAATTATCAAGACTGGTGACAAGGTAATATTCGCAAAATATGGAGGAGAAGAAATTACAATCGAAGGGCAAGAGTATCGAATTATTCAACGCTCAGACGTTTTAGCAATCATAGAATAAAAAGTTTTTAAAGTGTAAAAAGAAAAGGCTGGCTCGAAACCAGCCTTTTTTTATTTAATTGATATCTAACTATTATTATCTCAATATCTATAAGTCAACTGCAAAGCAAATTTTAAAGGAGTAAGCTTCAAGATATAGTTTTGTGATAGCTCGTCTGTTGTTTGATAATTAGTACGTAAAATCGAGTTGGTTAGATATTGAAAACTCGGCTCTACACGAATATTGGGAGCAATATAAATTGCCATACCGAGAGAATAAATATTAGTAGTTGCATTTGGTATGTCCTTGACGTATGGTGATGTAATCGAAGAAAAACCAACTCGAAATTCCATTGGAAGTATCGGGGGCGAATACTGTAGCCCAATCCCCCATTGTGTCTGCCCAACGAGTTCACGGACAACCCTTGTGTTTAAATTATCAACTGCTGGAGGAGCATCTGAAAAACGCAACTGAGTGACATCAAAATATTCAACACCAGCTGTGAGTATAAAGTCTAAAACCTTAAAAGAAACCCCAGCAGCATAGACAAATGGAGTTGTAATTTTGTATGAATTGTAGGAATTGTCTTTTGGTTCATACGGATTTGGTTCCCAACCATTGTCAAATTTAGAATAAGCATCACGTCGGAATTCCTCTTCTACTTGGAAGTAAGTAGGAAATTTAATAGTTGCACCAAAACGGAAGAAATTCTCTATTGTTCCAAAAAAGCCTATTGAACCAGAAATACCAGATATCTTTTGATTGATGTTATCTTTTAGAACAAATGAATTAAAATCAACATTCGAATAATCCACAGAATCGAAATAATTATATTTGTTTAATACGTCAGATTCATTGAATTCACGGAAATAAGTGTATTTGCCAAACTTTCCAGTCAAAGCCGCTCCAAATGATACATTTTTAGTTAAAAGAATTGAAAACCCACCCGTTATGTTATGTAACCCTCCATCTTCGTTTACAAATACATTCTGCTGAACAGAATCTTTAATTGGAGTATGAAATTTTGAGTTTGCAAGCCAAAGAAAATAAGGAATATTGTGGTTGGCATCCTTTGGACCATAGTTAGCAAGAGAATGCACAAGTGAACTTTTTTGGTTGAAAGCTGAATAATCATAATTGTTCAAAAAATTGTTTTCGTGGAAATAACCAATTCCAGCAATGAAGGTTTTGTCAAACTCTTTTGCAGGAACAGCAAAACCAACGTGGGTTACATAACTTGAGTTAGACCTCCTATCGATTTTGTTGAAGATGTATTCACTTTCGGTAGCATTTCGGGTGAATCCCAATCCAATGGAGAACTCAGTTTTTCCAATGTAAGACAAACCCGCTGGATTGAAAAACAGGCCAGAAATGTCGTCTGAAAGCCCATAGAAAGAAACCCCAAAGCTCGCAGAGCGTGGAGTAATCATTGAATTAGGTATTGTGAAGCGAAGAGCATCTTCGACAAATTGACCAAATGAAATTTGAAATGAAAAGCAAGCCAAAAAAGTAATTAAAAATACTTTTTTCATAAATTTACCTTGGTCTTGTTGAACTTCTCTCTTGTTTTGTATTTGGTTCAGATTTTGGAGGTTCCTGGTTTTTTGGTGTTTCCCTCGGGGTGGAAGACCTATCTGGAAGTTTAAGTTTCACAGGCTCGGCTTCTTTTCTGTTTGGCTCATCTTGGGGAACAATGTTCTTTTTCACTTCATTTCCACGCGAAGGGCTTCTTGCTTCTTTCGTAGGAACATTCCCACTGTTGAAATCATAATCGCCACGAGAAGGACCAAAATCGCGAACTTTTTTCTCACGGGGTTTCTCATAACTATCGTCGTATGGTACATAAATCACACGTGGATTTCTATCCCACCAATAACCCCAATATGGATGCGGATAGTAAATATAATAATGTCTTCGTTTATGTGGTGAAAAAATAACATAGGAACCCAAGTAAGGATCGTAGTACTTATCGCCATAGAAGAAAAAAATATCGACATCGTAGGGATCATAAGTTCGAACATATCTTGGATCGTAAGGGTAGGGATAGTAATTGTTGATTATATAGGTATCGCCATCATCATTTTGTTTTTTCCGAATTTTAGTTTCTTTGTTTCTTTGGTACGAGTAGACATTGGGAACCGATTGGGAGTCAGACTTCGTTTTACTATCATATTTAGGCTCGTTGCTGAAACCAAAATAATCTTCGCGAGACTTATTTGTTGAAACACAACTTGCAACCAAAAGTGAAAATGCTGTAATTAATAAGAATTTGGCTTTCATAAAACCTCCATGATTTGGTTCACTAAATAATACGATATAGCTTTTAAATTGTTACAAAATAAATTTAATTTTTACCAAATCGTCAAATATTTAGATTTCTAAAATGAATTATGAATAAAATAGATAAAAAAAGAGTTTTGGTAGGAATGTCCGGCGGAGTTGATTCATCCACCGCAGCTGCATTGCTTAAAACACAAGGTTACGAGGTGGTTGGAATTACAGTAACATCAATTAAAGTAACAGACGATTGCAAAGTAGAAAATAGTAACTCTGGTTGTTGTAATTATCAATCGATTGTTGATGCAAGCGACATTGCTGACTTTCTTGGAATCGAACATCATATTGTGGACCTTTCCGATGTTTTCAAAGATAAAATCATAAATAACTTTGTGAAAGAATACATAAACGGAAGAACTCCCAATCCTTGCTCACTTTGCAATCCATTAATTAAATGGGGTGAAATTCTAAAAAAAGCTGAAGAATTCGGTTGCTTCTACTATGCCACTGGACATTATGCTCGATTGGCTTACGACAAAGAAAATGGAAGATATTACATCAGAATGGCAAAGGATATAACAAAAGACCAATCATATTTTCTTTGGGGTTTATCTCAAGACCAATTGAAAAGAACTATTTTCCCCTTGGGCAATTACCTGAAAAAGGAAGTAAGAGAATTGGCAAAGAGTTTTGGTTTAAAAGTACATAATAAGTACGAAAGTCAAGAAATTTGTTTTGTACCATCAAACAATTATAGAGATGTATTGATTAAATTTACAGATAGCGATAGCAATAAAATATTTCAAGAGGGGGATATCGTTTTTCGTGGACTCGTTATTGGAAAACACAAAGGATATGTGAATTACACTATCGGACAGCGAAGAGGTTTGGGCTTTAGCTACCATCAACCTTTGTATGTAAAAAGAATTTTTCCAGAAACAAATACAATTGAAGTAGATATTGAAGAAAATTTAAAATCTAATAGCCTTGTTGCCTCGAACGTAAACTTTATGAAATACGAATTTTTAGACGAAAAACAAGATTACCTTGTAAAAATTCGATATAAGGACAAAGGAACATTTGCACGGTGTGGAATTACAGAAATTGGTAAACTCCGAGTGAATTTTGCAGAGCCAAAGAAAGCTATCACACCTGGTCAATCTGTTGTAATTTACCAGGATAAAGATATAGTCGGTGGAGGAATAATTGATGAGGCTGAATAATTTTTTGAATTACCTTTTGGTAATGTTGATTGTTTCTTATACGTCCGCATACAGCCAAGAAGATACTATCCATTCAAATGATACAACTATGTATTGTTTCAAATATAGGTTTAATACAAACGATACTTTGGTTTACCTTGTTCATTCATACGATAGCATTATTATTGATTACAATAAACCGCTGTTGAAAGTCAGAAACGAAATTCACAGAGTTATTTGCGAAGAGGTAACTAAAGAAGGTACTTTCGTTCTTAAATATCAACTGATCGATTTTAGTGGGCGTGATTTCCAAGACACATCAATAATAGATTATATAGACTCTGATTGGAAAAATCGAGAAGTTAAAATTGAAATTGATTCCTTTGGAAATCGCAGGAAATTTTGGGTTAAGGATTCGAGCAAAAGTGGCAGAACCCCTGGAGGCCCATTCCAACCCCACTTATTATTTAGTTTTCAAGATTCTTGCAAAAAGAAGAACGAAACTTGGCTTGTGCGTTCCACTGAGGATTTGGTCGAAAATGGAATACCAATTCCGCGACTTCGCCACACAATGCTTTTTAAAATGATTGGAGAATTAGATACCTTGGGAGAAAAAGTAATCAGAAGCGAATTTATTCGCACCGGTCAAGGTTTCTTAAAATTGCTTAATCCAAATGGAGAATTGACTTTATCTACAGTTATTAACTCCTATGGGGTTTTGGATGTCTCTCTCGAGAAAATGATCCCTGTACATCTTTATACAACTCTTGAGCAAAAAATTAATATTACTTCCACAGACACCGAAAGCACAGG
>FMJZ01023320.1_pt1 | contig 30290 bp, 33 predicted proteins | sample 1987881 | NCBI WGS metagenome assembly FMJZ01 (sample SAMEA4378227, study PRJEB15110) | soil metagenome | biome: soil; feature: Field; material: Soil | place: India | collected 2015-03-11 | depth 0 m
TACAACCCGTATTCCAGCACAGTAATCACATTACGTGAGCCCTATTCGTCGCATGCTCAACAAGAGTTATGCCTAAAGAGTTTTGAAGAGGCGGAGGATGATTCGATGCGAATAGCACGCGTACGCAGGGACGGTCTTGACACAGACCTGAACCCGGCAGTATGAAGCCCCCAGGCCGAGGAACCGGGAGTCTCCCGGATTTAGCCACGGGAAGATTTAAACGCTTCCTCTAGCAACCCTCGCCGTGCAGTAACCGTTGTACGCTATTTTGAAGACGAGTATGGAGACAGTTTTGTTCGCTATTCTTTCAACGCCGCCCATAGTTATCCTCAGGAATTTGAATCTTGAAAGCACGTCGTCAAGCTCCTTCTCCCTCTTCGGTCGGAGGGAGCTGAATGCTTTAACAAGTATTTCAACAGCCTCCTTCACGTTCTTCCTCTGAGCCTCAATAGGGTCCTCCCTACCTTCGAAGAGGAAAGACAGGGCGTCCATGGCTTCAACCACCCGCTTAATGTTTAGGCAGATGCCTGCGAGCACAATAAGTCTCGACGCTTCTTCAACGCTTACTGAAGCGATGTTTTTAACCAGCTCTCCCATAAGCTGGTTGTGTTTAGAATTCAGCATAGCTATGTTGCTGGACTGGCTGCTTCCAAGCCCCTCGGTAACCATTCCTATCCCCATAAGTATCTCGCTAATCTGACTGAAATAGTTCTCGTACTTCTCTCCAGTAGCTTCTTCAAATATCTTTGAGGGCGAAGGTAGAATGAGGTCTGGCTTCTCCTGCAGACTTCTCGAAGGCCCTCTCTGCAGGAAGGGGGCTCTAGTCAGGTATGGGCCCGGCGGCGGCTTATAGTCTAGGCAGCATCCTCCAACGTATTCGAGAAGGGTGCATCCGTTCCTGGGGCATACTCAGCCTTGCGGAGCAAGTCTACTGCACCCCAGAGAACCTTGTAAAGAATTGACACCAGCTCCCTTTCCTCCGTCCTCCTCTCTCCAATGTTGACAGCTATCCTCCCGCTTGTTGTCACTAGAAACCTCAGGTTTCCGAAGAAGGTGTCGATAACCTCGACGCCATCACCGTTAACCCGCTCAGGCTTCCATAGCAAGTTGATAAGGTAGCGAGAAGTATCGTAATCCAGAAACCTCGTTGGAAGTTTTTCACAGTGTTCCTCAAAGTAGTTCGGATGCACATACTTAGTCTTAAACCCTGGGACTGTGATTATTGAAGGCGAGGAGTGTACAACCCCCTTCTTAAGCATCTCCTCTATCCTACTCCTGTTTTCAGAGTATCCTTCGCGCTGGAGTATCGGACAGTCTGTCAAGCTGTTGGCTCCAAGCAGGAGCCTGCGCGCGAACGTAGCGCACGTAGCGTTGCCGCAGAGCCCACAGTCATAGCCCGGCATCATCCTTCTAAACCCTGCGAAACCGTGTGCAGCCATCTGCTTATTCTCCTAATACACCGGTAAATAGTCTTTTCCCCTTCCAAGCTGTTTTTCAAGTCTCTTCGAGAACCTGCTTTTCAACGGTTTTCCTAAAGTATGCCTCCCGTATTTCAGCAATTCTTTCCCCAACTATCCTAGCCTCCTCGACGGTGTTGAAAACCGTGGGAGATAGCCTCAGAACCTCCCTCCCGCCCGTCTTACTTAGGATAATCGGGTTGTCGAAGCTGCCGGACTCGGCAAGTATGTGGAACTGATCCTCCAGAATAGTTTGAAGAAGGCTTGAAGGAACCTGGTCAAGCACTAGTGAGAGTATCCCTGTCCTCAGCTCTTTTGAAGCAGACTGGTAAAAGGTTACTCCTTCTCCTGCTGCAGCGTTAACGATCTCTTCAGCAAGGTTTTTCTCATGATTTAAAATATCTTCGAAACCCAGTTTGTTAAGATACTCTAAGGCTGCTGCCAAAGCTACGACGCCGATGTAGTTCTCTTTCTCAGCCTGCTTCACCACGAAGAAGCCCGGGGTCTTCTCAATCCTGCTAAGCCTCTCCTCTGAAACATAAAGTATGCTCAGTCCCTCTATGCTGAACATGTTGCCAGACTTGAAAAAAGCATAGTCAACAGCCATCTTAGGAGGAGTAAGCCTAGTTCTTTGAGCGGAGTAGGTAGCATCCAGAATGGTCAGAACACTCTTCTCCTTTAGAAACGGCATAATCTTGTCGATCGGGAGCATTGCTCCAGTTGCTCCTGAAACATGGTTCAACAGTGCTGCTTTAACACTCTTCCCAACTACCGCCCCCTTAAGCTTCTCTTCAAAACCCTTCTCCTCTAATTCCAGAACCTCGAGCCTACCCTTCATCGTTTCAACATACTCCTTAAGGAGGCTCATAACCCCGCCTTGAGCATTGGAGGAGACTAGGAAAACCTCGTTTTTCTTAAAATCAATGCTTTGAAGGATCAGCAGGAGGCTTTGAAGATTGCTCGACGTAAAGACTATGCTGTCCTCACCCACTCCGAAGTGCTCGAAAACCCTTCCACGAGCCTCCTCATAGAGCTCGAGAGCCCTGTGGGAAGAAGTATTCTCCAGCCCTGGTTTACTCTTCACCTCATTATAGTAGGCAAGTATTTTCTCTAAAACCGGGACAGGTATCCCAGTCGAATCAACATTATTCATAAAAATGTACTCTCCCGCAATACTCGGAAAATCCTCCCTTATCCTGTAAGGGTCCAGCATATGGTTTTTAACACTCAGTTAGCTTGTTTAAAGCACCTTTTAAAGCTTATAGCAATCGTGAAAGCCGTGTAGCAGGTGAGCGGCTGCGCACTGGAGGCTACGGACAGGCTCTTCTCAACCGGACTATTAACCATGCGAGCCACGGGGGACTCGCAGGAATAGGGAATACCCGCTGTCAAGCGGCTGCTGCGTTAAGCTTATAATGTTTCCCACTAAGATTCGAGAAGACCGTTGAGCAGGGAGCATACGGGCGAGCATGTGTTAATGGGCTGTTTGCAAAGAATTAAGGGGGGCTTAAAGGTGAAGAAGGTCGAGTTTTCAGAAGGCGCTGGTTCAGTAATCGTTGAAGTCGATTCGCTGAGTTTCAACGAGCTTGCAGAAGCTCAGGTAATGGCGAACAGTGTGATCTCGGAGGGAAGGGTTGTTAGGGAGCATTTTTTCGTCTCGCTTGAAGATGCTCAGAAGACCTTCCCAAGCCTGAGGGCGCACGAGGAGCGCATCAAGGGCCGTGTGAGGGTCGTTGAGATCGACGGGTTCGACTACTCAGCGTGCAGCGGCGAGCATGTTGGGAACACTAGGGAATGCGGGATGATTCTGGTTACGCATGTTTCTAAAAGCGGGGGCGAGTACAGGATCGACTTCCAAGTCGGAGAGAACGCCCTTGAAACCGCTGTCAGACTAAGCACCCTCTGCCTCTCAGTATCCTCAATACTCGGCTCACCGATTAGAAACCTTGAGAAGACGGTTCTTAACATGAGGATGGAGAACGAAGATATGAGGAGGAGGCTTTCAGCAGTAACTGAGCAGCTAGTCAACAATACTCTTCCGAAAACTGTTCTAGGCGAGACGGAGTTTTTCAGGGGCCTGTTGAAAGGCGTGGACGTTAGGACAGCTATGAAGACTGTCGGCGAACTTATAGGCAGAAGCAGAACCGTATACGTCATAGGCATGGAATGGCTTAGGGTGTGCAACATTCTCGTCGGCAGCAGTGACGGAAGGGTTAAGGCGGCTGAACTGGTCACAGGGGTTTGCAAAGTTTTCAACGGAAAGGGTGGTGGGGACGATAAGATAGCAATAGGCTCACTCCCATGCGACGCTTACGCTAAGGCTTTTGAAGAGACTGAGAAAACGGTTTTAAGGCTTTTGGGCAACCAGGTCACTTAACCCTATTTTTGCACGGGGCCTACTTCACAGTCACCCTGGAGGAAAGCCCTATGCTCCTACTGACCACGAAGTCGATGTCAATCTTCCTTTCAAGCTTCTCTACAACTTCCAGCTTGGCCCTAGTCGCAGGATGTCTAGCAATTATGCTGCAGCAATCCTTATACGGTTTTATTGAAAGCTCATAGGTGCCTATCTTCTTAGCCATGTTTACAATCTCCTCCTTATCGAAAGCTATCAGGGGCCTGAAAACAGGTATTTTAAGGCCGCTGCTTATCGCAACAATGTTTTCAAGCGTTTGAGACGCTACTTGAGCAAGGCTTTCACCGGTCACGAGGACCCTAGCGCCCTCAGCCTCAGCAATCCTTTCCGCAACCCTGAACATGAACCTCCTGAAGAGAACCAGGTCATACTTCGCCGGGATTTTGACTGCGGCTATTTGAAACTCATACGAAGGTATGAAGGTTACGGTAGTTTCTCCGGAGTAGGGCAGCAGTTTCCTAACTATCTCAATTATCTTAGAGTTCTCCGCCTCAGCATTATCGCGGAAAGGATGGAAATGCACGTAGCTTACTTCACAGCCCCTTTTCATCATCAGGTAGGAGGCGATTGGCGAATCTATTCCTCCTGAAAGAAGCGAGAGAACCCTGCCTGAAGACCCTACGGGGAGACCTCCCAACCCCTTTTTCTTCTCAGCGAATACGTAGGCCTCCCTGCTTAAGACTTCAACGTATATTTTCTTAGAAGGGTTTTCAAGGGAAATCCTTACCCCAAGTTTTTCAACAAGCATTCTCCCAAGGGTCTTGCTCAGCTCAAGCGAGGTTGCTGGAAACCTCTTGTCAGCCCTCTTAACCTCGACCTTAACAGGCTCACCCGGTTTAACAATCCTGGAAGCCTCCTCCACGACGGCTCTCCCTATTGAATCAACATTTGGCTCAGCCACGCTTGCGAAAGCGAACCAAGATATTCCGAAAACTTTCATAAGGCTTTCCTCAACCCTCTGAAGATCAGCCCCGTTTAAAGAGAACACCAGCCTGCCTTGAAGTCTCTTAACCTTGAAGTCGGCTATGCCGCTCAACAGGCGTCTAACGTTTTCAACAAGCATCTTTTCGAAGAAAGGCCGGTTATGACCTTTCAAACCTATTTCAGAGTAGTGTATCACGCAGACCTTTTTCATCCCATTTTTAAAACGTTCCTACCGATTTAAGGATTGCAACCCTAGAGAAAGCAGAACAGCCTTTAAACGAGCATTTTTGACCTTTCAGAGGGAAGCTTACCGGTTTTCCGGCAAGAATTCAACCATCGGAGGAGGCTTGATAGCCTAGTCGCAGAGCAGCGTCATGGTTCTTAAAACACCCTTGATACGCCTTATCTCCGAAACCACCCTGTCAAGCTGCTTAATATCATTAACCTCTATTTTGACTATTATATCGTACTCGCCGTAGGCAACATCCACATCCGTCACGTTAGTCACACCCCTAATGGCTTCCTCAATATCCCTCTCCAAACCTACTTCGCAAACTATTAGCAGATATGCCTTTAGCATCTTGCTTATTTTTGAGGAAATTGTTTTTAAAGTTTAAGCCTCGTAAACATAAAACATATATAACTGTGCTTAGCGCGGAAACCAAAGTAATGATTAGGACTCAACTAGACCTGCCGATGTTCTTCCTCTTCTACATGATTGCGATCTTCATAAGCTTCCTAGCCTTTCTGATAAGCGCCCTCTTGAGACACATGAGGGAGACAAGGAGGCTCAGGGAGAAGTTTAAAAGGCTCAGGGAGAAGCCTGAGCAACCCTGGTTTGAAGAAACAGATTAGAATCTGTCTAAATCCACAGGGAGAAGTATCAGGTTAAGCTCAACAGGTTTCTCGCTAAGCCTCAACCCCATTATCTTCAGACTCCTCCTATCCCAGCTCAGCCTGAAGCCCTCAATCCTGCAAGAAAGATCCTCGGTTACGCTGAGAACCCCTGGCCCAGTGTTTTCTAAGACGAGTATTTTCACTGTAGCCTCGCCTTTAAGCGTTGACAGGAAAAGCTTGAAACCCTCTCGAGTTCTCCTTAAAACTATTTTCAGAATGTTCCCCGGTATTTTAACTTCAGCATTACCCGGCTCCAAGTTTTTCATGAGAAGCGCATCCTCCCCCTCTAAATAAACGCAGCTAGGCCCATCCATATCCGTTTGGAAACAGGGTGTTTAAGATAAGTGTTTTCCACATCTCTACGGCAAGCCTGTTGCTTGCCAGTTGGCTTAATGAATAAGCGTTTATATTGGCGATTCCTATTCTTCACATGCCAACCGTCTGGGAGAGAGAGGTTGAAGAGCTTCAGCTGAGAAGATTATCCGACGGCCTGTTCACTCCAAGATACGACGGCTTCTCCCTTCCAAACCTTTCAAACAGCCTAATGAAGCTCATGGGTGTTAAGCCCTCCGGAAGAAGGCTTGGGAACGATGTTCTCACAGACTTCAAAAACCCTCGCAAGATTGTCCTCCTGATCATGGACGCTATGGGACTTAACGTCTTTGAAAAAGCCTCTGAGGGGCTTAAACCCTTCCTGAAAAGTCTTTTCGCTAAAAAAGGCATACCTGTTAAGGCGTTAACGTCCGTCTTCCCATCAACAACCTCAGCTGCCCTGACGAGCCTCAACACCGGGTTAAGCCCCCAGGAGCACGGCGTAGTTGCCTACACGCTATTCATGAAGGAGCTAAGCTCAATGGTTAACATGATCTCCCTGAGCCCTGTTAACGACGAGAGGAGAAACAGGATTTTCGAGCTCGGCATGGATGCTGACAAGATACTTGGCGTAAAGGTTTTGACGGAGAAGCTTGTGGAAACAGGGGTTGAAGCTAAAACCGTAATCAGGTACGGTATCCGGAACAGCGGTCTTTCAACACTGCTCTACAGGGGTTCAAAGATAACCCCGGCCTTAACCAGCGTGGACTTCGCGACAAACCTTGCCAGGCTCGTCAACGAGAAGAACACAAGGCTCATACTAGCCTACTGGGATAGTTTCGACGGCCAGTCGCACTATTATGGGCCGTTCAGCCCTGAGGCTGAGCTCGAACTCCTAAACATCCTCACCCTTCTCCGAGAATCCTTCAGCAGGGTTAAGCCTGATATCGCTAGGGAAACGCTCCTAATAATTACTTCCGACCATGGTCAGACAACGGTTAGAGACGACAAATCGGTCAGGCTAGACAGTTTAAACTGGCTCAAGGATTCTCTCGTAATGCCCCCCGCCGGCGAGTCTAGAGCAGCCTACCTATACCTTAAGAAGAGTGTGAAAGAGTTTGAGAGAAAGTTTCACAGGGAGATCGGCGGAGGCATATCCCTGTTTAAATCCGGAAAGCTCTTGGATAAAGGCGTTTTCGGAACAGGTGAGGTTAAGCGATGTGTCAAAGACAGGATTGGAGACTATATTGCGTTGTCTAAGGAGGAGAGCAGACTCGTGTTCCACTATGATTTAAAGGAGAGGATGGAGCCAGAGTTCGTAAGGGCTGGTGCACATGGCTCTTTAACGCTGGATGAAATTCTAGTTCCACTTATCGTATGCAGGCTTTCAAGCCTCTCTGGACAGGTATAAAACCATAAAGCCTGTCGAGTCGGAAACAAGACGGAAAAACACTTAAAAAGGAATTTGAAAAACATTGAAACGGATTCGGTTCCGATTCTAACAAGCTCTAGCTAGAGGTTTTGATCCACCAGTTTTAACTGCTAAGAAGGTTATTCAGACTACCCTTAATACCTCCTCCTTGAACCACGGTTAAACCTTCTGCCGCCGTAGTAGCCTCCTGAAACCTCTTTCTCAGACATGTTGTTAGAAGTGTCAACGCTTCCTATCTGAGCGTCACTCTTCTCTATAGAACCGTACTTGCCCACGTTCAGCCTTAGAGTCCTCTGGTAAACCGTTACGTAACCGTTTTTAATAATTATAACGTCTTCCGGCTTAACCAAATCGATATTCTCGTTCCAGAGCGTTAACAGTATTGTTCCTGTTTCATCGCCAATCTTCGCCTCTGCAACCCTGTTCGTAGAGCCTCCGTACCTAGATGCAACCTCCCTTGCTTCAGAGAGGGATAGCACCTTGGCGAGAAGGTTTACGTGTTTGGAGTCGGTGCTAAGGTCTTTAACCTTAACAAGCTGCTCCGCCACTTCGTCTCATCTCCACGAAACCATCATTAAGGCTATATTTAACCTTTCCCCCTGGGGAAAAGCTTATCTCGAGTCGCACGCCACTCTTACACGTTATGAAGGCGATAATACTCGTAAAGGTTTCAAGCAGCTTCCAAGGCAATGTTGAAAAAGTTGTTCAAATAAAGGGGGTGAAAAAGGTTTACGAGCTAACCGGGGACATAGACCTCCTCGTTGAGGTTGAAACCCCGTCTGAAACAGACCTTAGGAGAATAGTCGACGATATCCTTAGCGTTAAAGGCGTGGAATCAACGGACACGCGCATAGTTTTGTCGCACATCGTCAAGTAGGAAAAACATATATGCCTGCTGCCTTGATGAATGCTGGGAATGCAGGCTTTCGTGCTCGCTAAGATAGGCAAGGGTTTTAACAGGGAAAGGGTTATGGAGAAACTTATCAGCATCGAGGAGGTTAGAGAGATCATGGAGCTAACCGGGGACATAGACCTGTTGATCAGGGTGGATGTGCTCGACGTTGAAAGGCTTATGAAGACGGTTTTAAAAATAAGGGGCGTCGAGTCCATCGCTACGACGGACACTCGCGTAGTGCTCTCGGTTGAGCGCGCTAAGACTTAAAAACCGTTTCTTAACGCTGCCTATGTGGCCATATGATTGAAGCAGTACTGTTCGACCTAGACGGGACCCTTATAGAGTTTAACTATAATTATGCTTCAGCCAGGAGGCTAATAATAGCCAGACTCGCCCAGATGGGTGTAGACGGCAAAGTTCTCTCAGAATCCAAACCGGCCTCGGTGAACGTGGAGGACGCAATAATTTTCATGAGGCGGAAAGGCTTAGGCGAGGAGGAGCTGAGAAAACTGAGGAGGATGGCTTACGAGGCGGTGGAACCATTGGAGCTTGAAGCCGCTGGCAACCCTGTTTTAAGGAATGGTGTCCCGGATCTTCTCTCATGGCTTAGAGACAAAGGTGTGAAGACAGCCGTCTGTACGAACAACTGCAGCATGGCATGCGAAATAATTCTTCGCAAAACCTTTTTAAAAAGGTTCTTCGAGCATGTCTTAACAAGAGACGATGTTGAGAGGCTTAAGCCTTTTCCAGACATTATTCTTAAGGCTTGCAAGAAACTCGGTGTTACACCGGAGAAAACGATTCACGTGGGCGACTCTCCGATAGACATTGCAGCAGCTAGGAGTGCAGGGGTTACGCCTATAGGAATAGTTTCCAGTCTATCTAACGCTGAGAGGCTCAGGAATGCTGGAGCAGAGCTTGTAGTTTCAAACATGGATGAGCTTACGGAACAGTTAAAGAAAATTATCTTACGATGCCCGTGAAAAAACAGGTTCCGGATTCCGAGAATTGTGGAAAATAGGAAGTGTATCGGTTGGTTTTAACCCATCGGACAAAAATATTATATACTGGTAAAATATGTTATATTCATGGCAGGAAAGCGAATAAGAGTAGCACTTATAGGGTTGGGAAACTGCGCCTCAGCAGCCATTCAAGGTCTTTACTATTATTCTTCATACCCTGAGAAAGAGGGGCTTTGGCACCCTGTTGTTGGAGGCTATAGGGTTAGCAACATCCAGATCGTAGCAGCAATAGACATAGATTCGAGAAAAACCGGGAAAGATGTTGCTGAGGCGATTTTCTCTGAGCCAAATGTTTTCGAGAAGCATTACGCGATACCTAAGACCGGCGTTGTGGTAGAGAAGGGGCTGCTGGAGGACGAGCTAAACCCGTATCTAGCCTCAACGGTTAAACCCGTGAAACAGGAAAGGGAGAGCATTACTGAATACTTAAGGAAGAACCGTGTGGAAATAGCTGTAAACATGATTTCCAGCGGTCTTGACAAGTCTTCACTAGCATATGCCGAGGCTGCGCGCGAGGCTGGAGCAAGCTTCGTAAACACTACTCCAACAAGTGTCGCTACGAACCCTGTGCTCATTGAGAAATTCGAGAAGAAAGGGCGTATAGTAGTTGGGGACGATCTTAAGAGCCAGCTTGGAGGGACAGCTTTACACAGGGGGCTTGTGGCGTTTCTTAAGTCAAGGGGGGTTAAGCCGGTTAAAAGCTATCAGCTTGACGTTGGAGGCGGGCTGGAAACACTGAACACGATGTATGAGGATCTTAGGGATTTCAAGAAGCAGGTTAAAACATCTTCCATAGTCGAGGAGGTTGAGGAAGGCTGGGAGGTGGTTTCTGGAACAACGGACTACGTTGACTTCCTGGGGAACAACAGGATCACCTATCTACAGTTTAGCGCAACGGGTTTCATGGGAGGCAGCTTCACAATTAACGTGAGCCTGAGGTCTAACGACGGGCTTAACGCGGGAAACATAATACTTGATGCTATAAGGGCTGTAGCGAAGGCTATGGACGACGGGCTCAGCGGAAACATCCGCGAGATCTCCAACTACGGTTTCAAGAAGACGCTTGAAAAGAAAAAGCTGTTTGAAGCCACCGCCGTCTTCCAATCTAAATACTGCGGCTGACTATTCCTTCTCAGCAATAAGCCTCAGGTCCAGCGATTTCTCGCCAAGCCTGAGGATCTCTATCCCAATTATTTTCAGGTTCATTTTGAGCCCCTTAGAACGAACCGTTATCCTCTTCGGGTTTGACGGTGAAACCTCCTTGGCCTCCTTCAAAAATATTCTGAGCGGAATGAGCTCGTCACCCCACTCCACAGCTTTAGTCGGCAAGGGGTCTCCAACATCCTGGAGCCTGAGGGTCAACTCAAGCTCGTACTCGCCTCCAGCCCATCTTTTAAACATGCTTTTTAACGTTCAGACGGGTTTATTAAAGCCTCTCGGCTGAAAATCCTATACCTTAAGCCGCTACTCCTCATCGCTAACCCTATTCTTCTAACAGTCTTTCTTAAGCCCTCCTTGGAAAACAGGAGGTGGGCGAAATCACTTTGAGAGTCGGTTGCACCAAACCCTTTAACAACTTTAACAAAACCCGAGGAGGAGAGGATGCGCGTAAGCCTCGATTCTCCGTGTGGGAGAGGAGTGTAGATAATGCTTACAACCTTAACGCTCCTAAGCCTCGTCAAATAGTCTATGTGCCACCTCGCTCTCTTATTCCTTCTCAAGTGTCTCAAAACCCTTTTCTCAAAGCCACCCGGCCCCATGGCGGAGCCCACGTAAACATAGCAGCCTGGGGGAAGCCTGACCCTTCGAAGAGAACCTGGCTTAAACCAGACGCTTCTCCCGACTGAAATAATGAGAATATAGGATCCCCTCAAAAACACCCACCTGGATCAGAATGCTTAAGAAACTCCGGACTGATGGTAAAAGTGTTGTTTGACGAGAGGAATGGAGAACCCCAGCTCGACTCTGAGAGGCTCAGGATGATCGAGGTTGCTTCAAACCCGCATAGGATAAGGATAGTGATGGAACTGCTTAACAAAGAGGGAACGGTGGCGTCGCTCTCTAAAACCCTAGGGTATTCCAGGCAGCTCGTAGACCACCATCTGGAGACATTAGAGAGAAGCAGGCTCGTGTTCAGAAGGAAGGTTGGAAACGTCGAGATGTATAGTGCTACAGAGGCTGCGAAGACAATAGTCTCGGAAATACTGAAGATGCATTCTGAAATAGGAAGGGTTGAGAAAAACGAGACGGCTGCAAAGGTTGATAAGCATACGTCTACAGGCTTAAGGCCTAAGAGGCTCCTACCACTGATCATAGGATTGTCCACAGTACTCATAGCTTCTGCTGAAGCAATCCGTGCAGAAGTATACACCTATATTCTTGGAGGAATACTGCTGGGCATTCTTCTCTACACGGCGGCTTCAAGGCTCATCCGGCTTCTAGAATAGTGCATTCAACACTGGCCTCATCCTTAATCATGAGGCTTAAAGCACTTGGCCGGGTAAGGTTCCCAATCACCACTCTGACACCCTTTTCAGCAGCGTACAGCCCTTCCTCAATCTTCCTATAGATCCCCCCGGTCACGTCGCCTGGTCTAAGCGAGGCTGTTAGGCTCGGCAACATGCTCCTCCTTAAACAGGGTATTAGGCTTGCATTAGTGTTAAGCCTAGGGTCGCCAGTGAAGACACCGTCAACATCAGTCCCATACACGAGCTTGACGGCGCCTAGTCTAACGGCAAGAAATGAAGACAACTGGTCTCCTGAGACTATTGTGAACCTTTTCTCAGAGGAATCCATGGCGATGTCCCCGGGGATCAACGGCACGACGCCTAGGTTCAGCATCATCCTCAGCGGCGCGGTGAAAAAGCTTTCTATCCTCCCGGATGAGCAGGTTAAGCAGCTGACAGGAGTAACCGGTACTGCTGGAACACCGTGCGAAGCTAGGCTCTCAAGTATTAGCTGAGTCAGCTCGTTCATCTTCAGCTTAACCCTTGACAACCCTACGAGCTGGCTTGGCTGGAGATAGCCCTCGGCAACACGATACTCTGAAGCAACAACATGCCCGTATGAGCCTCCACCGTGAACCAGAATAAGGCTGTAATCCCGGAGGAGCTCTGAAACCTGTTTTGAAACCTGCTCTATCACGGGAGTGTTAGGCGTGAAAGGCTCATCTTTCCTGGTTACCACGCTTCCCCCCAGCTTGACAATAACTAGAGGCTTCATTTTTCACCTGTTCCTGTAAACCACGTAGTCAGCAAGCTGGAACAGGAGCCTCTTAGCCTTTGAATCTGGGAGCACGTTTAGCATTGACTTAGCCTTCTCGGAGAAAAGCCATGCTTCCTTCACAGCATTCTCCCTAACACCGGTTCTAGCCAGAATGCTTAAAGCCTCATCTAAATCCTCCTGGAAAACCTGTTTACTTCTTAAAACGCTCAGGAAAAACCTTTTGCTCTCACCATTCATCCTCTCCAGCCCCCTGAGAATAAGCATGTTCCCAAGCTTATGCTCTAAAACGTCTTTCCCAACTTGTTTACCTGTTTCAACGGTTGAGCCGAACAGGTCCAGAAGGTCGTCTACAATTTGGAAAGATATTCCGAGGTTTAAGCCGAACCCTCTAAACGCTTCAACAATATTCTCGCTCGCACCTGCTTCCACAGCACCCATCATCGCGCTCGCCTCATAGAGAGAAGAAGTCTTGCGGACAACCATGTCCACATAGTCGTCTAAACCAACACTCATCCTCCGGTGCTCAACAACATAAGGATCGTCCTCCCTACCAACCTGCTCGAAGAGAACGTCTAGACGCTCACCCTCCACAAGCCTCATAACATAACGGTCAACAATGGAGAGTAACCTGTTAGAGTTCCTAGACTTCAGCAGGAGCTCTGAAACAACCTCCCTGTACTGGACCGCGGCTAGAAGAGCCATTGTTAAACCATACTTCCGCCATAAAGTGGAAATACCCCTCCTGACTTCACCATGGTCAATAATGTCGTCTATTATGAGAGTGTAGTTGTGGATAAGTTCTATTGCTGCTGCAGCATTCAAAGCGTCTTCAGGATTCCCGCCGGCAGCCTCGCATGAAAGCATCAGGACTGCTGGCCGAATCCGTTTTCCACCTGCCTTTACAGGGTAGAGCAGAACCTCTTGAAACTCTGGCGAAGCATTCTCGGAGAGAGCATCATAAATCACTGGTTCAACACTCCTAGCGACCTCTTCAAGCACCTCGGGAAGCCCCTTATCCTCCTTCAATATGCAGATTTAGCCTCAAAGCATGTTTAAAACTCTTAACCGGCGACAAAGCTTTTTATCAAGCCTGAGACAGTGTTTAGCCAATGAACATTGCGGTAGTGACTCCGGGGGGAGACGCGCCGGGTGTAAACGCTGCGATCAGGGCGGTGGTCAGATCCGCTGCTTCACAAGGCTTTGAGGTGTTCGGCGTTGAACGAGGATACATGGGTCTAATAGAAAACGCTTTCAGAAAACTGGGCCCTAGAGACGTGAGCGGAATAATAAACCTGGGCGGGAGTATGTTGAAATCAAGCAGATGCGAGCTTTTCAAGACGCCTGAGGGATTGGAGAAAGCCTCGGAGAACCTGAAGGCTATGAATGTCGACTGGCTGGTCGCAATCGGCGGAGACGGGTCTCTGAAGGGCGCTAAGGAGATTAGCGAGGTTAGTGGCATACCCGTCGCCGCCATGGCTGCGTCGATCGACAATGATATAGCCGGCGTGGATGAGACTATAGGCTTCGACACCGCTGTCAACACTGCTGTGAAAGCAATAGACAAGATAAGGGATACTGCAGTAACGTTTGAAAGGGATTTCATCGTCGAGGTTATGGGGCGGCAACGCGGCTTCCTTGCTGTAGAAGTTGCCCTTGCTTCAGGCGCCGAGATCGCTCTGATACCGGAGCATCCGGTAACCCATGAGGATGTTGGTCAAAGACTCTTGAAAATGGGTTCACTAGGTAAGAAGTCCAGCATAATAGTGAAGGCGGAGGGGGCAATGGGAGACCCGTTTGAAACAGCTTCAAGGCTCAGCAGGCTGACTGGGTATGATTTCAGGGTTACTGTGCTCGGCCATATTCAAAGGGGTGGAGTTCCCTCAGCAAGGTCGAGAACCTTAGCCTGCCTCTTCGGAAACCATGCTGTCAGGCTGATTTCTGAAGGCAAGAAGAACAGGCTTATAGGCCTCAGGGATAATAGGGTTGTGGACATTAGCATACTGGACTCATACACCAGTGTTAAAAAGATAGACGAGGATAAGTATAGGCTGGTCAGCCTACTCGCAATTTAAACAACATTATCTTCAACATCCCTGCTGGCTCCACCGTCATTATGTGGCATGACTTAAAATGCGGAGAGCATAGCGCGCTTTAAAACAGTAACATGGTTCTCAACATCAGCATATGTTAAAGCCTTTAAAAAGAGGCGTGGCAGTGTTTCGGAGAAAACGTATTTATATCCTGTTGGAAAATGCTTGAAAACATTAGATGACTAGCCAGAAGCCGGAGGAGGTGGCCGCGTACCGGATTAATGTAAACGGCATTGTGCAGGGAGTCGGATACAGACCTTTCGTCTACAATATTGCTAGCACCCTACGCTTGAATGGTTTCGTATTAAACTCCGGCAACGGTGTGCTAATAGAGGTTGAAGGAAGGCCTGAGGACTGCCTGCGATTCATAGAGAGGCTTAGGGTTGAGAAGCCCCCTAGGGCGGTTGTTAAAACATTCTCCTGTGTCCAGATAACTCCGAGAGGATACAGGGGGTTCAGGGTTGAACAGACCCTTAGCGAGGAGGTTGAGACTCTTTGCCCTCCCGACGTAGCTGTCTGCAAGGATTGTTTAAACGAACTGTTTAACCCTGAGGATAGGAGACATCTTTACCCGTTCATAAACTGCATAAACTGCGGCCCCCGGTTTACGATACTCGAGAAACTTCCCTACGACAGGGTTAACACGAGCATGAAAACGTTCAAGATGTGCAGCAACTGCGAGAAGGAGTATTCTGAGCCTTCCGACAGGAGGTTTAAGGCTGAGCCCAATGCTTGCAGCAGGTGTGGGCCGACGGCTAGGCTCTACCACGAGGGTAGGCCAATTAGGGTTGAAAACCCTATTTCCGAGGCGGCTAGGCTGATAAACAAGGGTTTCATAGTTGCGGTTAAAGGGTATGGTGGTTTCCACCTTGCTTGCGATGCAACCAGCAGGAGCAGTGTCACTGAGCTCAGAAGGAGGAAGAGAAGGGGCAAAAAGCCTTTCGCCATAATGGTTAAGAGCGTTGAGGAGGCTGAGAGGATTGTTGAGCTTAACGATTCAGAGAAAGAATGGCTGACTCATTATTCCGCCCCGATTATTCTCGCAAGAAAGAAGGAGCCCAATCCCGTTGTCGAGCAGGTCGCCCCAGGCATGAGGCATCTCGGAGTCTTCCTGCCCTATACTCCGATACACCATATTCTAATGAGGCACGTTGAGCCTCCGGCAATAGTTTTGACGAGTGGAAACGTTTCTGAGGAGCCAATAGTTTTCAGGGACAGTGAAGCGTTTGAAAAGTTTAAAGATATGGCTGACTACATTCTCACCTACAACCGTAGGATTGTCAACTTTGCCGACGACTCAGTAGGCTTCGTTCAAGATGGCAGGCTTAGACTAGTCAGGAGGAGCCGGGGCTTCGTGCCCGAGCCGGTTGAGGTTGAGCTTAAGGTCGACGGCGTGCTTGCGATGGGGGCTGACTTAAATAATACTTTCGCTTTAGCGAAAAAAGGGAGGGTTTTCATGAGCCAGTATATGGGTAACCTGGAGAACATGTTCATCAGAAAAAGATACCTTGAGGCGATTAGAAGCATGCAGCGGCTTTTAAACCTGAAGTACAGCAGGATTGTCCACGACCTTCACCCGGCGTACTACTCAACCCAGATAGGGGTTTCGCTGGAGGGTGAGAAGACTGCTGTCCAACATCATTACGCTCATGTTCTCTCAGCAATGGCTGAGAACAGCATTCTGGGTTCGGAATCCCTCGGGATATCCTTTGACGGAACGGGCTACGGTGAGGACGGGAACCTCTGGGGTTCTGAGTTCATAGTTGTGAGAAGAGGCGGATACGTTAGGAGGGGCCATTTCAAATATGTCCCCATGCCCGGCGGCGAGAAGGCTATCATAGAGCCCGCGAGAATGGCTTTCAGCTATCTTTACGACGCGCTGGGCGAAGATGCTTTAAAGATCAACAGGGGGCTGAGCGATGACGTTAAAATGGTTTTGAAGAGTATGATTGACAGGAGGATCAACACCCCTATGACATGCGGCTTGGGAAGAATGTTCGACGCTGTCTCAGCCCTCCTAGGGATATGTTTAACAAGAACCTTCGAGGGGGAGCCAGCTGTAATGCTTGAAATGGCTGCTGGAGAGGGCAACGGGGAAAGCTACCCGTTTAAAATCACGGGTGCGAAAGAGTATGTCGTGGACACCGCTCCCATTATACACTCGATAGTTGAAGACCTTGAAAGAAACACACCGGTTAAAACAATCAGCCGAAGGTTTCACGAAACCATCGCCAAGATCACTGTCGAGCTGGCGGATACTATAAGGCTTGAGGAGGATGTTGACACGACCGTTTTAACGGGAGGAGTTTTTCAGAACAGGATACTTTCCTCAAGGGTTAAACGATTAGCTGAGGAGCACGGTTTGAAAACCTTCTTCAACAATATTGTTCCGACTAACGACGGCGGGATATCCCTTGGGCAGGCTGTGGCAATCAGCCTGATGGAGGAGAAGTGAATTGTGCTTGGGCATACCTGGAAGGGTTGAGGAGGTTAATGGAGAGGAGGCTGTCGTCTCATTCGGAGGCACGCGTAGACGCGTGAGGCTAGACCTTGTCGACAACGTTTCCGTTGGAGAATATATTATTGTTCACGCCGGCTTCGCCATACAGGTTCTCGACCAGGAGACAGCTCTAGAGATGCTGGACGCGCTCAGAGAGATGTTTAAAGAATGAGATTCATCCAAGAGTATAGGGATGGGGAGCTCGTCAGGAGGATAGCGGGAAAGGCTAACGAGCTTCTGGAGAGGCTTGGGAGGAAAGTCAAGATAATGGAGGTCTGCGGAACACATACGATGGCTGTTGCGAGACACGGTTTGAAGAGTCTTTTCAAAGACAGCCTGGACCTTGTTTCAGGCCCAGGCTGCCCAGTGTGCGTTACACCCGACTCGGGTTTCTCAATGGTTTTCCAAGCGGCTGAAGCAGGTAAGACCGTGACCACTTTCGGCGACATGATGAGGGTTCCCGTGAACGGCAGGAGCCTGTCAACCCTTAGGAGCGAGGGCCTCGACGTGAGGGTTGTTTACTCCCCTTACGATGCTCTCAGAATGGCGGAGGAGGAGCCTGGGAGAGAGTTCGTCACGGTGGGGATAGGTTTTGAAACAACTTCCCCACTCTTCGCCTCAACCATACTCCAGTGTAGGAGCAGAGGGATTAGGAACCTTAGGCTGATAAGCCTTTTCAAACTCATGCCGCCTGCTTTAAACAAGCTTCTGGAGGCGGAGGACCTTAAGATAGACGGGTTAATACTTCCGGGCCACGTTAGCACGATAATAGGCGTTAAACCCTATGTTGAAATCGTTGAGAAGCACGGTGTCCCAGCTGTCGTAACCGGTTTCGAACCGGTTGACATTGTGGAGGCAATCCGCATGCTTCTGAAACAGCTTGCTGAAAACAGGAGGGAGGCTGAAAACGAGTACTCGAGGACGGTTAGGCACGAGGGGAACGTTAAAGCGGTTAGGCTTATGCGCGAGGTTTTTAAACCGGTTGACTCCGAGTGGCGCGGCCTAGGGTTAATAGAGGAAAGCGGCCTGGCTTTAAGGGAAGATTTCAAGTCTTTCGATGCTGTTGAAGAATATGGTTTGAAGCCTGTTGAAACAGTTAAGCCTAAGGAATGTCTCTGCGGAGAAGTAGTCAGGGGGAGCAGGAAGCCCTTTGAATGCAGCCTCTACAGAAAAACCTGCAGGCCTGACAACCCGATTGGTCCATGTATGGTTTCATCGGAAGGCACTTGCGCCGCATATTTTTACGCGGAGATGTGAGCAATGGGTGGGAGAATAATTCTGGAGCATGGTGCCGGCGGAAGACTGATGCATGAGCTCATTAGAGAAATAGTGGGCAGGCTTAACATTTCTAGCAGTGGTGTTGACAAGGCCGTGTTTAAGACGCCTGGGCGCAGGATTGCCTTTACAGCCGATTCCTTTGTAATGAAGCCTCCAGTAGTAAAGGGTTGCGACATAGGGATGCTCTCGGTCAACGGGACTGTGAACGATCTTGTTACGATGGGGGCTAACCCAGAGTACCTGAGCCTGTCGCTGATAATAGAGGAGGGTTTGGAAGAGGATTTTCTCATGAGGATTATTGGAAGCATTAGCGAGGCCGCTGGGAGAGCGGGAGTCAAGATAGTGACTGGAGACGTGAAGGTTGTTGAGAAAGGAGGGTGTGACAAGATTTTCATAAACACTTCAGGTGTTGGAAGAGTATACTCTAACATTAGGGTTTCAACATTGAATGCGAAGTCAGGGGACGCCGTGATAGTAACGGGCAGCGTCGGCGACCATGGGGCGGCTGTGCTTGCTGCAAGGGGAGAGTTCCGGTTGGAGACAGACGTTTCAAGCGACTGCGCCCCGCTGACACGCATTCTGGAGACACTCGTCAGAAGGAGAATAATTCTCCACACTCTCATAGATCCTACTAGAGGAGGCCTGGCGACTTCGCTAAACGAGGTTGCAGCATCGTCCAGGGTGGAGATAGAAGTCGAGGAGGAGAAGATACCTGTCAGGGAGGAAGTTTCAAGCCTTTGCGAAATCCTCGGAATAGACCCTTTATACCTTGGGTGCGAAGGCAGGCTCGTCATATTCACACCACTCCGCTACGCTGAGGAAGCCGTCAAGTCTTTGAGAAGACTCGAAGAGAGTAGAGACGCCCGTGTAATAGGCAGAGTCTCAGGAAGAACTAAGACCGGCGGGGTTAGGCTTTTAACGAAGGCGGGAGGAGTCAGAAGCCTACCCATGCTTCACGGGATACCGTTGCCTAGAATTTGTTAACCAAGGTTTCTAAGCGTAAGGCTAAGTGTAATAAGAGTATTTGACAACGGGACTTTTACGTTTCCCTCTGAAAAACAGGAGTGCAACGATTACTCCGGCTATAAACCCACCGATATGAGCCCAGTAGGCGATTCCAACATATTCCGGAAGCATGCTTGCGAAAAGCTGCATTAGGAACCAGAACCCTAGGTAGACAACGGCTGGAAGCCTCACCATGAAGAAGCGGTAGAAAACCCTCACCCTGGCGAAGGGGAACATAACCATGTACGCGCCCATAACCCCGGAGATAGCGCCTGAGGCCCCTATGGCGGGAACTATTGAAACAGGGTTGATCATAAAGTGAGCCAAGCCTGCGGCGACCCCAAAGAAAAGGTAGAAAAACAGGAACTTAACGTGTCCCATCCTGTCCTCCACGTTGTCGCCGAAGACGTAGAGGAAAAGCATGTTGCCGAAAATATGCAGAATATCCGCGTGGAGGAACATGGATGTAAACATTCTTAACACTCCCTCAAAAGGGTCGAGCGTCAGAAGCCTAGGCATAAAGCCGTACCGCAATATCATTTGCCCGTAGGTCAACGGGTCTGACAACTCCAAGATGAAGACACCGGTGTTAATACCTATCAGCATGTAAATCATGATCGGGTATGTATAACGCTTAGTCTCGTCCTCTGTTGGAAACATTGGTTGAGAGCAGCTTGATAAGGATTTTAAGTTTTAAAGGCTACTTAAGCCCCTTCCTTTCTAACAACATAAGCTTAAAAGCAACTTTTTGAAGCCTGTCTCAACAAAAAGTCTTGAGTAAAAAAGAGGGAGAGAGAATCCTGAGAACGCATTTAGCATCCACATTTTTAATAGGCTCAGTAATGCTGCTAGAGGTTACCGCGGGAATCCTCACTAACAGTCTAGCGGTCCTTGGAGACGGGATTCACGCAGCCTATGATTTCCTCGTCACCGGAATGCTTTACATAACCTACAGGATTAGCCTTAAGCCTGCGGATGAAAGCCACACGTATGGGCACAGCAGGATAAAAACCCTAGGATCCTTCGCGAGCAGCATAGTGCTTCTTTACCTTGTTGCCCAGCTTATCCTGCGAAGCCTAGATAGGCTTACCAACCCGTCTCCAGTCTACCCTGGCCCAGTAGGGTTCCTAGCACTGGCCTACACGCTGGCCGTGGATTTCACGAGGATCACGCTGCTTTCGAAGGCTCCCGGCGGCGAGCCCAGCTTGAAAGCAGGCATGTTCCACTCTCTCGCCGACTTTTTCGACACCCTCATAGCCCTTTTAGGTTTTACTCTAGCAGGATATTTCAACATGGCTTACGCTGATGTTGCCGCGGGCCTTTTACTCTCAGCCATGATGCTTTATCTCAGCGCCAAGCTGCTTTACGAAACCGGTTTGGAGCTGACCGACACCGTATCACCAGCCATTGTGAGAAGAATAAGGAGGGTTTTAGAGGAGGAGTATGGTGTGGACGGGGTTTCATACTTGAACGTAAGAAGGCTTGATGAAAAGACGTATGTTGACGTCGGCGCACTGGTGCCTGTGGAGAGCAGTGTTTCAAGCATTCAGAAGAGCGTTAAGAATGTTGAAGAGAAAATTTCCCGGATTGTTGAAGGAGAGGTGGTTGTAAGGACCCATACTTTTCCAAAGGGTTCTGAAAACCTCCGTGGAATCATAAAGGATTCTGCGCTTAGAGTTAAGAATGTTCTGAACGTTCACGATATTCTTGTTTCGCAGACGAATGGTAAAATGCTAGTTTCCCTGCACATCGAAGTCCCGGGGGAGATAAGCCTTTCCGAAGCCCACAGGATTGCCGACGAGGTGGAGGAGAACGTTTTGAAAAACGTGGAGAACGTTGGAAACATCATGGTTCACGTGGAGACAGCCGGCTCAGCCGTCACACCCATTAGGTCAATTGGCTCAAACTCCTCACTATACCTTAAGGTTAAGCAGGCTGTTGAGGAGGAAGTTAAGCAGTTCCAAAGCGTTAAGGGGCTTAGAAGGATGAGGGTTTTCAAAGAAGCCTCCGGCTTAAACAGGATTGAGCTCACCGTCAGCATGGAGGGGGGCAGTAACATGGCTGAGGCCCATGAGGCGGCTTCCAGGCTTGAGCACCGCGTTGAACACAGTCTTGAAGGAAAAGTCGAAGTAGTCGTCCACGTGGAGCCTGAAGACCAGGCTTAAAGCTTTTTATCCTCCCTCGGAAATAAGGAGACGGTTGGAAGAAGCATGATTATTGAAGAGGTTAAAACGGTTTTCGACAGGCCGTTGATACTCGAAGGCCTTCCGGACACTGGCCTTGTTGGAACAATATCGCTCAGTCACTATCTTATGAAACTGGGTTTTGAGAAAACAGGGTATCTTGAGACGGACGACTTCCCCCCGGTGCTGATAATGAGAAACGGGAGTATCATGGACGTGTTTGAAATATACTATAAGGATAATGTTTATATTTTAAGGTCTGAGCTGCCAATACCCCAAGAGGGAGTATACGGCATAGTTGGGCAAATAGTGGACTGGGTTAAGAGCAAGAACCCGAGGCTCTTCCTAAGCCTCGGCGGAATACCGCACCCCTACAGAATAGACATAACGGACCCAAAGGTTTACGCGGTGCCAACCAGCGAAGAAGCCTTAACGATTGTTTCAAGGATGAAGAACGTGGAGATTTTGAAGGACGGCCTGCTTTTCGGCCCGAAAGCACTTATCCTCAGGAGGCTTGAAAGGCTTGGAATAACTGGGCTCGGGCTTTTCGTCCAGTCCTACTTGAACTATCCCGACCCTGGCTCAGCAGCAAAGGTTTTAACACTGCTGCCGCAAATAGGCTTAGAGAAGGTGGAGGTGGATTCCCTAACAGCTTCCGCGGAGGAGATCAGGATGCAGTACAGGGAGCTCATGAGGAGGACTGACGACGAGATAAGGAGGATGAGAAGCCTGCCGCCAATGGCTGAGCAGAGCCTTATCTAGGAGGCGAGTGGCATGGAGGATTTTGAAAGGATTTTCGAGGAGATGCGGGGAATGTTCGACGAGAGCCTTGGAAGGCGGAGGGCTAGACGCATGGGGTGTGTGGAACCGTTGTACAACATTGTTGAAAGTGAGGACGAGATAAGGATCAGCGTAGACCTACCTGGGGTTGAGAAGAATGATATTAAGCTGACGCTGTACGAGGACTCTCTTGTCGTCGAAGGGTTGTGTAGGAAGGAGACGCCCTCAGCGAGAAGACTCTTCAAGGAAACCCCCTTGTATTACAGCGTTAGAATACCTCTTCCGACGAAGGTTGAAGAGGAGCCTGCTAAGGCGAGATACTACAACGGCATTCTCGAAGTGATTTTAACTAAGAGGAAGCACGGGAGAAGAATACCGGTTGAATAAGAAATGCAGCCCTCACTCCCCTGGGCTTCCTCCTGCAGAGTAGAGGTCCACGCGCCCAGCGGAAGCCAGTGCATATACTGCTTAGGGTCAAGGGCGCTCTGTGGAAAGAGGCAGTGTCCCATACTGCTCCGCTACAGCAAGCTTCAACCCGTGGTGAGCCTGAGGCCTGAAGACAGGATGGCGATGGATGGCGCTTCCCCGCCTGGAGTCTTCGTGGGGAGAATAGGCTACCCGAAGGTTGGCGTTGGACCCCTAGTTCCACCTTTCTTCGGAGACACAAGCATCCTCGACCGGCCTGAATCCTGGTGGAGCATAGACCTGGATAGGCTTGTAGAGTACAGGTCGAGCCTCGTGAGAGGGATCTTCAGGGTTGACGTTCACAATCCTTGGGAAGCCGGAAGGCTTTTCGAGCTCACGCAGGAGATGGCGATGGCAAGTCAGCCTGCAGACGCATCCTTAGAGTTTTCTAAGCCGGTTAAGGCTAGAGTAATTCTCGACGAGGATGCTCAGCCCTTTGGCCCGTACGGGCTTGTCGAGAAGATTGAAGCAGGAAGCATAAAGGTTAACCGTGTGATTGAAAAGGCTCATTACGATGAGGACCTTAAGGCTTCTGAAGCAGCATACTATGCCTACTTAGCAGGCGTCCCTGTTTCCTCTATTCAGAAGGCGCTTAGCGCAGCCGTTTTCGGAGTAAGTAAGCGCAGACGGCTTGTGCCCACCAGATGGAGCATAACGGCTGTGGACAGCATTCTGGCGGAGAAGCTTATGGAGAAAATCAGGGAGTACCCTGAGGCGGGTGAACACGTGGTTTACGAGTCTCAGCATATAGATAACAAGTTTATAGTGGTCATAATCCCGGGAAAATGGTCTTATGAGTTCATCGAAATGTTTCACCCGGGCTCAGTCTGGAACATAGGCGGCGGGGAAGATGTTGCAATAGGCTCAGACTATGAGGATACTGAAGGGAGGACAACCTATGCGAGGATAGGCGGCTGCTATTATGCCGCTAGGCTTGCGGTCGTCGAGCATCTTAACAGGATTAAAAGGCAGGGAGCCGTGCTAGTGTTCAGAGAAGCAGGCCCAGGATACCTACTGCCGGCAGGAGTCTGGCTTGTAAGAGAAAACGTTAGAAAAGCCCTAGCTGGCAAGCCGGTGTGCTTCGGAACACTTGAAGCAGCGATAACGTATGTTGCTAAAAGGCTTAGAACACCTTGGAGGATGGTTTTGAAGGAAAGTAGGCTTCTGAGGAACATCAGGGAAAGGAGGAGAATCACAGAATACTTAAAAGAGTAATCGTGGAGATCGAGAGTAATGAGCGTGAATAGGCTTGGGGGAAACCTTAGGGACGTCTTCATCTACAGCACTTTGACTAAGAAGGTTGAGAAACTGGTTCCAACGCATCCCGGGGAAGTCAGAATATACGTGTGCGGCCCCACCGTCTACGATGTAGCCCATCTGGGCCACGCCCGGTCGGAAATAATCTACGACTCGTTTAGAAGGTTTCTGGAGTACTTGGGCTACAGGGTTATCTTCGTAAGGAATATCACTGACGTTGACGACAAGATAATAAACAGGGCCATTGAGGAGGACAGGCCTGCGAGCGAGGTTGCACTCCAATACATGGTTGAATATTTCATTGACACTCTGAGGCTCGGGATAAGGCCTCCCACCTTCAACCCGAGGGTGACCGACCATATTCCTGACATAATAGTATTCGTGAAAAAGCTGGTGGAGAAGGGTTATGCTTACGAGACGCTTGGCGACGTGTATTTCTCCGTAAGGAAGTATCAAGGCTACGGGGAGCTCCCAAGCCAATCCCTGGATAAGATCCTCGCAGGCGCCAGGATTGAGCCTGGGGAGAACAAGAGGGACCCGCTTGACTTCGCGCTCTGGAAGGCCGCAAAGCCGGGAGAGGCCTCTTGGGAGAGCCCATGGGGAAGAGGTAGACCAGGCTGGCATATTGAGTGCAGCGTGATGGCTATGAAGTATCTGGGTGAGACTCTAGACATACACGCGGGTGGGACTGAGCTAGTTTTCCCTCACCATGAGAACGAGAGGGCACAGTCCGAAGCGTTAACAGGAAAGAGGTTCGTACAGATATGGATGCACCACGGGCTTTTAAACGTTGAAGGCGAGAAAATGTCGAAAAGTCTCAAAAACTATGTGACGGTCAGAGAGGTTTTAAGCAGGTTTGACCCAGATACTCTCAGGTTCTACATTCTTTCAACGCATTACAGGAGCCCGTTGGACTATAGCGAGCAGTCCCTTGAGGCCGCTAAGAAAGGGCTTGACAGGGTTAGGAGGATCCTGGTGAGGCTGGGTGAGGGTGAGGAGGGTGAGAGTGTGGAGGCCGACGAGCTTGAAACCGAGGTTTTAAACCATTTGTGCGACGATTTCAACACGCCCCGCGCTATCGCGACGCTCATGGAGGCTGCTAACAGGATTCTGGAGGATTTAAGCAGGAACACGGTTTCAAAAACCCTCCTACACAGGTTTTCAAAGCTTTGGAGGATGCTTGGGTTCTTCCAAGAAGGGGTTGAAAGAGCTACGCAGAGGGAGAGAAGGCTTATAGAAATACTGGTTAGGCTGAGGGAGTGGGCTAGGGCTTCTGGAGACTACGGGCTTGCCGACAGGATTAGAGACGAGCTTAGAAAGATCGGAATACTCGTTGAAGACTCTAAGGAGGGCACGGTAACCTATATACTTTAGAATCCTCCCGGATGGAAGAAAGCTTAAAATAAGAGTGGCTAATAGGTTTCTCCGTCTCGAAAACATGGCAAGCGGAGCGTATACGGATAATCTGCTTTCGGAGCCGAGTAGCGCAAGCAGACCTGTAGAGAAACGTTTCAGTAAAAAATACAGTTCAAAGACATGGGGAGAAGAATGTTAAACAATCGTGTTGAGACTTGTTAGGTGTGGGAAACCAATTGAACATTTGCATTAATACTTCGAGCATCAGTCACCTGGCGTCCAGGGAGGGAATAGGCTTTGAACAGGCCCTGGCTAAATGCTTTGAGAAAGGCATTAGAAACCTGGAGCTCGACGAGCCGAATTCCAGAGACAGGGAGCAGGTTATACAGTTCTTCAACGAGATAAGGAATAACGGTGGCAATGTTGCAGTCCTAAACCTTAGGCTAAACCTGCTTGGTGGAGACGTTAAGAGCAACGAGAAGTATTTGAATGATGTTAAAAACTGGATAAAGTTCTGTGGAGAAAACGGCTGCAAAGTGTTAAGGCTAAGGGCCACGCCTATTGATGGAGAAACATACTGCGAAAAAGCTTTTAAACTCCTCTATAGGAACCTTCTTAATATTCTTTCCTCAGCCGAGAAGAACAATGTTGAGATCAGCATAAGCACGGATAAGGCTGCTTTCTCTAACATGGATAGGCTGGCAGCCATGATTGAAGACATCGGGTCGGAGACAATAGGGTTGACGCTGGACTCTGAAAGCTTTAGCAGGCTTGACGAAAAAATGCTTGAGAAACTTGTTCCGCTGGTTAACCATGTGACGATAAGCGAAACCTTTTTGAAAAGCCTTGAGAAAAACATCATGGAGAAAGCGATTAAAACACTGAGGGCGAAGGCTTATGACGGGTATGTTTCACTCCAGCTTAAAGAAGCGTGCAGCATGGAGGAGTTAAGCAGCTACGTGGACACGATTAGAAGGATGATTAGTCCCTAGAGTTTTTCGAAGAAAACCCCGTCAACCTTCTCAAAGCCTTCACCCGGAGGCCTGAATGACAACTTAACCCTGTGCATCCTTGCTAAATCCTGCTCCAGAGGCTTCAACCTCTCTGAGACATAAACCCTGTAGCCGATTTCCTTGTTCAGAGAAACGCCTAGCTTTTTCTTAAACTTCCAAACGGCTGAGTTGACATTCATGAAGAGCACCGCTACCTCGCTTTCAACAGGCTCTACGTCTCCCAGCACTGGGAAAGACTTGCAGGTAACTGGCTCTCCATAAATGTTTCTGAACAAGTAGTCTGTTATGAAGGGTATAATGGGTGAGAGACCTATTAGACAGGCTCTCAGAACCCTGTGAAGAGTATACCAGGCTGACTCAGCCTCCTCCCTACTACCCTGCAGGTAGACCCTTGGCTTAACAGCCTCCAAGTAATGGTCTGCGAAAAAGTTCCACATATAGTTTCTCAATAGGTTTGAGGGACCGTAGAAGTCTAGAGAATCATAATCCTTCTTGATCTCTTCAAAAACCCTTTTAAGCTCGCTTAATGCAAGCTTGTCCAAGAAACACAGTTCCCCCGGCTTCCTATGCACGTATTCGAAGGAGGATATGAACCGTCCTATGTTCCACAGCTTGGTTAGGAAGAGCCCGGCACCCTTAACCCTTTCCTCCGAGAAACGATAGTTCGAGCCCAGCTTAGCCTCTGAGGCAGCCCAGAACCTGAACGCGTCAGCCCCATACTTCTTAAGATACTCATCGGGGAAAACCACATTCCCCTTAGACTTGTGCATCGCCTCCCCCTTCTCATCCAGCCCTAGGCCACTTATCCTAACTTCTTTGAATGGAGGAGTGTTGAGGAGTTGAACAGTCCTAAGAATAGAGTAGTACAGCCATGTCCTTATTATCTCGTAGCCCTGCGGCCTCAGTGAACACACCCAGGATCTTTTGAAAAGCGTCTCGTTCCTCCTGTAGCCTGTTACGAAGAGCTGAGATATGCTTGAATCCATCCAAGTGTCAAGAACCCGAGCATCTCCCTTGAAAACAGTTCCACCGCATTTAACGCATTTAGCGTCTCCACTAGGCGGATCCCTCCAAGGCCTGTAATATTTCCCCGGCTCAGGAACATAGGGTTCACCACACCTACTGCAGTACCATAGTGGAACCTCAGTAGCATAATGTCTCCTCCTAGAGATAGGCCAATCACCCCTCACGCTGTTAATCCAGTCTAAGAGTATCTGCCTCATCGACCCAGGATGAAAAACCATTTTGCCTGAGGCTTCTCTCACCCTATCTATGAACTCCTCCTGTTTAAGGTATAGCTCGCTCATCTCTACAAACTCAAGATGAGTGTGACACCTCCAGCAGACAGGTATTCTTTGAACAATCTCCTCAGACTTTGCAAGCAACCCTCTTCTCGAAAGCTCCTCGACAATTCTCCCCCGAGCCTCATTAACCTTCAGACCTTTAAACAATCCAGCCTCCTCAGTCAGAACAGCGTTCTCGTCAATCACCCTCGTAGGCTTTAAACCGAGCTCTCTAAACAGCCTTATGTCAGAGGTATCGCCATAGCTACATATCATCACAAGACCAGTCCCGAATTCAGGCTTCGCATAACTGTTAGGAATTACTCTAACCTCCTTATCGTATATTGGTACCATGATAGTCTTACCTTCAAGCTTCAGATATCTCTCATCTGAAGGATTAAATATCACAGCGTCACAGCCAGCAAGAAGCTCAGGCCTAGTGGTAGCTATCTGAACATCTTCACCAGTCTCCCTAACCTTGAAAAGCAAGTAGTAAAGCTTCGAAGGAGCCTCTATGTACTCCACCTCAGCATCCGCTATTGCTGTACCGCACCTTGGACACCAGTTAGTAGGCCTCGTCGCCTCATATATGAGACCCTGCTTCCACAGTTCTATGAACGTCTCCTGAGTTAAGCTCCTGTACTCGGGGGAGTCAGTCCTATACATGTTTTCGAAGTCGCTGCTCAACCCGAGTCTTTTAGCCTGATCAATGACCTCTGCCTCAACATTGTCAAGGGTATTTTTACAAAGATCAATGAAGTATTCTCTGCCAACCTCCTTAGCCATTATATTGAACTGCCTCTCAACCATGACTTCGACAGGCAGACCGTTTCTATCCCAACCTATTGGAAAGTGAACATTATAGCCCAGAAGCCTCTTGTACCGGGCAACCATGTCAATACCAACGTAATGTGCAGCTCCTCCAACATGCCATTTTGCCGAGATGTATGGAGGGGGAGTATCTATGGTGTAGATATCGCCGGGTTTGTCAGGATCGAACCTGTACAGGCCCTCCTTCTCCCAAATCTTCAGCAGCTCTTCCTCAAGCTCTGGAGACCATCGTTTCTCCTGTATCTTGGGTTTCGCCTTCATGCTCATGAGCAAGTTTTAGGGAATATTTAGGTAGTTTAAATGTTTCGATTTCTCAGTAAAGCCGATAGCTTTTTTAGAAACTTGCTTGACCCCTTATAAACGTCAGCTTTTCGCATAGGGCTTAATAAGAGTTGTTGACCGTCTAGCAAGAACGATGGAGCGCGCGCTACGGAGCTTCAGAACCAGGGAAAAACACCATCAGTTTCCTCGCTTAAATGATCCTTGCGATTTCTTGAAACCCCTTTCTCAGAGGTCTTTTCAACTCCGCTTCCATCTGCTTACTTGAAAGACTGCTGACAGCTTTACGAGAATGCTTCCCAATTACGATTAGGGTAATCAGAATATCCTCCTCCGGGATTCCCAGAGCCTTCTTAGCCTTATCTTGGTCGTATCCTGCGATGGGATGGGCAACTAATCCAAGCTCCGTCGCCCTCAGAATCATCAGGGCTACCGCCATACCTGTATCGAAAAGATAGTATTCACGCTCCTTAACGACACAATCATAATCCTTCCTGGAGTAAACAGCCACGATTAACGAAGCTGTTTTCGCCCAATTGTTTCCGCTCGATAACGCGCTATATAACTCCTCAAGCTTTTCACGTCTCTTCGCAAATACAAACCTCCAAGGCTGGTTGTTGAAACAAGAGGGGGCTAGAGAAGCATGATAAGTCAAATCCTTAATCAGTTCATCGGTGGCTTCTACCGGCTCGATAGCACGGTAGGCTCTCCTGCTTTCTATTGCTTCACGAACATCCATGAATAATCCGCTTCCTCGATCCTTTTTAGTTTTTCTTTAAAAATTTTTGTAACAGTTTTTTCGGGAAACGCTTAAAAGTCGATTATTCATATTCCTCCCGTGAGAAGCTATGAGTATAAGATCCACTACAAAAGACCTTCTGCTGAACGCCTTCGCCGGAGAATCCATGGCCCACATGAGATACCTCGTGTTCGCCGACATTGCTGAAAAAGAGAAGTTCCCCAATGTTTCAAGGCTTTTCAAAGCGATAGCATTCGCAGAGTTTATCCATGCAAGGAACCACTATGACCGTTTGAAAAACTATAAGGAGGAGTTTAAAGTAGCATCCGGCACTCCCGCGGGGCCAGGAGATACTTCTAAGAATCTTGAGCTCGGGATAATCGGCGAGGAGTATGAGGTTAACGAGATGTATCCAACCTATATTGAGGTTGCAAGGTTTCAGGGAGAGAAGGCTGCAGAGGTAAGCTTCAAATGGGCGCATGAGGCTGAGAAGATTCATGCCCAACTGTATAGAGATGCTAAGAGCAATGTTGACCGGAAGAATGACTGGCCTCTTAAGGGAAGAGTATGGATATGCCCAGTATGTGGCCATACTTACGTTGGCGACGAGCCCCCGGAGAAATGCCCGATATGCAGCGTGTCCAAAGACAA
>FMJZ01052697.1_pt1 | contig 30276 bp, 29 predicted proteins | sample 1987881 | NCBI WGS metagenome assembly FMJZ01 (sample SAMEA4378227, study PRJEB15110) | soil metagenome | biome: soil; feature: Field; material: Soil | place: India | collected 2015-03-11 | depth 0 m
TCTTAACCTGAAAATCTAATTTGCGGAATTTCTGGGTTTTATTTACATTTCTCTTCAAATGTTTTATAGTTATCTTTTATGAAAAAAGAAAGAATTTTAATTGTTGATGACGAAGAGGGAGTAAGGGAGTTACTCTCTGATTTTCTCAGAACAGAGGGATTCATGTGCGATACCGCTGGAGATGGAACAGAAGCACTAGAGAAGTTCAGAAATAATGGTTTTGATCTTATAATATCAGATATAAGGATGCCAGTAATGGGAGGTCTGGAGTTATTAAAAAATATAAAACAGGTCGATGACCTTACTGCTGTCATAATGATTACAGCTGTAAAAGATGTAAATGTAGCAATTGAAGCTCTGACAATGGGTGCTTACGGATATGTAATAAAACCATTCAAGCTTCAGGAAGTTCTTATAAATGTAGAAAGAGCTCTTGAGAAAAGAAGAATTATCATTGAAAACATAAATTATCAGAAAAATCTCGAATTAATGGTTAAAAAAAGAACAGAAGAGTTAAGGCTTGCGATGCAGGAAATCTCTCTCACTTATGAGAAAACTCTTGAGTCCTTTGTGTATGCTCTCGATACAAGAGATATAGAAACTGGTTTCCATTCCCAGAGAGTCAGATTCTTCACTCTGAAGCTTGCAAAAGATTATGGAATTTCCAGCCAGGAAGAATTACTGGATATAGAAAGAGGAGCTCTGATTCATGACATTGGAAAAATTGGAGTTCCCGACTCAATTCTCAGGAAACCCTCTAAACTAACCGCAGAAGAATGGGAAATAATGAAAAAACATCCCATTTTTGGTTACAATATAATAAAAGGGATTAGGGAACTCGAAAATCCTGGAAAAATTGTCCTTTTTCATCATGAAAGATTTGACGGTAAAGGATATCCCTTCGGAAAGAAAGGAAACGCGATTCCTATTGAAGCAAGGCTTTTTGCTGTTGCAGATACTTTAGATGCAATGACATCTGAAAGACCCTACAGAAAAGCATTCTCTTATGAGTACACCTATGATGAAATATTGAAATGCTCAGAGACTCAGTTCGATCCTGATATTGTCGAAATATTTAGGCATATTTCTATTGAAGAATGGAAAGCTATTTCTGAGAAAATTGAAAAAAAGCATCTCAACTGGAAACCGTGAAGAAATTTGATTAAATCTTCGCCCTTCTGTCGATAAAACCTTTCCAGAGGGTCATCCATATTATTTTTATGTCAAGAAATACAGACCAGTTCTCAATGTAGTAAAGATCATACTTAATCCTTTCTTCAAGGGGGGTATTCCCCCTCAAACCATGAACCTGTGCCCATCCTGTGATTCCGCTCTTAACTTTATGTCTCAGCATATAGCGAGGAACTTTCTCCCTGAAAGACTCAACAAAATATGGTCTTTCCGGTCTTGGACCTACAAGGCTCATATCACCTTTCAAAACATTTATAAGTTGGGGAATTTCATCTATACTAAATTTTCTTAAAAATTTCCCGACTGGCGTCACTCTTGGATCTTTGTCAGAAGCCCAAACAGGACCTGTATTCTTCTCAGCATTTTCAATCATTGTTCTGAATTTGTAAAGCTTAAAAATTTTTCCGTCCATTCCAAACCTTTCCTGCACATAAAAAACTTTTCCTTTTGAGGTAGTCTTAATAAGAAATGCTATCAAAGGGAAAAAAGGGAGTAGTAAAATTAAACCCATCAAAGATATAACTATATCCATAACCCTTTTTATAACCATCCCCCATCCCCTTAAAGGTATCTCCATTACATTTAGAACAGGAATTCCTTCAAAGTTTTCTATCTTCGAGCTGAAAGGGATCTCGTGAAGAAGGTCTATTACAAGGCGAGTATCAACGAGGAGATCATTGGAAATCTCTATTATCTTTTTTATTTTTGATGACTCCTCAAAAGGTAATGTTATAAATATCTCGTTTATTTTCTTTTCATTTATAATTCTTTTCAAGTCCTCGGTTTTTCCAATTATTTCTTCTCCAGAAGATTTATCATCTATAAATCCACAGAAATTCATTCCAAATCTTTCAAGTTTTTTTATTCTCTCAGAAACCAGCTTTCCTAATTCATTATATCCGGAAATTGCAATGTTTATCTTATTTTTGGGAAAATAGAACCCTTCAAGCCAGAAGTGACCAATTTTCCTTATCCCGAGCATGAAAAGTGCTGAAATGAAAATATAGATTAAAAGGAATAAACGGGAAATTTCAAAATAAGTATCTCCATTCATATAAGTTCCGAAGTAGCTTATAATTGCTACAATAAATACAACGGTTAAAAAAGACGAAACAAAAATGTTAAGGGTTTCCTCGGAAAGAAGTCTCTTAAACTTTACCTTATAAAGTCCTAAAGAAGATGCGATTAAAAGATTCAAGAATATGAAAAGGGGAAGGGTTTCAGCATAATAGCGGAAGGGGAAAATTCCTTTGGAGGATGGCAAAATAATTCTTAAATAGTAAGATATCACAATAGAAATCGCAATAGAGATTATGTCTCCTATAACAAGGAAAAGGAAAAAACCTGGAATCTTCTTTTGAAAAATTACTCTCAATTTCTCATCTCCTTTTCAAATTGGAAGTTTATTTTTCTATCCATTTTTTTATCTTCTCCCTGAAATTTTGATAAGAAAAATTTTCTGCCCATTTCCTTATTTCAGATTTATTAAACTCCATATTTTGAAATCTGTCAATGGTGTCATTCAAAGAGTCGACAGTCTGTTCACGAAAGAAAATGCCAGTTTCTCCATCTCTTACAGTCTCAAGGGCTCCACCTTTTCCAAAGGCAATAACAGGAACTCCGCAAGCCTGTGATTCCAAAGGAGCAATACCAAAATCTTCTATTCCGGGAAGGATGAATGCCTTCGCATTCTGATATAGTTTAAGAAGCTCATTATCTGAAACAGCTCCCAAAAAGATAACATTTGATGAAGCAATTTTCTTTAACCTCTTTAATTCAGGGCCTGTTCCAACTATAAAAAGCTTCTCCTTTCTATTCCTGAAAACTTCAATTGCAAGGTCTACCTTTTTGTAAGGAACGAGGGCAGAAACTATCAAAAAATATTCTCCTCCATTGTTTTTAGGCAAAAAATATTCAGTATCAACAGGTGCATGAATAACATGAGATTCCCTTCCATAATATTTTCTTATTCTCTGGGCTACATAATTGGAGTCAGCGCAAAAAAAATAAACCCTTGAAGAAGAGGCAACATCCCAGACTCTTAAATAGGAAATTATAGGTGAAATAATTGCTCTTTTAAAAAGGGAAGTTCTTTTTTTCCCAAAATAAAAATGATAAAGGTCCCAAGCATATCTCATGGGAGTGAAACAGTAGCAGAGATGGATTGCATCAGGACTTGGGATCGCGCTCTTTGCTACACAGTGGCTTGAGCTAATTACAAGATCATAACTGGTAAGGTCAAAACTTTCGATAGCAAGCGGGAATAGGGGTAAATAATATCGGTAATGGGTTTTGATAAAGGGAAATTTCTGAAGAAAACTAACAAAAATTTTCCTATTTTCTATGGATGGGTGCTGAGTTCCCTTAATATGAAAAAGGGTGTAAATATCAGCATCTGGAAAAAGCTCAGCAAAAACCTCAAGAACCTTTTCCCCTCCTCTTCTTCCTGTAAGCCAGTCATGGACAAGGGCTACTTTCATTTATTCTCCTCCAGTAATTAAGGATTTTTTTTGCTGTTTCAGACCATTTGTAACTTTGAGCGATCTTTTTCCCATCAGAAATCAATCTTTCCCTTAAATCTTTATCTTCCAGGACTTTATTTAAGGCTTCAAATAAAGACTCTTCAGAGTGCGGGTCGAAATAAATCGCTCCATCTTTAAGTATTTCAGGCATTGAGGGTGCTGATGATGATATTACAGGTATTCCTTTAGCCATTGCCTCAAGGGGTGGCAAACCAAATCCCTCGTAAAGGGAAGGGAAAATAAAAACCTGGGAAGATTCGTATAGAGCCAGAAGTTCATTAAAAGGAAGAAAACCTTTAAATATAACCTTCTCTTTAAGTCCTTCCCTTTCAACTTCTGATAAAATTTTTTTTGTCGGAATCCCGCCAACAATTACAATTTTTATTTTATCTTTAATTTTCTTCATTGCTCTTATCAAAATTTCAATATTTTTGTGAGGTTTTATATTTCCAGTATATAAAGCATAATTCCCTAATTCTTCCTTCATTCTCTCCACAAGTTTTTTATCTGCCTTTTCAAAAAATCTTTCATCCAAACCATTATAAACTACTTCAATCTTTTTTTCAGCCCTTGGAAAGAATTTCAGGATATCTATTTTTGAACTTTCGGAAACAGTAAAGGCTATTTTTGAAACCCTTAGTGCTCTTCCAATCTGGAAATAAGCATAATAACTAAGAAATTTGAATGGTAAATAGGAAGGAAAAAGCAGATGAATTACATCATGAATTGTTACAGTTGCTAAGCCTTTATAAAATAATGGGATAACATAATGGGGAGAATGAAATATGTCACACTTTGTTTTTTTGAGAAGAAATGGAATCTTTATGTGTTCTGAAATAGAATATTTACCCGCAGTGGTTCTTAAAAAATTGAAATTTCTTCCAACTGGTGGAAGTGCAACTGGATTATATCCAATTAAAAAATATTCATTTTCATTATCAATTTCTGAAAGAGAGCTAAGAAGGTTCCAGATATGACTCCCGATTCCAAAATCTTCAATTTTCCTTATATCAATAGCAATTCTCATTTTATCCCAAAATACTTTCCAGAGTCTTTTCTGCACAATTTTCAAGGGTAAATTTTTTTGAATGGCTCAAACCTTTCTGGGACAGTTCCTCCCTTAACTTTTCATTAATTATCAGTTCATTAATTCCTTTTCCGACCCTCTCAGGAGAAAGCTCATTAATAAAATATGCTGAATCATGAAATAGCTCCCTGTAGCTGTGTCCGTTGAAAAGTAGACATGGAATACCACATGTCATTGCCTCAAGGACAGGCAAACCAAATCCCTCATATTCTGAAAGGGAAACAAATATTGATGAAATGTTGTAAAGTTTTAAAAGCTCTGCATCACTTATGTATCCAAATATTTTCACTTTCTTTTCCACGCCCATCTTAGCTACCAAATCATTGATATTAACCTTTGGATAGGTTCTGTTTTCACCGACTATAATCAATCTCCAATCATCTCTTCCAAGCATTGAAAATCCTTCCAGAAGCAAGGGAATATTCCTTCTTTGAAATATTGCACCAACAGTTAAGATTATATTTTCCTTTTTTTCAGAAAGGAAATGAAAATAGGGATTTACTCCATGGTAAATGAAGTCTATCTTCCCTCTGGCAAATCTAAATTTTTCCTCAATTTCAGCCTTAACAAAATTGGAGACAGTAATAATTTTCTTTGCTATCCTAACGGAAATTTTTGAAAAGAGACGTCTTTTAAGGCCTTCTTTTAGTGAAAACCATGAAGGGTTCCTAAAAAAAGATACATCATGAAGAACAACTATCTTCTTCTGTTTGCTCAAAAAAGAAGTTGAATAAGAAGGAGAGAAAAGAATTTCAACTTTTTCCTTTTTAAGAGCAATGGGAAGAGCCAGTTGCTCCCACAACCATCCTTCTCTTCTCAAGAAGAATGGAACAAGAATCTTCTTAAAATTTGGAGAAGAAAGAAAAGGAAGTTCAGGGATTTCATCTTTAAAAAAGAGGACGAATTGAATGTCTTTCTTAGACCAGAAAGATAAAAGCCCCTCAAGGTATCTGCCCAAACCTGTCCTTTTACCTTCAAGTTCCCTTGCATCTATTCCAATTATCATTTTCCAAAAATTTCTTTATAAAACTGAAGGGTCATCTCAGCACTTTTAATCCATGAAAAACCATCCACCCTTTCCCTCCCTTTATCAATTAAATCCTTTCTAAGTTTTTCATCGGTCAAAACCATTTCCATTTTCTCTGAGAGTTCCAATGGAGAATGAGGAGAAAAATAAATTGCGCCATCTCCGGCAATTTCAGGAATTGAAGAGAATCCAGAGGCAACAATAGGAACTGAAGATGCCATCGCTTCAAGAATCGGTAATCCAAAACCTTCCTCAAGGGATGGGAAAACAAAAAAAGAACTTAATCTGTAAATCACAGATAGATCTTGATTTTCAACATAACCTGTAAAGACCACACTCCCTTCTAATCCAAATTCATCTATTTTCTTTTTAATTTTTTCAAATCCCAAAACTTTCTCTCCTACTATCAAAAGCTTAAAATCTTTAAATTTCTCCCTGAAAACACCGAAGGCTTCAATCAAAGTCTCTAAATTTTTCCTTGGCTCAATGTTTCCAACAAAAAGAATAAATTTTGAAGGAAGCGAATATTTAGATTTCACTTTCTCTATCAGAAATTTATCGGGTTCCTTTTTGAAAATTTCATTAACTCCATGGGGTATTACCCTAATCTTCTCTTCTTTACATCTAAATAATCTAATCACTTCAGATTTTGTAAACTTTGAAGGACAAATAATTCCATCAGCTTTTTTTATCGAATCTGAAACTTTCTCAGGGAAATCGGTTTTTATTTCTCTCACTGTTGCTCCCGGATTCTTAAAGAAAAAGAGATCATGAATAGTTATGATGCATTTTCCCCTCGTTGGAATTAAAAGGGGATGAGGAGAGTGAACAATATCGATTTTTTTTAAAAGAAAAAATTCAATGTCGGGGAATTGGAATTTGTTCCATAAAAAATTAACAAAGCTTACAGGAAATGGGAAATCAAAAAGATGGAAATTTGATGAATCTGGAACTTTTTTCCTGTCAAATCTATCCTTTAAAGATGATGAAAAAAGATAATACGAATTTTCGCTATCTATTTTTGAAATATTCCAGATAAGATTTTTCAAGTAAATTCCAACCCCTGTTTCTTTCTTAAGAAAGGGCCTTACATCTATGCATATATTCATTTTTTGAAATTTCTAAAACCTTCCAGCTCAAGAAGGTATTTTTTCACATGCAAGCCAGCTGAAAAACCACCAAGGGTTCCATCTCTTCTTATAACTCTGTGGCAGGGGATAATTATCGGAATTGGGTTTTTGCCAACCGCATTACCAACAAATCGAGGAGCATATGGAAGTCCAATTCTTTCAGCAAGAAATGAATATGAAACTGTCTCTCCATAGGGAATTTTCAAAAGTTCATTCCAGATTACTATTTCTTTTTCAGTTCCAATTATAAAAGAAATAGGAATTTTTGAGAGATCAATTTTCTCGCCCCAGAAATATCTCCTGAGCATGTAAATTTCTTCCTTCAACGAATGTTCATCCTCTTCTAAAAAATATCCCATTTTTAAAAGTTCAGGAAATGGAGAGCGATTCTCTCTTTCGAATTCAGCCCACACTATTTTTCCATCCAGTTTGCAAATAAAAAAGTCACCAAATTTATATTTCACAGAGGAAAACTTTATTTCTTTCTTTAAACTTTCATTTAAATCCTTTATTCTCATTCATAACTCCTTTCAATTTTTTTAAGTAACACATTCATTTTTCTCCTGACCATCTGTAGAGGATATACTCAGGATTCCACATTGAGTTTCTAACCATTTCCAGCAATCTCTCATCGCTTACCCTTATACCAAGCCCTAAATCCCTCGCAATCTTTGCAACTGTAAAAGCAACCATTACAGAGATTTCTCTTATATTTTTAATATCAGGAAGTAACTTTCCTTTTTTAAGATTCTCAGAAGAAACCATTTCAGCAGCCTGTTTTGCAGAATAAACAAACATCTCATCAGTAATCTTAAGAGACATTGAAACTATCGCGCCAAGGCCAACTCCTGGAAATACATACATATTGTTACACTGGGAAACAAATCTCACCTCTCCATTTACCTTGACAGGAGGGAAGGGAGATCCGGTTGCAATCAAACATCTCCCATTTGTTGCTTTAAATGCGACCTCAGGTGTGCATTCACTTTTTGATGTGGGGTTGGAAAGAGCAAGAATTAAAGGTATTTCAGTATTTTTAGCCATTTCTTTGAGAATTTCTTCAGTAAAAGAACCTCCAACCCCTGAAGTCCCTATAAGAACAGTTGCTTTTGAATTGGAAACTGCATCCTTTAAACCAATAAATCCTTCCCTTTCAAGTTTCCAGCCACTTATCGAATTTCTATCCCTTACAAAGGGTTTCTGATATTCGTCTAATTCCACACCCTCAATTAATAATCCGCCCTTATCCACAGGGAAAATCCTTTCCTTGCTCTCCTTTTCTGTCAATCCTTCTTCCATCATCCCCTTTACTAAAGCGTTTGCTATTCCATACCCTGCCTGGCCAAACCCAAATATTACATATCTCTGATCCTTCAACTTTTCATTTTTTACCCTCATGGCAGAGTAAACGGTAGCGAGGGCGATTGCTCCTGTTCCCTGTATATCATCATTGAAGGAGCATATTCTATCTCTGTATCTATTTAAGAGACGGAGGGCATTCTGCTTTCCAAAATCCTCCCACTGAAGAATCGCATGGGGGAAGTTCCTCCTCACACCTTTAACAAACTCTTCTATAACAAAATCATACTCGTCACCTTCCAATCTTTTATGTTTCAACCCTATGTATAATGGATCCTTTTGAAGATTTTCATTGTTGGTTCCCACATCAATACAAACAGGAAGGCAGAGAGCGGGATGAATCCCAGCTCCAGCAACATAAAGACTTATTTTTCCTATCGGGATTGTCATTCCACCTACTCCCTGATCTCCGAGACCAAGTATTCTCTCTCCGTCAGTAACTACAATTAAATGAATATTGGAAAAGGGAGAATTGGATAGAACTCTGTCAATAAGGGAAATCCTGTTGGCAGAAACAAAAAGCCCTCTCAATCTCCTGAAAATGTGGCTGAAGGTTTTTGCTGCTTCTCCAACAGTAGGAGTGTAAACATGGGGGAGCATCTCTTCAAGATTGTCAAGAAGAACCCTGTAAAACAGTGTTTCATTTCTGTCAAGAAGCCCTAAAAGATAAAGATATTTTTCAAGAGGATCTGTTTTTCGAGAGTAACTTCCTATGACTCTCTGACACTGTTCTTCAAGGGTTGAAACCTGTTCAGGAAGTAAGCCCCAGAGGTCAAGAGTTTCCCTCTCCTCCTCTGTAAAGGCAGAACCTTTATTGTAGATTGGATTTTCAGTTATGTGATGCTTCCTGAAAGGAACTTCAATAAATTTTTCCTTTGTTAAAGGATCAAGCTGGATAACAAATTTATGCATGATTACCTCCTATAAAAAGTTAAAAGTAAAAAGTGAAGATTTTAAAAAATATTTTTTTCCTCTTTCTTTTTTTCTCTTGCCTTTTGCTTCTTTCATGATCTTTAAAAATAAAATCATTAAAAATTTTATCATATTTACCTAATATTCGCATAATAAGTAAAACTACTGATAAAAACTGACCTTTTCAAAACTTCGATTTTCCTGAATCAAAAGACTCTTGCGAATGCTCGGTAAACCCTGGATTGCCAATATTTCCTTAAAAATATTAAAATTGAATATGACCTTCAGCGGAAGATGGCTAATAAGAGGAAAGGAGCTAAACAGAATCCATCCTTTCTCACTTTATCTTATTTCAGAGGCAATAAAATCAGGCTTGAGCTTCCTGTCATGGGTCGAGTTTTTTATCGATGAAAAAAACTTTTCCGAGATAAAGAATGAGGTCCAGGTAATTCATGTTATTCCCGATAGAGACAAATTGGATTTACAGCCATTTAAAGAAAGAATTGTGAATCATTATAAATTCAAATTAAGAGATTCATTCCCTGTTGAAAAACCAACTTCAATTCTTCTCATTTTTCCCTACTCTTTAAAGGACAAAAGATGGCTCGGTATGGGAGTCCCACCCTCTCTTCTTTTCCTCTCAAACTCATTAAAATCCTATCATCATTCAGTAAAAATAAAAAAAATTGCAATAGAGTCCGAAATAATCCCAGAGGAAATTGAAAACTTTTCCTGGGTTGGAATTCCTCTCTACGATGATCTTTTCGCATCTGTTCGGAAATTAATTCGAACAATAAAAGGAAAATTCAAAGGGAAAATAGCTGTGGGAGGTCCAATGGCAACTCTATCACCTATTGCTGTTTCAGCTCATCTACCAGAGGCAAATTTAATAGTAAGGGGAGAAGCAGAGGAGACCTTTCCAAAAATCCTATCCCTTCTCCATGACCCAATTCTGAATCTTGAAGAACTTTTCAAAATCAAAGGCTTTCTTTACAGAGACGAGAGCATACTGATTTCATCATATTTTTCTGAAATTCCTCTTCCTGATCTTAGATTTTCCAATATGGATATTGATTCTATTCCTGATGAGGAGCTTGAAAAGGGTCTTGAGATTAACACTTCAAGAGGTTGCCCAAGAAGCTGTATATATTGCAGTCATGTTCATGGAAGAGCTGTTAGAGAAATTCCTTATGAAAATATTAGAAAATGGCTTATTGAATTCAAAAGAAGACTCCAGCTAAAAGGGATAAAAAATACAGAAGACTTCGCAGTAAATATTAATGACGACGACATTCTTCTTAACAAGGAAAGAGCAATAAAAATAATAAAAACTATAAACGAATTGGGCTTTAAAATCTGGGGGGTTCAGACATCCCTTGAGAATATTGCAGAAGAAAGAGATATTCTCGATTTCCTTTCTATAAAAGATTTCTATTTTTATAATAAACCACTTCTATGGCTTGGGACTGACTCCTTTCTGTTAGAGAGAAGAAAAAGGCTTGGTAGAAAAGCTCTCGACAAGAAGATAATAGAGGAATTGATTCAATTAATGGAGGAGAAAAAAATTAAAAACTTTCATTACTTAATACTTTCAGACCATAAGACTGACTGGGAAGAATTTATAGATGAGATAATTTTTATTTGCGAACTTCAGAAGAAATATTCATTTTTTGAGATTATCCCTACATCTAAATTTCTTATACCGTATCCATATACACCATCTTTTAAGATTATTCCGAAGGAAAGAATTGAGAAAGAAACTCTTTCAATTGATGATTATCCTCAGTTTAACTATCCTCTTGTTAAATTTGCAAAACCTAAGAATGAGAATATATATGCACTTTTAAATCTTTCTAATTCTTTTAAATTCCCGATTCAGAATAGCAATTTTGTCCAATCTCTTTCTTCAAGAAATTTCAGGGAGGTTTTTAACACTCTTTATAGCTTTCTGAAAATAAATATTTACAATGAAAATAATGAAGAAAGGATAAAAACTCTAAAAGAATTGCTGGAAAATTTAGAAGATAAGGCAGAAGATTTTATATTTTAATTCTGAATATTTTAGAAAATGAGAAGATTTTAATTTTCAATTCCTTTTCTGATAATGATTTAGGTATACTAAACATTTTGACCTTTTCAATCGTCCCAAATTTTGGGAAAATAAAATTAATGGGAGATAGGGAGTTGAGAGAAAGGTTATTGAGCGGAGAGAGGAAAGCCTTAGAATCATTATTTAAAAAATTCCATTCTCCCATCTTCCTCCTTTCCCTCAACATTCTAAGAGAAATAGACGAGGCTAAGGATTCGGTCCAGGAGACATTTCTCCATGCCCTTCAGAATATAAAGAGCCTGAAAAAAATTGAAAACTTCAAAAGCTGGGCTCCATTCAATAGCATACAGAGTAGCAATAAATAGGAAAAGGAGGATGAAAGTTTTCAAAAGAAAAATTTCTGAGATTAGCAATAATGATGTGGTTCCCAATAAATACAAACCTGAAATATGGGAATCCCTTGAAGATTTGAGCTCAAAGGAAAGGAGTGCATTTTTACTTCATTTAGAAGGATTCAATTCAAAGGAGATAGGAGATATAATTGGTTGCTCTCAAAGCACAGCAAGGGTTCATATCTTCAATGTCAGAGATAAGCTCAAGAAAATTTTGAGGGAGGGATGAAATGAAGGGGAACTGGTTTTACTGGCTTATTGGAATTCTTCTTCTAATTAATCTAATTTTAGGAATTTATAATCTTATCACGATAAGAAAGCCAAAACCTCCTCAGAAAGAATCTACATATTCATCTTTTTCTCAAAATGAAGAATCCTTATACAACTCACCTTCTCCAGACTTTTCTAAAAAATCAGTCAATGGAGAAGAGATTCGTTTATCAAATTTAAAAGGAAATGCATGGGATGTCCTGAGGGAAGAAGGGTGGCTCTTTTAAAAGAGATTGCAAAGAATATTGGTTCAAAGAGAAAGGTTCTAATTTTATTTGGGAAAGGGAACAGGCTTGAAATGATAAAGGATTGGGCTGAGAGGATGGAGCTTGATGAATCAATTTCAGTTGGAGTAATAGAAGGCTCTTTCCATGATAACAATTATCTCAAGATATTCCGCTTTGAAATTGACCCAAGACTCATTGTTATTGATAATGAAGGAAAGATTGTTTATTCTCAGAAAGAAGGGGACAGTCAATTTATGACTTCAAAGTTTTTATTAAGGAGGCTAAGATAAGATGAGAAGTCTTTTAGCCTTTTTGCCATTTAGCTGTTTTGCTTTCTGGAGATTTATGAGTTTTAAAAGAAAAGATTTTCAAATCTCAATCTTCGTTTTCATTTTTGCTCTTTCTATTCTCAATCTTTCACCTTCAGGTTTCTCAGAGGAGAAAGTTCAATATCTCAAAAAAGCCGGCGAAATCAAAGAAGGATTCTCCTCTGAGAAAGAGAACTTCTTCATAAAAATAACAGGTCTATGCTGTGATGATGAAGGGAATCTCTATGTAGCAGATTCAGGATGGAACAAAATCTTCAAATTTGACCCTAATGGAAAATTCATAATGAGCTTTGGAAGGGAAGGTCAGGGACCTGGGGAATTCTTAGCTCATCCTATGAGAGCTCATCTAAAAATCTCCTTTGGAAACGATGGAAAGCTATATGTCAATGACCCTGGTAATGGAAGACTCTCAGTATTCAGTAAAGAAGGAAAATTCATAAAATCCTTCAAACTTCCTCCTTACACTTATGATACTCCAGTTGTTAATTCAAAGGGTGACATTTATCTTCTATCCAAGAGCGGGATAAAAGTGATAGATTGCTATGACTCAAACTTCAAATACAAAGGTTCTCTTCTCGACATTGAAGAGCATCTTCAATTTCCTTTTAGGAAGCCAGTAACTCAAAGGAGCCTAAAAAAGCCCTGGATTATTCATGTTTCAAAATTAATGACAGAAAAAGATTATTTATTGGTAATATCTCATTTTTCGTTAGGAGTATTCATATACGATTTTGATAATAACTTGCAATACAAATTTAAGATTGACAGAGAAGAGTTCTTTAAAGATCTTAAAAAAAGAATTAACAGGTCTTTCAAGGAGTATCAGGAATTTAGAATTAAAGTTAAATCAGCTGAGTTTGTTCCAATCGCAACTATGAAAGGATTTGTTTATAAGAATGAAATATTAGGTCTTTTATATGGAAGAAGTAATAACCAAATAGAAATCTTAGAGTATAACCTAAATGGGAAATTTTTGAAAAGTTCGCTAACTTCAATGAAAGAATTAGATTGGTTTCAAGATATTTGTTTAAGTAATTTTAATAATAATCTTTATATTCCTTTCTCAAATTACCTTGAAATTTGGAGATATTATATACAAGGAGGTTAGCCATGAAATGGCTACATCTTATCTTGATCGTAATTTGTTTGGGAGCTAATTTACTTGTCCTTTCACAAGAAGGTCAAGAAAATTGCTCCAAGGTCTATAATTGTGAGAGAGACGAAAGGGATAAATGCACAGATGACTGCCGTGATTATGGAGGATGCTCTGGCGTCTATTTCGATTCTGAAACTTTGCCATGGTGTGATTCTGGAGAATGTTGTTCAAAATGGATATATTATTGTGGTAATCGCCCTGACATACCTATTAGAGATACCTGCTGCGAATACGACTACAATTGCCCTATAAACTAAAATATTTGAGAGGTATTGCTCCCGAGTAACAGAGAGATTCTGTATGCGAGGAAAACACTGGACTGAGTTAGCATGGGGAAGATTCACATGTATACATCAGGACCCTGGGTGTTCATTCCAATAAAAATTTTTTTAGGATATAATTTAGATAAAAGCTAATAATGTGGGTTTTTTTAGCTTTCCTCATGCTAACTTTAAAAACAATAAATTGGCAGGAATATCAATTCGAGAAGCCTGCTCATGAATTAAAAGTGTCCCTTAAACTAATTGATGTATGGGTGGCAGATACAAAAGGAAATAATGTGATTGACCTGAATAAAGAAGATTTTTTGATCTTAGATAATGGGAGACCTCAGGAAATTAGATATTTTGAAAAAAGAAGAATCCCTTATGAAATAAACACTCAGAGAAACGAAGAGATAAACCTCAAGTCAGAAAGAAAAATTGTTCTCCTTTTTGATTTTGCCCATAATACAAAGAAGGGGATTGAAAGAGCAAAAAGTGCTTCTCTTTATTTTTTAGAAAATCAAGCTTCCCCTTTTGATCTTGCCAGTATTGTTTCGTATTCTCCTATGAAAGGTTTAAGAGTCCATGAGTATTTTACCAATGAACATAAAAGAATTGAAGAGGTTATAAAAAATCTGGGATTAAAAGATGGCGTTGGACAAGCTGAGCAAATAGAAGACAGTTTATGGGAGAAAGATGAGAAGGAGAAAGAAACTAAATTGGAAGCACAGGAAAAGAGAATTAAAATTCTGAATTTTTCAAGTTTTCTCAAAAAATTTGCGCACACACTGCGATATATACAGGGAACAAAGCATATAATTATTTTTTCAGGAGGTTTACCAAGCAATTTAATTTATGGAAGGCCAAGTCTTAGAGATTCATACGAATGGGGTGACGGTGCATTGAGAGCGGTTTATGAGTCAATAGCTAAAGAATTTGCAAATTCTAATTCAATAATTTATTCAATAAATACCGAAGGTATCCCCGATTCTTTTTTTTATCTCTATGGGTGGCAGAGTCAGGCGAGCATTCCCTTGTCCGATTAATTCGAAAAATGGGCGTTTACAAAATCTTTCAGCAATGTTAAAATATGAGAAACGAAATACAATCTTTGAAGTGAAATAAGGATTTAAAGGGGAGAGTTGAAAAATAGGATGAGTTGGAAAGAATTAAAGTTAAATTTTAAATTGCAAATTTTAAATTGAAAATTTCCAATCTTCTCTTCTTGCTTTTCTTGCTCATCTCGCTTTTCTCCTATTTAATTAATTTTTCATTCTAAAATCTTCGATCTCCGGTCTCCAATCTTCAATTTTAAATTTCCAATGACTTTTATTCATTCCTCTTTTTTGCCTCAGGATTCAAAATGCTCCTTGGATGAGTTCTTTGATAAATATCTTTCAACTCTTTTATATTGAGGTGGGTGTATCTCTGGGTTGTCTCAAGGGATTCGTGACCAAGAAGTTCCTGAATTGTTCTTAGATCAGCTCCTCTCATGAGAAGGTGAGTTGCAAAAGAATGCCTGAGAGAATGGGGAGTAATTCTCTTTCCTATAAGCTCTATACCATACCTCTTTACTATCCTCTCGACAGATCTTGCAGTAAGCCTCTCTCCTTTCATATTCAGAAAAAGAGGTTCCTCATCTATTTTCCCTTTATTAATTTCAAATCTTAATCTGAACCATTCCTTCAATCTCCTTTCTGCATGGGAGCCAAAAGGAACAATCCTTTCCTTTTTTCCTTTTCCTTTAACCTTTATCACCCTGTTCCTCAAATTAACATTATCCCAGTTCAACGAAACAAGTTCAGAGACTCTAAGACCTGAAGAATAAAGGAGCTCAATAATGCAAATATCCCTTTTCTCTGTAAGATTCTTTCCCTCTCCTAAAAGATTTATAGCTTCCTTTTCTGAAAGAAAAGAAGGTAGCTTCTTTTCGAGTTTTGGAGTTGAAATTACCTCGGAGGGGTTGTGTTCTAAAACTTTTTTCTCCACAAGAAAATAAAAAAAAGAACGCACAGAGGATAGCTTTCTTGCAATCGATGTCTTTAAATTCCTTTCCTTTAATCTTTCTCCGATAAAATCTCTAATATCAATATGGGTTATCTCATGGAGATCCTTCCCTTTCTTTTCAAGAAAAGAAATAAACTGGCTAAGATCTATAGTGTAATTTCTTATGGTGTGGGCTGAATACCCATAAGATTTTAAGGTTTCTATAAATTCATTGAGGAAATTTTCCAATTTATTTCTTTAAAAACTCAAGCATTTGTTTTGCAATGGGAAGATTTGGATGGTCTTCTTTTGCAAGAGACACAAATTTTTCAAGTGCAGATATTGCTTTCTCCTTCATATTTTGATTTATATACATTGTACTCAGCTCATAATAAGCATCAGTGAAATCCGGTTTAAGCTCTGTTGCTTTCTCAAATGCAGACATTGCTCCCTTATAATCACCAGTGTTTTTTAAACAAGCTCCAAGATTATAAAATGCATCTGGGTCATTTGGACTTATTTCAACTGCTTTTCTGTAATATTTACCAGCTTCTTCATAATTGGATTTTCTTGAGTATATTTCAGCCAATGCCTTATTTGCACTATAGCTATTCGGTTGAATTTCAAGCATTTTCTGGAAGTATGTTAGAGCTTCGTCATCTTTATTCTGGCGAATAAGAGTAATTGCAAGATTGTAAAGATATATTGGTTCCTTTGGGTCAAGATTTATTGCCTCTCTATAAGCCTTTTCAGCTTCTGAAAAATTCCCTTTTTGAAATTCCTCATTTCCTTTTTTGAAAGCTTTATCTCCTGGAGAAGCTTTTGATTCAATAAAGGAAGTTGTTGATTCAAGCTCTCCTGTAAAGTCTGAAATCTCTGCAATTGAAACCTTTATCTCCGCAACTCCAGGAATATATCCTTCCTTCTCAAATTTTATCTGGTAATAACCTGGATGAAGTCCAGTCTGAATAAAAGAACCATCTTTGTTTGTTTTAAGAGTAAATCTCACTATTGAATACTCCATTGAAGTAATCGTAACTTTAACTCCCTCTATTGGTGCCTTTGTAGTTTTATCAATAATTTTCCCTTTTACTCCACCCTGAACCCCTGAGAATATAAATACTGGAATTAAGAATAGTATTAAAAAAGCCAGAAATTCTTTTGCAATTTTTACACTTTCGAATTGAAAATTTTTAATTTTTAATTTTAAATTTTGACTTTTCATCATGCCTCCATACATGAAATTTTAACCCTTAGAGCTAAAAAAATCAACCCAGCACTTGCTGGACTTCTCAAATTCACTACAAATTGGAGTTTATGAAAGAAAAGATTATCTTTTACTTTCTGTTAATATGACAAGTGCTGGGGCAACTCCGCACTAAAAAGGGGAAAGCTGGAATGAAGAATTCCTGCTGAAAGTTGTTAGCGGTAAGCTCAGAGCTGAAATAAGAAAGGAGTGAATAGATAGAAAAGAAAAGGGGAGGCTTTTAAAGCCTCCCTTCTCGACATTTACTTTCCTAAATTTTAACTCTGTGTTTTGCTTGCTTTTGCCTTTAATTTCTGAAGAGCTCTTTCAGCTTTATCCTGAATCATATCCTGCATCATCTGATCATATACACAGGTTCCGCACTGATAGAGCCTCGGACATATCTTATATTCAACATCTCCTGAAAGCATGTATCTGCACTTTCTTTCCTGAGCAGGGAGAGCCAGGAGGGAATTTCTTATTGAGGAGAAACCGATTTTATCCTGATATTGACTGTCGGCTTCCTGCAGGCTCTGGGCGAATTCGCATCTTGAGCAATCCTGTCCTGTTGTGCAGAGTCTGTATGAGATTATTCCCATTTTTGACCATATGCATTCCTTTTCTCCTGCTTCAATTCCTTCTGTCTTGACTGCTTTTTTCTTCTCAACCACAGTAGGTTTCATAAAGTCTCTTTCCCGTTCAATTTTACTTATGTATCTCTTTACCTCCTCGTAATCAGGGAACACCTTGAGAGCATTTTTTAACTCAATAAGAGCCTCCTCATACATGCTTTCTCGATAGAAATTGAGGGCTTTCATAACATGCGTATTAGCTACCTTTTTGAGAGCCTCCTCGCTTACAGGTCTTTCCTCTGTTATAACTTCCTGAACTATCTCAAATTTAGTAGCTGTAAGGGAAAGAGCTCTTTTGATGGACTCAACTATATCTTCTGGATCAAATGGTTTTGTAATGTAATCTGTTGCACCAATCTTCATTGCTTCAACTGCGTTCTGAATGGTTCCGTAGGCAGTTATCATTATTACTTTTGTTTCAGGTTTTCTTGCCTTAATCTCCTTTAAAACCTGGATTCCGTCAATACCTGGCATTTTAAGGTCGAGAATTACACAATCGACCTTCTCCTTTTCAATTAACCCAATGGCTTTGTATCCATCCTCTGCTGTAAAAATATCAAAGCCTTCCTCTTTGAGCCAATCGGAAAGGGATTTCCTTACGATTGGCTCATCATCTACTATCATTAAATTATGCCTTAACATTTTAAAACCTCCTATATTTTATTTAATTTTTTTTCTTTTCCTTTCATCTTCGTTCTCCATAAAAATTTGTATCAAGGAGCATGCCAGTTTTTTAGATAGTGTAGAATGGCTTTGGAAGGCGAAAATAGAGAGTGGTTATTTTAAAAAAAAATTATAAATCGTTAAATTGGTTTACACTCTAGCGCAGACTAACTTCTGATAATAGTCTTTAGCTGTGTCAAAAAATTAATCAACTGTTTAATTTTTTAACTCTTTTGAGAAATATTGTATTCTTTAATCTTATTGTAAAGAGTGAGCCTTGAGATTTCTAAGATGGATGCAGCTTTTGAGATATTCCAACCTGTTTCTTCAAGAACACTTTCAATATGAGCTTTTTCAACTTCTTTCAAAGATTTTTGGGTGTATCTTGTGGAAACATTAGAAGCCGATGGAATTGGAAGGTCATCAATATCAATAATTTTGGAGGAACAAACAACAACTGCATGTTCAATAAAATTCTCAAGTTCTCTTACATTTCCGGGCCATTCATAACTCATAAAAAAGTCAATAGCTCTCTTTGAAAAACCGCTGATCTCCTTTTTGTTTTCTTCTGAGAACTTTTTCAGGAAATGACTTGCAAGAAGTAGAATATCTTCTTTCCTTTCCCTCAAAGGTGGGATTTCTATGGTTATAACATTCAATCTGTAAAAAAGATCTTCCCTGAATCTTCCTTCCCTTATTTCTGTCCATAAATTCTTGTTGGTGGCAGATATAACCCTTACATCGACTTTTATAATTTCATTACCTCCAATTCTTGTAAATTCCTTCTCCTGCAGAACCCTGAGAAGATGAGCTTGGAGTTGAAAGGGAAGATCCCCTATTTCATCTAAAAACAATGTTCCTTTATCGGCAATTTCAAACTTTCCTTTTTTTGTAGATATTGCTCCCGTGAAGGAGCCTTTCTCATGTCCAAAGAGTTCTGATTCAAGCAAAGTTTCTGGAATATTTACACAGCTAACAACTACAAAGGGGTTATTTCTTCTTTCGGACGCAAAATGAATTGCCCTTGCAACAAGCTCCTTTCCTGTTCCTGTCTCACCTTGGATCAGAACTGTAGTGCTGGTCTTGGATACTGTCTCTATAAGTTCGTAAACCCTTCTCATCTTAGGAGACTTTCCGATAATGTTATGATAACTGTATTTTTTTTCCATCTCCTTTTTCAGTTGGATATTTTCCTCTGCAAGACTTAGATGCTCAACCATTTTATTCAAAATGAGCTCAACCCTCTCAGGACAGAAGGGCTTTTCTATGAAATCAAACGCTCCTTCCTTCATAGCAATTACTGCACTTTCAACAGTTCCATAAGCTGATATAAATACTGCAAGGGCGGGCTCAACCCTCTGTTTTATATTTCTGAACAGTTCTATCCCATCCATTCCTGGCATTTTAAGGTCAATGATAAAGATATTTACAGGCTCCCTCTCTATCATCTCGAGAGCTTCTTGTCCAGAAGAAGCAATTATTGGCTCAAAACCTGCTTCTTTGAGCCAAGATTGAAGAGAATCCCTCACAATCCTTTCATCGTCAACAACAAGAATCTTAACTGGCTTCATAGTAGGAAGAAAGTTTAATGGTGAATTTTGTTCCTCTACCTACTTCACTCTCCACTTCTATCTTTCCTTTATGTCTCTGAATTATCCCGTAACAAACCGCAAGTCCAAGACCCACTCCTTTCCCTTTTTCCTTTGTTGTAAAGAAAGGTGTAAAGAGCTTTTTTAGATTTTCTTTTGGAATTCCAACGCCAGTATCTATAAATGTTATAAAAACTTCCCTTGTTGACTCTATATAACCACTTTTTATCGTTAGAGTTCCTCCATTGGGCATTGCCTGAATTGCATTCAAAATAATGTTTACAAAAACCTGTTGAATCTGATCTGGGTCAGCAAATACCATTGGTAAATTCTTTTCCAGTTCAACAGCTATATTTACATTACTAAGCTCTGCATGATGGGAAAGTATTGAAATTGCATTCTTTACAACTTTTTCCAGCGTAAAGGGAATGAGCTTAGGCTGTGTCTGTCTTGCAAAATCAAGAAGATTCTTTATTATTCTGGTGCACCTTTCAGTCTCCTGCTCCATAAGAGAAAGCCTTTCTTTGGAAGTTTCTACATCGAGGTTCCCTTCTTTAAGACCTTTCAGCATTAATCTTGTATAGAGAAGAATACCGGTTAAAGGATTGTTAATTTCATGGGCGACCCCAGCTGCTATCTGCCCAATAGAACTCAATTTTTCAGCCTGAATAAGAGTATCCTGTGTTCTCTGGAGCTCCTCTATTAAAAAAGGAAGACACATTTCTGCCTCTGCGATACCTTGAAAAACAGCTACTGCTTTATCTCTGCATGTTGGATACCCGCATGCACCACAGTTGAGTTCATCCTCTTTTTTGATTTTTCCAATTTTTCCAAGAATCTCATTTATCTGTTCTTCTTTAGGGTAAGGGATATTGACGGGTTTTAGGGTGAAGTTTCTTTTCAAATCAACATCGGAGAATTTTTCGATTTCTTCAGAACTCTTTCTTTCGTCATAGTTTTTTCTCATAAATTCAACTATCAAATCTTTCTTCTCAAACAGGCTCAAGTTAGTATTCATTGCAGGACCATTTATACATCCTTCACAGAAAAGAAGGTCAAAAAATTTAGCATTTACTTTACCCTTTTCTATCTGTTCAAGTAATTCAATAACTCTCTCCTTACCTTCGGTTACAACCACATCTCCCTCAATAAGGTCAAATGGAAGCCGAGCACTCTTCATCAAGCCTCCTGAAACAGGAAAAAGACGCGCTAATCCAGGTAGAGGTCCGTCTAGCCTACTCTCTTCTAATTCTTCTATATTGATTCCATTTTTTGCTATTAAATCTTTTATTTCATCGTATGTAAGAACAGCGTTTATTATTCCGTAAACTTCCGGGTCTTTTATTTCGTCTTTCTTTGCCATACATGGGCCAATAAAAACAATTTTTGAATCCTGCGATATCTTCTCTTTAATTGCTCTTCCCATCGCAATCATAGGAGAGACAACATTTGCAAAATAAGGAACCAAAGATGGATGGAATCTTACTACATAATTCACAACAGAAGGACAGGGGGTGGAAATTATAGGATTTGTATTATTGGCAAATAATTTTGGATATTCCAAGGAAGAAATTAATTGAGCTCCAAAAGCTACCTCCATAACTTCTGAGAACCCGAGTTTTTTTAATGCAGTGATAAACTTAAAAGGATTATATGGATGAACAGCGGCAGGGAAAGAAGGAGCAAGGATTGCTATTACATTTTGGTTTTCAGACAGAAGCTTTAAAACAAAAGGAATATGGGTCTCCACCTGCTTTGCATTCTGGGCACAAACTCTCAGGCATGTTCCGCAAGCGACGCATCTGTCCTCTATTACCTCTGCCTGACCGAATCTAACGCGAATCGCCTTTGCAGGGCAATTCCTTACACAGGAATAGCATCTTCTACATTTGCCAGGAATTGTAGAAACTATAGCCATCTTTTATTATAAACTACCAAGAGGAAAAATGGAATAGAGAGATTTGAAATTCAGAAATTCCACAAACTGGTCCTGTGGAAGAAAGAGAGGGGTCATAAATCTTTTTTGGAAAAGTAAATTGGGGATAATGGATGCGAAAAATTACTTAGAAAGATTTTTCGTTGATGATTTGTGGGTAAATCTCGAAGAATCAAGCAAAAAAACCTTCCACCATCCCCAGAAAGGAGCTTCCACAAAAGAATAAGAGTGTAATTCTAATAGGATCCTCCTATAAACTCCCGTCTAAACTGCCTTTGTTCCACTTCGTAAGTGGAATTTCGGAAATTTAGTGTCTTTTGAGGCAAATTGAGAATAATTTGTCGTTGCAATGGCTAAGAAAGAGAGACCCTTTAAAGGTTGCTTTTTCTTATCTCAGATTAATTTACTAATTACAATTTGGCTGTTGGAATCTTGCAATTGACTATCAAAATTTTATTTTTTCATTTCTCCTCTTATCAGTCTCATAAATTTTGCAATTTTTCCATCCTCTACCCAAGGTCTTTTCTTAGAAATTTTCCAATTCTTCTTCTGACATCCTCTTCAAATCTTTTTACAAAGTGAGAAACATACTCATTTATGTCAGGAAATGGTTCATTTATTAACGGAGTTAAATCCATTGCATAAATTGCACTTTCTGCGATATCAATTTCATGGGTTGAAAAATATGTGGCATTTGCTCTTCTTCTTCCTACTGTTGCAAGATCATATCTTTTCCCTCCTGCAATTTGAGAGTCAAAAACTCCAAGAAGAGCACTCTCAAGGTTTGAAAAACCGGAGACATCAAAAAAAACTTTATCTTCATCAAGCATCCAGTCAAGATCCCTCCATACTTCGCATCCGAAAATCTTTTGAGGTCTGAGTTTCAACGGTAATTCTCTTAAGGCTAATACGGTTTTTAATGCAACGGCAACATGGGTATCATGCTTGTCAGCAAGGTTATGAGTATAAACAATCTCTGGTTTTGAATGAAAAATTATTTCTTTTAGATCATCTATTATATCTCTATTCGAAGGCTCTTTTGCGGAGGAGCTCGGATAATTTAGAAGGATAATTCCCGAATACTCGCCAATAATTGCAGCCTTCTTCTGCTCTCTCTTCCTGAGCTCTATCATTTCTTCATCACTAAATTTTTCATATCTCCCGGTTCTCGGGCTTCCTGCGCCATCTGTAACAACTACCCCAAAAAACCAGTTCTTTTTATTTCCAAAACATTTTATGATGCCATCGTAAGCGAGTATTTCAAGGTCGTCATGATGGGCGGATATTCCAAGATGGGTTGTTCTTTCAATTCCTTCTTTAAAAGGGATATTATCAGGAATAAAAATCTCAGCCTTTTCATTTTTTAATTCTAATATCATTTCCAAATCTCCAATCATTTTAAATTTTAGCAGTTTAAGATTTTGAAGACAAAATTAATATTATCTTAACTCCTTAAAGAAAATATAACTTCCGATTCCAAAAGCGCCAAGACCGATAGAAACAGCGATTAGTTTCAATAACCATCCCACAAAAGGAAGCGAAAAAAGAACAGTGAATATAAACATTCCAACAATTAATGAAAGGATTGGAGATTCTTTTTTCAAAATCTTATCGCCAATTAATGAGGCAAAAATAATTCTTCCAATGTAGAGGATAATTAAGTAAAGGACAAAAATAATAAGGGAAATAGGAAGTCCTAAAATTGTTATAGCAAAGATTATTGAAATAACAGGAACGCAGATTAAAAGTGCAAAACCAATTCCAAGACTTTTTAAGGTATGGCTTGCCTCTTCTTTAACCTTTGAAATTAGGGAAGGGAATAGTTTTATGAAAACAAAACCTACAATTATACCTGCAACCATAAATATGAATTTCCAGAAATAAAATTTCCAGCTCAGCCATTTTGACTTTTTGGCTTTCTCTTTAATTGGAAGTTTCTCGACTTTACCCAAAATATTAGCTCCTTCCATTATTTCAGCCCTTCTGGCTCTGTATTTAAGGTCTCCCTTTATTACAGAAGATTGAGAAACAAATATTTCCTTTGCATTCAAATTTGCAGATTTTCCAATTTCACCCGTCACTGATATTGTCTCGCCACCCGCCTGAACCTCTCCTAAAATTAAACCATCTATCTTTATTTCATTTCCACCAATGAGGAGATCCCCGCCAATTCTGGAGTTTTTGTTAATGTTGATGAATTGCCCAAATAGAGTTGCACTTTTCTGAATCTTCCCATTTATATTAACAAATTGGCCCATTACTCTCACATCATCAAGTGCAACTCCATTTATTGTAACTGTCTGAGCCCAGCCAATGATGTCGCCTGTTACCTCTCCATTGATCGAAATGTCCTTCGCAGAGAAAAAAAGGTCTCCGTTGATCTTCCCATCGATTGTTATTCTTCTACCACCAGCAAATAAATCTTCATTAATAACCTCATCTTGAGAAATTGTGATAGAACTTTTGCCAATAAACTTCGAGGCAAAGGAAAATGGAGAGAGAAGCAAAAGGATAAAAAACCCTAAAAACAGACTCTTAAAAATTCTTTTCATTTCAAACCTCCTGATGAAAAGTTAAAAGTAAAAAGCTAAAAGTTTTGAAAAAATAAGAATTTTCCTTTAACCGTTTTGTTACGTCCAGCTTTTCCTTTTTGACTTTTAACTTTTGACTTTTCATAATGTTTCCACTTTGATTCTTAAATTTTTAAATAATAAAATGACGAAAATTATACTGGATATAATCCCTGCTTCAAGAAAAATAAGACTGAAATCAAGTGTTAACAATTTGTTCAGAACAGCAAACAAAAGGGATGGAATGTAAAACAAAGGAGATAGAAAATTTCCGATTAATGGAATTGAGCTAATATACTCAAGAAAGATAGAAGAGGTTAAGGATACAAAAATAATAAGGAATAAATAAAAAACCTTTTTCCCATTAGCCCTTTTCTTAAGCTCAGCCTCAGAAATTTTTTCAAGAATAATGGGAGTAAGATTAATATCTCCTTCCTTGAAGAGTTCTCTAAGTTCAACTTCTTCTATTTTCATTTTCTCAATTAATTCTATACATTTTTTGCAATAAGAAAGATGCTCATCAATTTTTAGTCTCTCCTTTCTGCTTAATTCATCATGAATATATTTCTGATAAAAAATTGGGTCAAAGCATCTCATTTTTGACTCCTTTACTGAAAATCTTTCTTAGCTCCTCCTTCCCCCTGAATATCATACTCGCCACCGTGTTCCTTGGTATTCCCATAATCTTTGCAATTTCATCATAGGAGAGATCCATGTAATATTTAAAAATAAGAACATCTCTATAATTTTCAGGGAGTTTCATTAGAGCTTTCTGAAGACTCTTTTTTTCATCCTCTCTAATGACAATATGTTCAGGGCTTTCACGGTTTATCTCAACACTCTCTCTATCCTGAGAAGAGATGTACTCTCTTTCCACTTTTTTTTCCTTGCGATATCCCTCAAATAATTCTTTGCTATTGTAAAAACCCATGATGAAAAATCAAGGTTTGGATTGAATGAAGAGAGATTTTTATAGATTCTCAGGAAAATCTCCATTGTTGCATCCTCCGCATCCTTGGAAGAACCGAGGTAGTAAAGGCAAAAATTAAAAATTTTCCTCTGAAAAGCATCAACAATCCTTGAAAAAGATTCTTTCTTTCCATCAAGGCATTCATCAATTATCCTTTTTAGTTCTTCTCTGCCGAGCATAAAAGCATCTCTCTTAAAAAACTTTTCTTTCCTTTCATATTTTATATTACGGATAGGAAAACAAAAAATTGCAAGATTTGAAATTTTGACACCTCAAATAAAATCTGAAATAATTTATTATTGATATGAAGAAATTTTTATCGAAGTTTTTTCCTGTTTTTATTCTTTTAGCCGCTCTCCTTTTTCTTGGAACAAGACTTATCCAGAGCATTCTTCCCTCTTCAGAAAACACTCTCTACAAAACCTCTCCCATTTTAAGTAGAGCCATCTCACTTATAAAAAAAGAATATGTTGAGGAAGTTGCTCCTGAAAAGGTTTTTGAGGGCGCATACCAGGGTGCCCTTGAGACCATAGACCCTTTAGCTTCTTATCTAAAACCTGAAGAGTTAAAAAAACTTAAACAGCTTGAAAATAAATTAGCAGGTGACATCGGGGTTTTTGCTATTAAAAGAGGCGGGGTATTTCAGGTGATTGGAACAATTGAAAATTCACCTGCAGATAAAGCAGGAATAAAAGTTGGAGATATCCTGAGTGGAATCGATCGAAACTCTGCCCTCCTCAAAAGCTTTCATCAATTAAGAATCTCTTTAAAAGGTGAGCCTGGAGCGAAAGTAGATATTAGATGGATAAAGGATCATGATAAAAAACAATCCGAAATTTTAAGGGCTTCTATTTATGAGCAACAATGGAGAGTTGTAGACTCATCTCCTAATTCCTGTCTGATCAGGGTTTACAGTTTCTACCCATCACTTTCTGAGTCTATAAAGACCTTGTTATTAGAACAGAAAAAATTTGGACTAAAGAAAATAATATTTGATTTGAGAAATTGCTGGGAAGGGTTATTTGAAGAGGGTTTAGAACTCGCAAATCTCTTTACAAAGGATGGGAAGATAACAATTCAGAGAAAGGATGGAAAAAAAGAAGAAATTACCCTGAAAAAGAAACCAGATTTTGAGGATATTAAGTTAGAACTTCTTGTTGGGAAGGGAACATTCGGACCTGCTGAAATTTTTTCCTATCTTATAAAATCTACAAAAAGGGGAATCATTTACGGTGAACAGACTTTAGGACTTACTTCCATCCAGCAGGTTTTCAATTTGAGCAATGGCTCTGCTATAATTTTCAAGACAAAAGAGATTTTATCTCCTTCAGGAGCTCCTTTTGATCAGGAAGGAATTGTTCCTGATAAAAAAGTTACCATAACTGAGGATTTCCTGAAGGAACTTGTTAAAAGCGAATAATAAAATTGAATGGAAGAATCAAAAAAGCCAGAAAAAAATAGGAGATTAAAATTACCATTATTTTATATTCTCACGGGTCTTTTAATCCTTTCAATCTTCCTTGCTATTGATTTTTATTTATACAAGGAAAAAAACAAATCTCTAATATTTTCAAGGGTGTTAAGGAAGTCAGAGGAAAAAATTCTCTTTGAAATCATGAACCCGGTTATAAAAAGCTTCTCTCCAAAAAATGTAAAATTTTATGAGAAAAACGGGTTTAAACTATGGAGGTTTCGAACCCCCTCCATTGCAGAGGCTAGGGCTCAAGCCATTCTGATATTTGATAAACTTGAGAAAAATAATTTAAAGGGAAGAATGGAATGGGATAAAAGTAAGCCGGAATTAGTAAAGTTGAGCATTTTTTCAAGAGAAAAACAGATTGGAGTGGTAGTATTTGAAAGTATAACCCCTCAAGAAGAGAAAAAGAGAAAGTCCGAGGGTGAAATTGCTATACTAATTGACGATATAGGATATTCTGTGGAATTGGTTGAAGAGATTGTTCAAATAAAAGAGCCTTTAACTCTTTCAATACTTCCTTTTTTGCCCGATTCAAATAAATGTGCTGAAATAGCAATTAAAAACGGAAAAGAAATCATAATCCATATGCCTATGGAATCTAACAATGGTGGTGATTCAGAAATTGGGATAATAAAGGAAAAAATGGGTGAGAATGAAATAAAAGAGCTTATCAAAAGGGCAATAGAATCTTTGCCTCAAGCAAAGGGAATGAATAACCATAAGGGCTCAAAAATCACAAAAAACGAGCACTTAATGGAAATAATCATGATGGAGCTTAAAGGCAGAAATCTATTCTTCATAGACAGTAAAACATCTGATCGCTCAGTAGCTTTAAAGGTTGCCAGAAGAATCGGCTTACCATCTTCTGAAAGGGATATATTTATCGATTCCATAAATTCAAGTGCTCAAATAGAAAAAAATATTTTAAAACTTTTTAAACTATCGAAAAAGAAAAAGACAATAGGAATTGCCCATCCATATCCTGAGACCATAAAAGCTTTAAAGGAACTCCTTCCTCAAGCAGAGAATCATGGGGTAAAACCAGTATTTGTTTCTGAAATTTTAAAAAGAGAATGATTAAGGAGGGCACAATGAAAAAAGATTATCTTCTCTGTGATTTCCATATTCATACAAATATAAGTGACGGAGATATGAGTGTTTCAGATATAGTCGACCTTTACGGAAAGGCTGGTTTTGACTGCATAGCAATAACTGACCATATAATTTCAGGAGAAAGCATTGTTGACAAAGTTGTAATTGCAATGAAAAAAATGAAAGTTGGAGGCAAAGGTTATTACATTGAAGAATATGAGTTCCCTTCATACCTTGAGACTTTGAAAAGAGAAGCTGAGAGAGCATGGGAATTATATGAAATGGTAGTTATTCCTGGGGTTGAGATATCAAAAAATGCAATATCGCAAAAGGAGGGAGCCCATATTATTGTCCTTGATATTAAAGAATTTATCTCAGCAAAACTTGAACCTGAAGAGATACTCCTTGAGATTATAAAACAGGACGCAGTATCCATAGCTTGTCATCCCCACAAAACAGAGAGTGCCCACGGAAGGGAAACCTTTTATCTATGGAACAACAGAGAACACGTTAAAGATATTGTCCATCTATGGGAAATAGCAAACAGGGACGATCTTTTCAATGTAGTTTCACTAAAAAAATTTCCCTATGTTGCAAATAGTGACTTTCATCTTCCAAGACATCTTTACAGCTGGAAAACGGTTATATTAGGTTGTAAGAAGGAAAAAAACGAGATTCTGAATAATTTAAAAAAGAATGAAAATGTAGCGATAATTCTATTCAGGGAAAAATAAGGAATTGCAATGACCAAATTCCAATAACCAATAGCTTCATGTTACAAGCGGAAAGCCACAGACTACAAGCTCACAGCCTACAGCTTAAAGCTGACAGCTATCAGCAAGAACTCTTAAACCTGTCTCGCTTTTCTCGCCCCATTCTACTAAACAGCCAAATGGCTAAAGGTCAAAATGGCAATGAGCTATGAGCAATGAGTCCGCTCCTGAACTCGCCTCGCTAGTCTTGCCCGTCTTGCGAGTCTTGCTTTTCTTGCAGTTAATTAATTTTGCATTTTTCGTTTTGCAAACTTCCGCTCTTCAGCTCTTCCGTTCTTCCACTCTTCCGCTCTTCTCCTCCTTTCCTCACTGTTTGCTCTAAGTTGTTAGCTAATAGCTATATTTGGAGTTTGATTATTGCATTTGATTACTTTTAACCTGTATGGTATACAAAGTCTTTGTGAAGGAGAAAGAGAATGAAAGACATGCCTGAACCTTACATTCAAGATGACAAAAACCTTCCCCAGTTTTCATTGAGAGCCTTAATCCTCGGTCTTTCCTGTGCTCTTGTCTTTGGGGCAGGGAATATGTATCTGGGGCTAAAAGTTGGAATGACTGTAACTGCTGCAATTCCATCAGTTATTGTAGCTATTGCCTTTGTAAAGAAAATATTCAAGAATGGCTCCCCCCTTGAAACAACTATAGTTCAAAGTATCGCAGCATCAGGAGATGCTCTCATGAACGGAGTTATTTTCACAGTTCCCGCCCTTATATTTCTCTTCCCTGATTCATCCCTTTTCACATTGTTTCTCTATTCTGGAATAGGAGCCTTTATTGGAGCAATTCTCGGTATTTTATTTACAATTCCATTAAGAGAACTTTTAACAATAAAGGAGCACACTACCCTTCCTTATCCTGAAGGAAAAGCATGTGCAAATCTAATAATAGCAGGGGATAAAGGAGGCGAGACAGCATCTCCTGTTATTTCAGGCATTGGCATAAGTTCAATTGCTCAGTTCTTATCTCAAGGATTGAAATTATGGAAAATAGACCCTTTCTGGAGTTTCAAATCTCTTGGAAAAGCTTCAATTGGTTTTGAGACCACTCCAATTATGATGGGAGTTGGGTATATAATTGGTCTTAGAATTGCTATCACAATGTTTGCTGGAGGAGTTCTCGCATGGTTCCTTTTTATACCTTTATTTAACTCAATAGGAGGAACGACAATTGGAGATTTTCTTGCAATTCCAGAAAATATAAAGGAAATGGATTCCTGGGAAATATGGAGCGGATATATAAGATTTGTTGGTGCTGGAGCTGTAGCAACAGGAGGAATCTTATCTGCAATAAAAGTTCTACCCTCCATCTACAAGACTTTAAAACCAATCTTTAAAACTTTTTTTTCAAAAAACTTCTCTTCATCATCTGAAAAGGGAAAAGACATCTCATTTCAGGCAATTTTAATCTCAGTTTTAATAATTTTATTC